>OFGH01001928.1_pt1 | contig 12373 bp, 13 predicted proteins | sample 1521721 | NCBI WGS metagenome assembly OFGH01 (sample SAMEA3504132, study PRJEB24116) | mouse gut metagenome | biome: mouse gut; feature: mouse-associated habitat; material: faeces | place: Denmark | collected 2011
TGTGCTCTTCCGATCTGCGTCCCCCCGGCTGCCCGCCAGGATGAACAGCCTGCCGAAGTCCCCCTTATGGGCGTCCAACGCCCTGGGGGGAAGGTACAAATCCTCCCGGCCCACCAGCACGTTTTGGGGACGGTCCGGGTAGAACTCGTCCGGTATGCCGATGCCGGCCACCACCACCCGGCCGCTGTGCACCGCCCCTTTGCCCACGTAAAGCCCCGGCTTGCCCCGGGAAAAGGTGACGGTCACGTCCGCCCGCACCGCCTCGCCCATCACGTCGCCGGTGTCGGCGTGGATGCCGCTGGGCACGTCCACCGACACCACCCAGCCCGTCCCCCACCGGGTCATCCGGGCGGCCAGGGCGGCATCCGCTTCCAAATCGCGGCGGAGGCCCACCCCGAACAGGGCGTCGATGGCCACGTCAAAGGGCATGTACTGCTCCTTGTGTGCCGGGTCAAAGTCCTCCAGCATGCCCCCGGCCTGGTTAAGGCGGCGCTCCATCTCCCGGCAGTCCGGTGTCATTTTGGAGCGGTCCCCCACCAGCACGCACTTCACCTGCCAGCCCATCTCCAGCAGCAGCCGGGCGGCGGCCACCCCGTCCCCGCCGTTGTTGCCGGGGCCGCACCACACGATGGCCGAGCGCCGCCGCATGGCCCAGAACTCCGCCTGCTCCTCGTGGGTGGGGACGTGGCCGTCGGCGGTGACCCAGCCGATGGGGCCGTCCAGCCCCGGCCCGGGTATGGGCAGGGCGCGTACCTCCCGCACCACGGCGAGGGCGGCGTTTTCCATTAATTGGGCGGACGGGATGCCCCGCTCCTCAATGGCGCGGCGGTCGGCCTCCCGCACCTGGGCGGCGGTATACAGGTTCATGGTTCGGCCCCCTTTCATTTTCTGCTATTATACGGGTTTCACTCCCGCATTTCAACCATATTATTATGCCGGCGGGGAGAATGCGATAAATCAGCGTTTTCCCCCTTGCATTTCAATCTTTAATATGATATAAAGGAAAAAGCAAATGCGATGAACGGGAAAATAGCGGGCTTGCGCAATCCAAGAGAGGGGCGGTCACCGGCTGAGAGCCGCCCCGGTGCGTGCCGCTTGTTCGCCCGGGAGCGGCCCCCGAGAGGGGGACGGACGCCCCCCGTTATGGGGCCATGAGTGCCCGCGCCGTGCGCGGGAATGCGGGTGGTACCGCGGAAGGATGCGCCTTTCGTCCCCAGATTGCGGGGAGGAAGGGCGTTTTTTGCATGGAGGGCTATGAAAATGGGAGTAAATTTGATCCGGGATTACCAAGAGGCAGACTGGCCCCGGCTCCAGGCCATCCACGACGCCGGCGTGCGGATGCTCACCCTCACCTGGAACGGGCCCAACGAGCTGGGCTCCGGCCACGACACCCCCGGCGGCCTCACCGCCTTTGGCCGGGAGGCGGTGGCGGAGATGGAGCGGCTGGGGGTGGTGGCGGACGTGTCCCACCTCAACGACAGGGGGTTTGAGGACCTGCTGACTGTGGCGAAAAAGCCCTTCGCGGCCTCCCACTCCAACGCCCGGTCCGTGTGCGGCCACCGGCGGAACCTGCCCGACGAGTTCATCCGGGAGATGGTCCGCTGGGAGTGCCTCATCGGCCTCAACTACAGCCGGGGCTTCCTCTCCGACGACGGACGGGGCAGCCTGGAGGACCTGTACCGCCACGTGTGCCGGTTCCTGGAGCTGGGGGCGGAGCGGTGTCTGGCCCTGGGCTCGGACTACGACGGCACGGACATCCACCCGGATCTGGACAGCGTGGAGAAGAGCCTGACCATCCGGGACTTCCTGACGGACCGGGGAATCCCCGCCGCCGTGGCGGACGGCATTATGTTTGACAACGCCTTCCGGTTCTTCCGGGAGCGGCTGGGGCAGCCGGAAACCGGCCTGAACAGGCTTGTCGTGGAAAATTCATCAAAATAAGGTTGCAATCTGCCCTGCGCTGTGGTATAACAGCGCAGGGCCTTTTCAGGCCCCTTTCGTAAAATAACCCAATTTCAGGAGGACCCAATGGATATCCAATCATCCCTCCCCTCCCCCGGCCCGGAGGAGCATCTGGCCCGGCTGGAGGCGGAGGAGCAGGCCAACGAGTGCCTGTACAAGGTGCTGGACATCGGACAGGCCATGCTGCAAAGCGGGGCGGAGGTGAGCCGGGTGGAGGACAGCCTCCGGCGGATCTGCCTCGCCTACGGCGCGGAGCGGGCCGACGTGTTCACCATCACCTCCAACATCATGGTCACCATGTACTCCCGCCGGTACGGAGCCCTGACCCAGATCCGGCGGGTGGCCGGGCAGCAGTACGACCTGCACCGGCTGGAGCTGCTCAACCTGCTGTGCCGGCGCATCTGCGCGGAGCGCCTGACCCTGGAGGAGACGGAGCGGGCCCTGGATGCCATCCGGGACGAGCCCCAGTACAGCTTCCCCGTGCAGCTTCTCACCTTTGCCCTGATCTCCGCCTCCTTCTCCCTCTTCTTCGGCGGCAGCGCCCTGGACGCGCTGGCCTCCGGGGCCATCGGCGCGGTGCTGAAGGTGATGGACCAGGCCATCCGGCGCACGGAGGCCAACGCCTTCCTCTCCGCCCTGCTGTGCTCCTGTCTGGGCGGCCTGCTGGCTGCCCTGTCGGTGCGCATCGGCCTGGGGGAGAACGTGGACACGATCAGCATCGGCAACATCATGCTTCTCATCCCCGGCATCGCCCTGACCAACTCCCTGCGGGACATGTTCAGCGGCAACACCATCTCCGGCCTCATGCGCTTCATCGAGGCGGTGCTGCTGGCGCTGGTGATCGCCTGCGGCTTCGCCCTGGTGGCGGGGCTTCTGTAGGGAGGGCGGAGCGATGGAATTGTATAAGGAGTACATTCCCCAGCTGGTCACCGCTTTCACCGGCTCCCTGGGCTTTGCCATGCTCTTCCATGTGCGCCGGCAGAAGCTGCTGCTGGCCAGCCTGGGGGGACTGCTGGCCTGGAGCGTGTACCTGCTGATGGGCCGTTTCTCGGACCAGGACGTGGTGCGCTACTTCGTGGCCAGCGTGGTGCTGACGGTGTACGCGGAGCTGATGGCCCGGCGGGTGAAGTGTCCGGCTACCCTCTTTCTGGTCACGGCCGCCGTGCCCCTCATCCCCGGCGGCTCCCTCTATCACACCATGGAGTATTTCATGGAGAGCGAGCTGGAGGCCTTCTCCCGCCAGGGGCTGAACACCGTGCTGCTGGCGGTGGCCATCGCCGTGGGGATGCTCTTCCCCACCTCTATCTTCCAGCTGCTGCGCCGCAGCGGAAGAATGGGGCGGTAGGAGCGGCCCCAGAGCAAGCGGCTCTGACTTTCGCAGGTCAGGGCCGCGCCATTTTGTCAGGGATTGGGGAAGAAAATTTTTTCCCCATCACTGGTTTCAGGGATAAAAACCTTGCAAGTGAGGAAAAAGTATGTTAGATTATGAATGGTATATCTATAGGGACCTCTCCCCTATTCATAGTTTGACCACAAAAGAAATAAAAAGGAGCTCTTTGTTATGAACAAGTCTGAACTGATCAATGCTGTGGCGGAGAAGGCCGCGCTGTCCAAAAAAGATTCCGAGGCCGCCGTTGCCGCCGCCCTGGACGCCATTGCCGCCGCCCTGGCTGAGGGGGACGAGGTCCGTCTGGTGGGCTTCGGCACCTTTGAGGTGAAGCACCGGAAGGCCCGCATGGGCCGCAACCCCAAGGACCCGGAGAAGAAGATCGAAATTCCCGCCTCCAGGGTTCCCGCCTTCAAGCCCGGCAAGGCTCTCAAGGACGCCGTGGCCAAGTGATTTCCAGGGGCACGGCGCACGCGCCGCGCCCCTTGTCTTTGGAAAGGAGCATCCATGCGTCTGGACAAATATCTGAAGGTCTCCCGGCTCATCAAGCGCCGGACGGTGGCCAACGAGGCCTGCGACAAGGAGCGGGTCAGCGTCAACGGCAGAATCGCCCGGGCCTCCTACGAGGTGAAAGAGGGGGACGTGATCGCCATCCGCTTCGGGGAGCGGACCCTCACTGTGGAGGTGGCCTCGGTTCAGGAGAACGCCGGCAAGGCGGAGGCCGCGGCCATGTACCGGGAGATTTCCCCGGGCCTGGACAATTGAGACATAATGTGGACAGACCTCCCATATACATGGAGTGAATCGATGGATATGGGAGGTCTTTTCATGCCTTATGAGGAGATAAGCGTCATGCAGCACCGCCTGGAGCTGGACGGCCGGGAGCGGCTGCTGGTCACCGGCGTGGAGGAGGTGGAGCGCTTCGACGAGGAGGAGATCGTCATGAACACCACCGCCGGGGTCCTGGTGGTGGGCGGGAACCAGCTGCACATCGGGAAGCTGAACCTGGACGGCGGGGAGCTCCACGTGGACGGGGCCATCCACACCCTGCTCTACGAGGACAAGGGCCCCGCCGGCGGCCAGGGGGGCCTCCTGCGGCGGCTGTTCGGCTGAGCATGGAGCTGGGCAACTACATCTCGGAGCAGCTGGCCATGTTCCTCCGGGCCATCCTGCTGGGGATGAGCCTGGGGCTGGTGTACGACCTGTTCCGCGCCCTGCGGCGGCTGGGGGGGCGGGTGCTGGTCGGGGCGCTGGACGGGATCTACTGCGTTCTGGCGGTGGGGAGCCTGTTCTTCTTCGTCATGGCCGGGGACGGGGAGGTGCCCCTGTTCGTGCCGGCGGGAGCCCTGGGGGGCGGGGTGCTGTTCTTCTGTCTGCTGAGCCGGCCGCTGCGCCCTGTGTGGGATTTCTGGCTGGACGTGTTCCTTTCCCCGGTCCGCACGGCGGCGGGCGTTGGAAAAAAAGGGGGCCGGCGTGCAAAAAAACTCTTTTCTTTTGGCCGCAGATGGGTTACAATAAATATATTATACCCATTGGGGCGGAGAAAGCCCCGGGCGCAGGAGGGGGAGGAAACCATGGGAAACCGTCCGGAGAAGCGGGGCAGAAGGCCTGCCGAGAACCAGAAAAAGAGGCCGAACAGCAAGCTGACCCTGTGGCTGCTGGCGCTGCTGCTGGTGGGCTTTGGCGTGCAGCTCTACAGCCTGTACAGCGGGCTCCAGAGCGCACGGCAGGAGGAGGCCCTCTACGCCCAGCAGCTGGAGGAGCTGCGGGAGGAGAACGAGCGCCTGCGCAGCGACATTGAGAACAGCGGAGACCTCTCCCTCATCGGGGACATCGCCCGGGAGGAGCTGGGCTATGTGGGACCGGGGGAGAAGGTCTTTCAATTCGGCAAGGGCTGATACCGGCGGGGCCTGGGCGGATATTCCGTCCAGGCCCCGCTGATTTGACGGGCGGCGCGCCTTTCCAGCACGCCGCCCGTTATGGATCGCAAAAAGCCTACAGAATGTGCACCGACTCCGGATCAAACACCAGATGGCAGTTCTCCCCCACCTGGTAGATCCGCTTGTTCTTGGGGTTGTAGTCCGTCAGCTTCACCAGGGTATTGCCCACCATCACATGGTAGTTCTGATAGGAGCCCATGAAGCAGGACAAAATCACCTTGCAGGGCAGGCCCCCCTGGTCCGCCAGGACTGCGGACTCCGGACGGAGCACCACCGTGTACGTCTCGCCGGACTTCATGTCCGCCTTGGCGGGCACCCGGGTGGGATTTCCCTCGATGCTCAGCACCGCGTGGTCCCCCTCCAGACCCTCCAGCGCGCCGGTGAGGAAGTTGGCCTCGCCGATGAAGTCCGCCACAAACTCGCTGTTGGGGTGGTAGTAGATCTCCTGGGGCGTGCCCATCTGGGCCACCACGCCCTTGTTCATGATGATGATATTGTCCGAGAGGGCCATGGCCTCGCTCTGGTCGTGGGTGACGTAGATGGCGGTGATGCCCACCTCCTGCTGGATGCGGCGGATCTCCGTGCGCATGGACACCCGCAGCTTGGCGTCCAGGTTGCTCAGGGGCTCGTCAAAGAGGAGCACGCTGGGCTCGATCACCAGGGCCCGGGCCAGGGCCACCCGCTGCTGCTGGCCGCCGGAGAGCTGGTTGGTCATGCGGCCCTCCATGCCCGTCAGCTCCACCAGATCCAGAATACGCATTACCCGGTCCTGAATCTCGTTTTTCGCCACCTTGCGCAGCTTCAGGCCGTAGGCCACATTGTCAAAGACGTTGTAGTGGGGCAGCAGGGCGTAGCTCTGGAAGACCATGGCCGTGTCCCGCTTGTTGGGGGTCAGGGCATTGATGGCCTCATCCCCCAGGTAGATCTCCCCCTCGTCGGGGCTCTCAAATCCGGCGATCATCCGCAGGGTGGTGGTCTTGCCGCAGCCGGAGGGGCCCAGCAGGGTGACAAAGGAGCCGGGCTCAATGGTCAGGGAGGTGTCCTTCACCGCATAGAAATCCTTGCCGGTCTTGGGGTCCTGGTAGATTTTGGAGATGTGCTCCAGCTTGACGCCCTTTTTCACTTTAGACATGGCTGTCCTCCTTGATTTTTCTGCTGGTGCCGAAGAACTTGATAAACAGGTTCATCAGCAGCACCGCGCCGTAGGTGATGATAATCAGGATGGTGGCAAACGCGCAGGCGATGGAGTAGGACCCCTTCTCCGCAAACTCGTTGATCTGCACGGTGATGAGCAGGAACTGGGGCGTCACCAGCAGGATGATGGCGGAGATGGCGGTGATGGAGCGGACAAAGGCGGTGACAAGGCCGCTGAGGAAGGAGTCCTTGATAAGAGGCAGGGTCACGGTCATAAAGACCTTGAAGCTGTCCGCGCCCATGTCGTAGGCCGATTCCTCAATGGACTTGTCGATCTGCCGCAGGGCGGAGATGCCGCTGCGGGTGCCTGTGGGCAGGGAGCGGACCACAAAGACGATAATCAGGATGGCCGCGCTGCCGTAGATGCCCTGCAAAAACCCGGTGTGGAACACGCCGCCGGAGAAGCCCCGGATGTACCCCACGCCCAGCACCGTGCCGGGCACGGCCATGGCCAGCATGGACACGGCCTCAATGAAGCCCTTGGCCTTGAACCGCCGCTTGACCACCAGATAGGAGATAATCATAGAGAGCAGGGCCGTGATGGGGGCGGCGATGAGGCTGAGGACAAAGGAGTCCCGGAAGGCCCGCAGGCCCTTGTACTTGGTGAACACCTGACCGAACCACTTGAAGGTCAGGGGGGTGAACTTGTACCCCCAGGTAGGGAACAGGGCCCCGATGGGCACACAGGCGTACATCATGATGACGAAGAAGGCCGCCAGGGCGCACAGGATGGTCAGGGGGACGGAGACGCTCCGGTCCTCAATGAGCATCCGGCCACGGGAGGCCTTGCCCGTCAGGGTGGCGGCGGTCTTGGCCTCCAGGTAGTACTTCTGCACCGCGAACATGAGCAGGGTGATGCTCAAAAGCACAACGGCCATGGCCGCCGCGCCCTCCTTGTCGTAGGCGCCGGTGATTTGCAGGTAAATGGTGGTGGCCAGGGTGTCGTAGGACCCGCCGATAATCATGGGGTTGGCGAAGTCGGCAATGGACTCAATGAAGGTCACCAAGAAGGCGTTGCCCAGGCCCGGCAGCAGCAGGGGCATGGTGACGGTGAGAAACACCTTGCTCCGGGAGGCCCCCATGTCCCGGGCCGCCTCCTCCAGGGAGGGGTCTATGTTCTTCAGCAGGCCCTTGAGCATCATGTAGCACACAGGGAAGAAGGTGAGGGTCTGGACGATGACAATGCCCCAGAACCCGTACACGTTATTGTCGTAGATGCCCAGCAGGAATCGGGTGATGAGCCCCGCCTTGCCGAAGAGCATAATCATGGAAAGGCTCAGCACAAAGGGCGGCGACACTACCGGCAGCATGGACACCACCTTGAAGAGGCCCCCCACCGCCTTGCCCACCCGGACGTAGACCTCCACATAGGCGAACAGCAGGCCCACAATGGTGGACAGAATGCCCACCAGGAAGCCCACCTTCAGGGTGTTGGTGATGGCGGTGATGAAGTTGGGCATGGCCATGATGCGCTGGAAGGTGGCCAGGGTGAAGCCGTTCCCGCCGTAGAAGCTGTCCACCAGCAGGATGGCCAGGGGGTAGAGGATGAACAGGGTGAGGAATGTGATGAGGACCACAATGGTCAGCACCATGATCGGGTCCGCCATCAGCTTTTTCCGGTCCAGCATCGCGCTCTGACTTTTCGCCAAGGGTAGCCCTCCTTTCTTGTCACAAAACACAGAACAGGTCATCATTCTTTTCTTTGTGAACAAAGAAAAAATCAAAAGAAAAACTTTAGAAGCTGCGCGTATGGGTACAGGCAATCTCACGATCGCGCGTTAGACAGCTGGCAGTTATCAAAACACCTCTAAAGTTCTTTTTGCCTACTTTTTCTTTCAAGAAAAAGTAGGGTTCTTTTTGATTCTTTTTCTTTTAAGAAAAAGAATGGATACAAAACGGGGGATGGCGGCGTGGGCCATCCCCCATCTGTGCTGGGTTCGATTTACTCGGTCTGGAAGCGGTCGTCACCGCCGCCCAGGGCGCTCATGACCTCTTCAATATAGGTGGTGATATTGTTCTTGGCATCCTCGAAGTCGTACTTCATGACGTTGTTGGGGTCCAGACCGAAGTCCGCGGCCTGGGAGGGCTGCTGGGCGTTGTCGATGACCAGGAACTGGTAGGAGCCGTAGTCGTCGGCCAGCTCCACGCACTCGGGGGACAGGGCGTACTCAATCCACAGCTTGGCGGCGTTGGGATGGGCCGCGCCCTTGAAGATGGCGGTGGCGCCCACCTCGAAGGAGGTGCCGCTGGAGGGAATCACCAGCTCGATGTTCTCATAGCCGTTGTCCACGATCTGGGTGATGCCATCGTGGAGGAAGCCGATGCCCACCACGCACTCGCCGGTGCCCACGTTCTTGGACGGGCCGGAGCCGGACTTGGTGTACACCTGGATGTTCTTGTCCAGGTCAACCAGGTACTGGATGCCCTCGTCGTGGCCGTACTTCTGGATCATGGTGTTGATGACCAGCTTGGCGGTGCCGGCGGTGTTGTAGTTGGACAGCCAGATCAGGTCCTTGTACTCCTCCTTGAGCAGATCCTGCCAGTCCTGGGGGGCCTCCAGGTTCATGCGGGCCAGCTCGTCCTTGTTGACCATGAAGCCCAGAATGCCCTTGTAGATGCCGTACCAGTAGCCGTCAGCGTCCCGGTACTGGGCGTCCAGCAGGTGGGAGGCGTTGGCCGCGTCATAGGCCTCCAGCAGGCCCTCGGCCGCCACCACGTTGTAGGGATCGGTGGTGCCGCCGAACCACACGTCGGCGGAGGGGTTGCCGTTCTCCTCCTCAATCTTGGCCTGGACCTCGCCGGTGGACAGGCGCTGATAGGTGGTCTTGATGCCGTAGAGCTCCTCGAACTTCTGGCAGGCGGCGGCCAGGTAGTCCTCCTCGCAGGAGCCGTAGACCACCAGCTCGCCCTCGGCCTTGGCGGCCTCGATCAGCTCGGCCATGGGGTCGTCAGCGGGGGTGCTGACGTCGCCCTGAGAGCTGCCGGACTGGCTGCCGGGGGTGGACTGCTGTCCGCCCTGGGACTTGTCGCCGCCACCGCCGCAGGCAGCCAGAGACAGGACCATGGCGGAAGCCAGCAGCATGGATAAAAGTTTCTTCACGTTTCATTCCTCCATTTCTGATTTCGTCCTCTCAGCAGGGGTGTTTGCCTCCGCCCGGGACCTGTCTATTGTAAAACTTTAGGGCGAAAAAGTCAATATGCCCAAAACAACTTTTTTACAATTCTAAAAAACTGGCTATTCTGTGGAGCAGGACCGAAAACGGACCAAACCGGAGCCAAAAGGGACAAAAAAAGGGACGTGTGGAAAACACGTCCCTCTGAACAGACTCGGCTTATGGAAATTTTCAGGTCCTCCGGCAGCTGCCGGCCGGTCAGGCCGGGGTGGTCTCCCCCGCGCTCAGGGGCTCCGCCCCCTGGACGGGCGCCGGTGTGTTGGTCTCCTGCTGTGCCAGCGCGTAGGGGATTTTCGGCATGTAGATCCGTCTCACCGAGGGGTCGGTCTGGGCCCCGCCGCCCTGGGACGCCGTGGTCCCGGAGGTGGTTCCGCCGCCCGCAGGGAGCCGGTCCTCGTCCTCGATCCGCCAGGTAACCTGGCCGTTCTCCACCTTCAGCCGGGGGCCGTAGGCGCTGGCGTAGGCCGTTCCGCGGGAGGCCCGCTCCTCGGCGGCGGCCTTCTGCTCGGCCTCATACTGACGCCGGGCGCGGTTGACCTGGACGGTGGAGAAGCCGAAATAGCCCCACAGGGCCAGCTCGCCGATTCCCACCACTACCAGAAGGAGGGTCAGAATGGTGAGAAGGGGATTGCGCTCCTTGGGGACCTTGGGCAGCTCCCGCTGCTTCTGCTCGGGCTCGGCCGGCTGCTCCTCTTTTTTCTTTTTTGCCATTTTCCCACCCGCTCTCTATTTGTGCGATCTGTTAAGAAAAGACGCCGGAACAAGCACAAGGCTTGCTCCGACGTGGCGCAGAAGGGGGGATTCGAACCCCCGCACGGTTTTACCCGCCTACTCCCTTAGCAGGGGAGCCCCTTATAGCCACTTGGGTACTTCTGCATGGCTGCAAGTAAAAACTGCCTATTCAGTTTTGCGCGGGATAACGCCCCGGGCTTGAAAGAGGTCAGAGCAAGCGGCACAGGGCTTGCTCCGACGCCGTGGCGGAGAGAGTGGGATTCGAACCCACGGCTCTTGCGAGTCACTGGTTTTCAAGACCAGCTCCTTAAACCACTCGGACATCTCTCCGAGCCGTTCTCCACTCAGAGACGCTTGTTATCTTACCATCCGCCGCTGCGTTTGTCAAGGGTTTTTGGAAAAATATCACGACCGCCTCATAAATTCAAAATCCTCTGGAAATACCGGCTGAGTACATTCTGTGGGGCAGGGATTCTACCCCTGCCTGCCCCCGTGGGGATAAAGCGGAATCGGGATAAGGCGTCCTCTCACCGCAGCACCCACTGGAGCAGAAGCAGCAGGCCGAAGCCGGGAATGCCCAGCAGACCCAGCACCAGGGCGTTGACCAGGTTGACCCCCAGGCTGACCCCGATGAGGTGCCCCACCTGGGAGAACAGGGCCAGGACGGCCAGCCCCACCGAGGAGCGCAGGGCCAGGCGGAGCAGCCGGGCCGCCGGCCTGCGCAGGACAAGCAGGGCGGCGCACAGCAGCAGTCCCGCCAGACACCAGGCCATGTATCCGGGCAGGGGGGTCATGTGGCCCCCTCCAGTTCCTTTACCCGGCGCAGCAGGTAGTTGTACCGGGCCTGGAGGGCGTTGATCTCGAAGACATAGGACTCAATCAGGTCGTTGTCGCTGGTGCTGTTGAAGCCGCCGTAGGCCTGGCTGAGCAGGGTGCGGGTGTGGGACAGGGAGCGCATCAGCTCCTGGCGCTCCTCCAGCTGGGCGCGGTTCCCCCTCCGGAAGGGGGCCGCCTTTCGCGCAGTCTGAGCCATTGTGGGGTCACTTCCTTTCACATTGTCTGCCTGGTTCTATTCTATGGATAGTCTGGACAAATATTCCAGCGGCTAAACCGGAGGTTGGGGAAAAACAGCGCCCAGTGGCTGACAAACCACCGGGCGCTTTGGGGCATATTCATAGGAGCGGCCGGACCTCAGGCCGGTCAGCGGTAAAGGCTCAGGTTCAGCTCGTAGGCGTACAGCACAGAAGCCAGCTCCGCCCGGGTGACAGAATCACCGGGGCGCAGAACGCCCCCATCGCTGGAGATCAACTTGTGGGTGATGGCCCAGCGTAGGCTGTCCGCCGCCCAGGGTGAAACCTGGTCAAAGTCGGAGAAGAGGGACAGGTCGGCACTGATCCGCATGTTGGAGCCGGTATACTGGGCGTACCGGTGGAGGATGGTGAGCATCTGCTCCCAGGACAGGGGGTCGTTGGGGGCGAAGAGGTAGGTGGTATATCCGGCGATCATCCCCTCCTGCCTGCACCAGGACACCGCCTGGTAGAACCACTCGGAGGGGGATACGTCAAAGAACTGGGCCGCCGGGGCCTGCTGACAGCCCCCCATGGTCCAGAGGACCTGGGCCAGCTGGGCCCGGGTGATGGGCTGGCCAGGGAGAAAGCGGCCGTCGTCCGCGCCGGAAAAATAGCCCTGCTCCAGCGCGTGCTCCACCGCGTCATAGTACCAATCGGAGGGGGAGATGTCGGTGGGCATCAGGACGCTGCCGCAGAGTTGGAGGTAATAGGTCTGCGTGGCGCCTGAATCTCCACAATGTATCTGTATCATGCACAAAGGAAACTGCTTGGCATCGGCGCTCTGCTCCAGGTCCAGGGCGTGGGGGCCCTCCGCCGTTCGGTCCTGGACGGCCTGGGCGCTGCGGGCCAGGAGGCAGTCGGAGGAGAGGATGTAGGTCTGCCCGCCGGTCAGCAGGGGCGGCCCCTCCGCCGGCT
>OFGH01001931.1_pt1 | contig 12327 bp, 22 predicted proteins | sample 1521721 | NCBI WGS metagenome assembly OFGH01 (sample SAMEA3504132, study PRJEB24116) | mouse gut metagenome | biome: mouse gut; feature: mouse-associated habitat; material: faeces | place: Denmark | collected 2011
GGACGGGACGGCCCCCGAAAAAAACCGGCCCGATAGGGCCGGAACATGAATGGCGCGTAAGCGCCCGCGAAATTTTTTAGAAATGGGCCTTTTCTACTGGATAGCGATATTTTATAACGCTATCCGGGGGACAGGCTTTTTAGTCCGGGAAAATCTGCTATAATCGGCCAGATAGCGCACGAAAAAGAGGTGAATTTATGTCGGTCCTAAAGCAGAAACGCGCCGTCAGCAAGGCGGAGTTTATCAACGTGGCGTATCAAATTCATGTGGAAACGCTGAACTTTCTGACCCGGTTATCTGCCCGGTATGCCCGGATGCTCCAAGAGCCTGTGGCAAAACTGTCCGGGGAAGTCCTAGATCATGCGGAAAAGGCAAACAGTATTTTTCCGTCTGACCCACAGCGCATTTCCATCCGCAAGGCCCATCTACTAGAGGCCAGGGCCTCCTTGATGGCCCTGGATGTGCGTCTGACCCTCTGCTATGACGTAATGAGCCAAAACCCGGAAGGGGCTTTTACTACAAGCAAGGGGAAGTCAGTCAGCGCCAGCGACGCAACCGCCAAGCTGGATAAGATGGCGCAGAGCCTGGGAGATTTGATTGACCGGGAGAATGAACTTCTGAAAGGCGCTGTCAAAAGCCTGGGGCAGAGACAGGCCCCAAAGTAACCTCTATTGGGTGTATATCTGAGAACCGATCTGTGGCCGTGTGGGTGTGGCTCCGTTCCCCCTACTACAACAACAATAACAATTTCTGCGAAATCAACAACAACGGCAACTACAACAACAACAATGCCTCGTGGTCGGCGGCGGTGGCGCCCGGATTTTGCTATGCTAGGTCAAATGGAGTAGCAGGGCGGGATTTATCCCGCCCAGGTGAAAGACGACCGAAGCAAAAGGAGATATACTGCCCTGGGTACCCAATCCCTAAAACTGCCCTTTGATGCCCTTGCACGGACGCTGCTTGCATGGCGGGGGACGTGCCTCACCCCGTTTCATGTGCCGGGGCAAAGCAGATTAGACGGCACCCTACAAGGTATCTGTACGAAGGAGCGAATACTTTTTATGACAAGTGAGGAGCGCCGGGAGGCGCGGTATCAGCGTCGCCAAGCAAGGCGGCAGGAGCGAAGACAGGCCCGGAGTGACGCGCTCGGTTCCATTGACCGGGTATTCAGTTACCGGAAGATGTTTCGCTATGGAAAGAAGTGCTGCAACGGAGTTCGTTGGAAACAAAGCGTCCAAAACTTTGAGATGCACCTGTTCTCCGGGACGGCCCGGCGGCGGCGGGAACTTCTGGCGGGGAAGTGGAAACCTCAAAAGGGTTCGCACTTCACACTGCGGGAACGGGGCAAAGTGCGCCCGATTGACGCTCCCCGTATTGCAGACCGGCAGATTGAAAAGAACCATAGCAACGAGGTTTTAGTCCCCCTCTATACTCCGAGCATGATCTATGACAACGGGGCCAGCCGGAAGGGCATGGGCCTCCACCATTGTTTCAAACGGCTAAAGCAACACTTGGCATGGCACTTTCGCCGGTATGGCCGGGAGGGGGCCGTCCTGCTGCTGGACTTGAAAAAGTTTTTCCCTTTTGCTCCCCACCAAACCATTTACCAGCGACACAAGCAGTTAATTCTCAATCCCGATTTGCGGCAGATAGCGGATGCCATTATCCAAAATTCCCCCTGTCCCACGCCAGGACGGGGCTTGCCGCTGGGCGTAGAGCCGTCGCAACAAGAGATGGTGGCCTTGCCCAGCGCCGTGGATAACTTCATCAAGTGCCAAGCTGGGGTACATTGTGCCGGCCATTACATGGATGACTACTATATCATCCTCCCCGATATTGAGCAGCTGAAGGAGCTGGCCCGTGAATTGGTGCGGCGGTTTGAGGCTATTGGTATCCGGGTGAATAAGCGCAAGTGCAAGGTGATCCCACTGACAAAGCCGTTTCGGTTCTGCAAGGCCCGGTTCACCATCGGCCTTACGGGGAAAATCAAGGTGAACGGGAGCCGGGACGGGATTAAACGTGCCCGCCGCAAGCTGAAGCTCTTTTACCGGGAATTTAAGGCCGGGAAACGGGACTTTAAGGACATTGAGCAGTACATGGAGTGCCAGAGCGCCTACTATCGCAATTTCAATGACCACGGCCGCCTGCTCCGCTTGCGGCGGTTGTATTACGCTATCTTTTTTGGAGGTGCAAGCAAATGTTCAGAATCATCAGGGACGGGGTTAGCCTCGGTATGACCGAGGCCCCCAACTACATCAAGCAGACTAAAAATGGATCCTATAACCTGTGCCCGGAGCCGGAGGCTGCGGGCATTGTCTTTGAGGGGAAGGTGTACCACCTGCTGGACCGCCCCGCCCTGGAGGGCGTGGATACCGTCATGCTGGAGGAAACTGACGCCGGGACGGAGATTGTCAAGGCCACCGAGGCCGGGGGGGTTATGTTCGTCACCATGGCAGAGGCCGGCCAGATTGACGATACCACGGCGGCGGAGCACGCTGACCTGTTCGCCCTCTGGGCTTACCCCATCAACTACAAGGCCGGCAATATCCGGCGGTATGGCGGAAAGTTGTATCGCTGTGTGAAAGACCACGCTTCACAAGAGGACTGGACGCCGGAGGCGGCCGCCAGCCTATGGACCATCACCGCCGATCCTGCGGAGGAGTGGCCCGCCTGGAGCCAGCCTGTCGGGGCGCATGACGCTTACAATGCAGGAGCCAAGGTGAGCCACCAGGACAAGCACTGGATCAGCGACCAGGGGAGCAACGTGTGGGAGCCTGGGGTGTATGGCTGGACAGAGGCGAAGGAGGAGTAAGGCATGGAGGGATATAGCCGGTATATCGCCCGCTGCCGGGCACGCTTTGACGGCATAAGCGGCCAAGTGAATATCCCCTATGGGGCCGTCCTGGAAGTCCGGGACGGCCTTCTTTATTGGAAGGGGGAGCAGCTGTGCGCTACCACCTGCCAGAATGCTTACGACTTCTTTTCCCAGGATGATGACGGGCAGGGCCGGGAGCGGGGGGCACTGGTGGCGGCCATCCTGGCCCGTCTGCGCCCGAGGAATGAGCGGGATAATTGTCAAAGCCGCTGGGATAAGGTGTGGGGTGATTCCCTGTGCCAGCGGTACCGGCGGCCTGAGCATGAAGATCGGTGGCTGTGGAGCTATGATTTTTTTAACGCCCCCGTCTGCGACCTTCAGCATATAGCCGCACTGATTGGGGCAAGGTGAAATTCCCAAGCGGTTACGAATTTCAGAGGCAAGGCGAGGCGCCGGGTGCGCCCCGCCTTTTTATATGCTGACAGCCTCAAATTCACAGAAAGGGGGTGAAGGGCATGGAGGCCATTGCCGTGGCGCTGATTGGCCTTGCTGGGTCTGCGGTCGGTTCCCTGGTCGGTATTCTGACCTCCTCCAAGTTGACCAGCTATCGGCTGGAGCAGCTGGAGAAGCGGGTGCAAGCCCACAACAATCTGATCGAGCGCACCTACAAGCTGGAGGAACGCACAGAGCTGCAAGAGGAAAAAATCCGGGTTGCCAACCACCGTATTGATGACCTGGAACAATTTCACAAACCCGACTGACTGAAAGGAGAACAATATGAACTTCATCATCAACAACTGGTACATCATTCTGGCCCTGGTCGCCGTCCTGGGAGTGGCCGCCTGGTATGTCTACCGCTACTTCAACCTGCCTAGCGAGGCCCAGTTGGCCAAGGTTCGGGAGTGGCTGCTGTGGGCCGTCACCGAGGCGGAGAAGGAACTGGGCGGCGGTACCGGCAAGCTGAAACTCCGGCAGGTCTATGACCTGTTTGTGACCCGGTTCCCGTGGCTGGCCCGGGTTGTCCCCTTTGACCTGTTTTCCTCCATGGTGGATGACGCACTGGAGGATATGAGGGAAATGCTGAAAAACAACCAGGCTGTCAAGGCCCATGTCAACGGGGAGGGTGGCGGCAATGAATAAAAAGCCTGTCAGCTACCTCCAGACGGATCCCCGGTGGGCCAAGAAACCGTATCGGGTGCCCGGCGAAACGGCCACCATTGGCGACTCCGGGTGCGGTCCCACGGCGGCGGCCATGCTGATTGAAACCCTGACCGGCAAGACCTACACCCCAGAGGACGCCTGCGCCTGGTCTGTTGCCCATGGTTATAAGGCCCTCAAGGCCGGCACCTATTACTCCTACTTTGCTCCCCAGTTCGCAGAGTTCGGTATCAAGTGCTGGCAGCTGTCCTGGACGAACGGCTACCACAACCCCAAGGCCAAGGTTCACGACCAGGCCCTGGAGTATCTGAAACAGGGCTACTACCTGGTTGCCCTGATGAAAAAAGGGACATGGACTGGCGGCGGCCATTTCGTGGTGGTTTGGTGGGCGGACAACAAAATCCGCATCAATGACCCGGCCAGCACCAAAGACAAGCGCCTGAACGGCGACCCGGCCACCTTCCGCAACGAGGCCGCCTATTACTGGGTAATCGATGCCAGGGCCTACAACAACGATGGGACGGCCACAGCGCCGGAGTACCGTACCTATACCGTGATGGCCGGGGACAGTCTCTCCACCATCGGAGCCAAGACGGGGGTGGACTGGAAAACTATTGCCGCCCTTAACGGTATCAGCAGCCCCTACACCATCCATCCCGGCCAGATCCTGAAGCTGGGCGAGGAACCCAAAAAGGAGGACGACGACATGGATCAGGATAAGTTCAATAAGATGTTTGCCACGGCGATGCAGCAGTACCGCCAGGAGCTGCGGGACAACGACTGCGGCGAATGGAGCCGGGCCGCTCGGCAGTTCGCTCTTGACCAAGGCATTTTCGCCGGGAGCGGTACGGCTACCGACGGCCAGCCCAATTTCATGTGGGAGGACTTCCTGACCCGCGAGCAGTGCGCCCAGGTGCTGTACCGCTTTGCTCAGAAGTTCGGCCTGGTATGAGAGGAAAACGGGAGCAGCCCAGGGCGGCCCCACGGCGGCGCATGGGCAACACTGACCGCCTGGGGTATATCCTGGTATTCATCCTTGCCCTGGGCCTTGCAGGAGGCTTTGTGCTGGCCGTGCTGAGTATCAAATATCAGTACACCGGCGCCCTGGCCTGCTGGACGGTGGTATTCACCCCCATTGGCACGGCCCTCTCCATAGTCCTCTCCCGGATTGTGGAGAAGAACCGGGCGGAGAACACCAGTGCCAACGGTGAAGGGGTAAAGTACGCAGCCGCCCAGGCGGCGGGCTTTGTCCAGGACTATACCAACAACGAAAACAGCCCTCCGATATGATGACAGCCCCCGTTACGCTGATTGGCGCAACGGGGGCTTTTCTTTATGCCGCCTATACGGGCCAGAAACGGCCCTAGAAAGGCCGTCACGGCGGGGGAGTGTAATTACCCTCCCCACCACGCAAACGCCCCTGTTTTTCCCGCTGGGAAAAACCTGCGGGGGCCTGGGGTCTGCCGTGTGATTTGCCGGGCAGAAAAAGAGCGGTGCCCTGGCCCCATTATGGGGGAGGACACCGCTACGGCTTGTTCTGCCGCTTAGTAGATCGCACTGGTGAACCCATACCGCTGAAGGTACCGCTCGGCCTGGGCCTCCTGGGCAAAGGCCCGGTACTTCCGTTTCTGCCGGTCCCGGCCCAGGATCACCGTCTCACCAATGGCCTTGAGGGCATACTGGATTTTCCCGTTCTTCATAATCACGTTGTAGTACAGGGCCTCGCCCTTCTCGTTTTGCATTCTCGGCATGATTGAAACCTCCTCTTTTATTGCACCTTAAAGGTGACTTCATGGCCGGGATTCTCCCGGATTAGCACGGCCTTCATATCGTCCACCATCATGTTATTGTCGAGGGCCGCCCGGACTACATCAACCAGCTTTTTGCCGTCCAGATAGGCCCATACCGTTGTGCGCTTGCTCCGTCTTCTCATGGTGTTATCCTTTCTGCCCTGCCATCATCAGGCCGGGTGGGGCGGTTCCCGGCGACGGCCCTGGGGCCGTTTCGGCTTAGACGTACTCGTCTCCGCACTCAAAGCGGTACATTTCTTTCAGTGCATCCAACTTGGGAAGCAAATGGGCGGTGGCTCTGCTCACCATATCCTCTTTTTGCTCCTGCGGAAATCCCTCACAGCGATCTTCCCAAGACTTGATTTCAGATAAAATAGTGCTGATTGCGCGGGAGTAGATCTCAGTGTGAGTAATAACGGGTTCGGACTTTCTCTTTGCCATAACATTTTCCTTTCTGCCCTCGTAACCTCCGGGGCGGGGTTCGTGATTAAAGGTTGATACCGTAACCGCCGGGGCCGTAGACGGGCTGCCGAATGGGGTCGGTGCGGATGGACTTGATATGCTCCTTAGCGGCGTCCAAGCTATCAAACTCGGCTAGCAGGGGCCAGTTGTAGTCCGTGTTCCTCTGCCCTCTGACAAAGTAGCCGTCCACCACTTTGTGATCCTTTATGGTGGATGTGTCAATGCGGAATGCCAAGTATTTCATAGTTTCCTCCGTTGCCCTCGTGACCTCCGGGGCGGGCCGTGTGAGTTAGATGCAGTGGATTTCGTAGGTCGGGGCCTTTTTCCAATCGCCGTTGTTGTGCTCAACAAGGGTGGCCCAGTAGTTGCGGTCATGGTATATCCCAGGGATGCGGCAGTCCTTCAGAACTTCGACAGTGCTGACGTGCCAGTGCCAGCCGGGGTGTGTGGTTGCCATATCCATCATAGGACGGTGGAGGGCATAGGCCTTATCGGGGTTTGTGGTGATGTAAATGATGTAGCTGCATCCGTTCCCCATGGTGACGGTCTCCTCGGGCTGCTGGGCTTTCAGCTGGGCCTCCAGACCGGCCAGCCGCCGCTCGTACTCCTCGCCGTCCTTCTTGGCGGTCTTGTCCATCTCCAGGATTTTGCCGTTCAGCCGGTCGATCTCGGCGCCCCGGGCCTGGTAGATCTTCCGCTCGCCGTCGCCCTCGACAAAGGCCTTGCAGAAAGCGTCCTTGTCCCCGTCGAAATCGTAGTAGGCCGCCTCGATCTTCTCATACTCAAAGGGCAGAGGCTCAAAGCCGGTGCGCTCCACAAACTCGGACAACATCATAGTGAAAAACCTCCTTGATTTTTGTGCCTTACTTTGTTATCATGGAGGTGGCCGGGGTAAGGCTCCCGGTCGCCCCCGTTGGGGTTTGGGTAGCGGGTTTACTTGTCAGGTGGCCCCGCTGCCCTTTTTACTTGGTTTCGTCAAGTACGGCCTTGACTGCCTCCCGGAGTTCGTCCAGCGTCTTGCACTTGTCAATCAGCTCAAGCACCATCCGCAGGATGTACTCCGTGTTGGTGGCCATCTCGTCCATGTCCTCCCTCCTTCCGTAAGGGGTTGGCCGCCCCTGCCTTACGAGTGTCATTATAGCACGGTTAAACAGTGTGGACAAGTGGCGAAATAAACAAAAGTTAAACCGTGTATTTGTCGAGATTATACATTGTTAAACCGTGCAATTTGAGCTATAATAAGGGCGAGGTGATTTTATGGGATTGTCTGAATCAAAGCGCCGGGCAAACAATAAATGGGATGCCGCCAATATGACCGTATTGGGCTGCAAAGTCCGCAGGGACAGGGCCGAACAGTTTAAGGCCGCCTGTAAAAAGAATGGCACATCACCGAATGCGATCTTTCTAGCGGCTATGGAGAAATTCATGGAGGAGTATGGAGAGGCCGGGGAGGATACCAAGCCTTGAAATTCGCAACCGGTTACGAATTTGAAAAGGGTATAAAAAATCCCCGGACGCTTTCACGTCCGGGGTCAAGAAGCAAGGTCAATCCTCGCCCTTGGAGCGGGGGGCGCCGGTTCGGGTCTTCACCCGTGGCTCACTGTTCGGCACCAGCATAATCAGGTCAGTAAGGTCACAGCCCAGGGCCTCGCAGATCAAGTCTATGTGATCCAGGCTTATCCGGGTAGCAACCTCATTGTAGAGCTCGCTGATTGTGTTGGGGCGTATCCCCGTCATCCGGGCAAGGTCTGCTTGTGTCAACCGTCGTTCGCCAAGTCGGGTTGACAGTAAAATCCTAACCATAGCCACGCTCCTTTGCGATACAGTATAGCGGCTATGATTTTATTCCGCTTGAATTTGTTAGAAAATATCGATATTCGATAGACTTTTTTCGGGGCTGCTCCAGGGCGTAGGGCGGCCCTGATTTTAGCGTCCATTTAGCGTCCATGGACGCTAAAACTGGCAAAATTGAAGAAGGTACACAAAAAATAAAAGCCCCGAAACCCTTGCTACACAAGGATTACAGAGGTTCACTAAAATACACCAGACATGGCTAAGACAGTTGGTAAGGATGAGGTCTCCAGTTCAAATCTGGATAGCAGCTCCACGAAATCCCTTGAGCCACAACGGTTTGAGGGATTTCTTCTTTACGAAAAAAGAGCAAAGTCTATCAAGTAAATATAAATTGAGTGCTTTTGAAGAGCGTAGTTGCCTTAGTAAGGGTGGCTTGGCTCTTTTTTTGTTTTTTTAGGAGGTGAAGCCGTGGAAAAGGTGCGGCTGAACAAAAAGAAGTGCCAGCAGGGGCTGGATGGCATTAAGGCTGAGTATGTTTTGGAGATAGCGGGAACGGAACATCTATATTGTCCACCAGAAGAATTGAAAAACGCAGAAGGTCATAAGATTGTCAGTATTGAATGCGTGGGCGGGAAACTTAAAGTATATATCAATCCCGTTCACTCTGTTCGCTCGAACAATGTGAAATCGTTTGGTATTGCGGACGCTATCAAACTGGAGTTAGTTCGGGGGCAAGTGGTCGAGTTTATAAAGAACTACGTTTATAAGAATGTGAGGGGCGAGGTTTCTGAAGGCTTCATAGAGCAGGTACGGGTGAAATCCTTGGAGTGCAATATTACTCTGCCGTGCGTAGATGGTGCCAGCCCATCAGATGTTATTGCGTTGTTTGACTTAGCTTTTGATAGGACAGTGGTATTTCGAAAACAGAGAGAAAAAACGAAATATCAAAAAACCAATACAGGATGTTTATATTCAAAACCGAAGGAATACAAACTGAAAATTTATGACAAGACGGAGGAGCAGCACAGCAAGGGCACGCCCTTAGTAGAAAAGAACCTCCTAAGGATTGAGGTTGTATTCATTGACAGGTCGCTCCGCCGTATGTATGGGAAAAAGCGGGGGTTGATGGATGTACTGTCGGCACAAGGAATAGAGGTTGCGTGCCAAGAGTATAAAAAAGTATTGGAAAAAGAAATTATCAACCAAAGTGTTATACCATGCCTGAATTACTGTGTAAGGCAGCTTCTAAAAAGTCTGCAATCAGCGGAGGCAGGACACGAGATTAGTGCAGCGATAGCACAATGTAAAGAACTGATCTATTTCTCCTCCTCTACTGGATAATCACGCTCATGTAGAGCTGAGCCATGGCGTTGACGATGTTGAGGCCGTTGACAGTGACCAGCACGGCCTTTTTCTTGTCACCCTGCTCACAGCTCACCGTGTCCGGGTCGAAGTTCTCAATCGCCTGGATGCTCTCAAGCTGTTCCATGTAGTGGGTGATGTCACCCCACAGGGCGGACCGCCCGGAGGCGTCATTGGGCACCACGCCCACATAGCGTGTATTGAACAGCACCGCAATGTCATTGGCGATTTGGTCACACACCCGCATGGTCTGATTGCTTTGGAAAACCTCTCCCTTGGTATCGGAGAGGGTCAGCAGGGTGTTGATGTCCTCCAGAACACGGGTCAGGCCGTTCACGTTATGGAACATGAACTTGCCCGCCTTGAGAGCCGCCGTGAGCTCCGCTTGGGTGAGGTCCGTGTCCAGGGTGAGCTCCCCGTCATACTTGGCGTTGGTCAGGGACTTGTTGACGGCCACACCCGCCTGGGCCCCGGCGGCCCAGTAGACCACGGCGTGCTCATCCACGTCCATGGAGGAGTGGGTGGCCTTGTTCCAGACGCCGATGACGCCCTCATAGTCCACGGTGGAGGGCTGCCAGGCCACAAGCTGGAATTTAGCGCCCACCTCATCCCTGACACGCTGGCAGTAGGCAGCGTAGAGCTTGACAATGATGGGGTCCGCCGCCGGGCAGCACATGGCGTTAAAAGCATAAGCCTCAATCTTGTCCAAGAACGCCTGGTGGCTGTCCCCGGTGATGTTCGCCACATCCTCCCCGCCGGTCAGGGGCATCCCCGCCGTGGCCTCCAGGGTGGCGTCCTTTTTGAAGTCCACGTAGGCATTGCCGGTCAGGTCCCCAGCCTTGGTCACAGTCTGGGTATCCTGGGCAATCCCGTCCAGGTAGGTGGTGACATCCCAGAGGGTGAGGTCATCCACATTGGGCGCAACAACAACGGAGATGTCGTTGCCCCGGATGCCGGGGTATTTGGCAACGGCCATCGCACAAGCCGCCTTTTTGGCTCCCAGCCCCAGCCGGTAGCAGTAGACGGTGGTGGCGTGCAGGAAAATCTCCCGCAGGGCCAGCATCTTGGGGTGGTCGTAGGAATAGCCGAAAATGGCCTTGCTGTTTTTCTGAAATTCCCCGGAGGTAACAGCGAAAACCTCATTTTCGGGGCCCCAGCTCAGGACAAAGGGGGCCGCCGCATATCCACGGTCAGACAGCGTGGCGGAGGCCTTTGCGATGCTGGAAAAGTTGATATAGCTGCCGGGCAGGACCTTGTTCTGGACCAGCCAGGTGCCGCCGCCGAGTGCCATTATTTCACCGCTCCTTTCATAAACTTATTGATGAGCGCATCCACCTCATCCAAGGTGTAGGCCTTGCCGTCCTCCAGCAGGACGCTCACCAGGTCCCGCCGGTTGGCGTAGCGCTGGGAGCTCATGACCTGCTCCCTGGTGTAAACGGCCTCCGGCGCAGCTTTGACCGGGGCCGCAGTTTCATTTTTCGCCATAGGGTCATCCCTCCTGTTCGATTTTCAGAGTTTCCATCATGATTTGTTCCGGGGGAATGCAGACGAAGTGGTCATAGGTGATCAGGAAGTGGAGCACCCCGCCGGTGACGTTCCACTCGCAGCTTGTGGTGTGCACCACATCCCCCTCCGAGGTGGTGATGCTCCCCAGGACCGCTGTGAGCCGGTCCGCCACGGCGTAACATTCCGCATTATCCCGCTTGGGGTAATAAATCACGTCCAGCGTGGGGCTCCGCCGGTAGCGGGGGCCCACCTCCTGGGCGTGGCTGGCGGCGGGCATCGTGACATTGAAGTCACCTGCCTTGAGCCCTTGCTCGACCTCGCCGCCATGGACCTGCACGGGGGCAGGAAAAGCGGCGTGGACCGCAAGGCTCACGCCGTCAAAAATGCTGTTAAAACTGATTTCAGACACGGAACACCTCCCGCAAAAGCGCCTCCAGCTTTTCCTCAAGGATGGCCGGGGCCTGGGACCTCAAATCTTGCTCAGACAGCGTGAGGAAATACTGCCCAGCCACCCAGCCCTTTCCGCCGGGTGTGCGGTGCCCAAATTCCACATAGCCGGCATAGTAGACGGGGTTGATGACCTCCACCAAGTAGTTGCTGCCCTGCTTTTTGATAGGCAGGCTTTGGGCGTAGGCCTTGGCGTTGCTGTTCCCACCACGGCTGACGGCTTCCTGCTCCGTCCGGGCCGTCCAGCCCCGGCGCAGTGTGCCGCCCTTTTTGCCGCTGGGGGTCACCCGCTCGGTGTAGGTGTCCCCCTTTTTGTGGTGCTTGCCGTCCCGCTTGACGGTCACGGTGATCTCCTTGGAGTAGTCTCCCACGGGGGTCCGGGGTATCACCAGGGCCAGCAGTCGGGCGGCCAGATCCTTGGACACTTCTTGACAAAATTTGTCCATGTCCGCCGTCTGGAGCTTGACCAGATTGTCCCGGAGCTTTTGGAGCTGCTTATAATCGCAGTTGCCCCATCTGGCCATTAGGCCCACCCCTCCCACAGATCAAGCGGCACCTCCTGGTGGACGGTGTAAACCGCCGGGGTGCCGCTCCGCTCATAGTCACGGGTGACCTTGTTCTGGGTCACGGTAATTTTTGACCCCTCCGGGATGTCCACGGAGGGGTCAATGTAGAGCGTAACAGATTGGACCACCTTGGCGGCCTCCTCAGAGGGCTCCGTGGCGGTGACGGTCTTATGAGAGATGCGGCAGGCCACCCCCTCCACCAGCACCCGCTCAACGGGCTCCGTGCGGCCATTGACGGGGTTGAGCACCCTATCCCGCACGGTGATGGTGGCTCGGCCATTCCACAGGCGCTGGACCGCTGCCTTGTAGTGTTCAAGCGTTACCATTTCAGCTTCCGAAAAGCCCCCAGGATTTTCTCCGATGGGTGGACCATGCCGTCCAGAGTGGCCAAAAAGCGCCCCTCCGGGCTGGAAACGCCGTCACTGGC
>OFGH01001933.1_pt1 | contig 12324 bp, 10 predicted proteins | sample 1521721 | NCBI WGS metagenome assembly OFGH01 (sample SAMEA3504132, study PRJEB24116) | mouse gut metagenome | biome: mouse gut; feature: mouse-associated habitat; material: faeces | place: Denmark | collected 2011
GCCCGCATACCGCAATCGCAGCCAGTTTCCCTTCCACTCCTTTCGGCTCATAAAGGTCTGCCGCCAGCGTGATCCCGTAACGGTTAGGGAAAGTCACCTTGCGGTGGTTTACCTTTTCACTTTTCGGGAAAGTCTTATCCCATTCCTTTGTTAATTCCAGTTTTACAGTATTCTCCATTTTCTTTATTCCTCTCTTTCTTTTTCCATACGCCATACTAAAAAATCAAGGCAATCGACTCTTTCCTGGCTTTCATGCAGGCTGTCCATCAGGCTGCACCGATGCTTTCGCAGCGCTTTAACCGCATCCCGAACCTGACCGTTATGGTACAGCCCGCAGACTGTTTCAATAGTTTGCGCGCCGCAGCCTGCATCCTTTAGATTCTGAACCATATCATCCGTATGACCGCCCCCTTCCTGCTATGTCTGTATTATATCCTCTTGATTTTAACTTCGCTAATTGCTATAATTTATATCATGATATAAGTTTTTAGAATATCATAGAAGGAGAGACTATATGGAACTGAGAACCATGAGATATTTCCTTGCAGTGGCAAGAGAGGAAAATATGACCCGCGCAGCAGAATTGCTTCACGTTACCCAGCCTACACTCTCTAAGCAATTAAAATCGCTTGAAGATGAGCTTGGTAAAAAGCTGTTCACCCGTCACAGTTTCAGCATACAGCTTACTGAGGAAGGAATTTTGCTGCGGAAACGAGCAGAAGATCTAATAAAAATGGCTGATAAGATCACTACGGAATTTCTTGCCTTAGATGATATTTTGGGCGGCGACATTTACTTCGGCCTGGCAGAGTCTTACCAGATCAGGCATCTTGCCTCTGTTATCCGGCAATTTAAAAATACCTTTTCTGATATGCATTACCATATCACAAGCGGCGATACAGAGCAGGTTACGGAAAAACTGGATAAAGGGGTAATCGATTTTGCTGTTCTGGCAGAAGAACCAAATACTGTGAAATATCATTCCCTTCCCTTTCCTGAAGCCGACTTATGGGGCATTGTTATGCCGGCAGACTGTCTCCTTGCGAAAAAACAGACTGTCTGCGTGGATGACCTGTACGGGCTCCCGCTCTTCTGTTCAGAGCAAGGCTGGAACCACGATATCTCCAAATGGTGCGGCAATAAAATAGATAAACTGCATCTCGAAGGCTCTTTCCGCCTGTCCTATAACGGCTCCCTATTTGTAAAGGAGGGGCTTGGATATCTTCTGACTTTTCAGCATCTCATTGATACCAGCCCTGGCAGCGGACTTGTATTCCGCCCACTGACACCTATGCTCGAAACAAAAATATATCTAATCTGGAAAAAATACCAAGTATTTACCCCTATTGCAGAACGGTTTCTTAAATATTTTAAGGAAAGGTTTGAAACTAATCTCCGCAGAGTATTTTTCTGAGAGTGCTGTTTCCCAAACGTAGGCGTAGCGGGCTACGCTGAGGCTTGGGGAATAGTGCTATCGGGAAAATAGGAAAGGAATAAATGCGCTCATGCATGTTCTTGTAAAATCGGGAGGGTTATGGTAGTATGGAGATGCAAAAATGGAAAAGAAAGCAGATGGGAAATCAGGAGCGTATCCTTTTGTTTGTGGATATTCTCCTGATTTTTGGAGTACTTTAATAAAGAACCTCGTTTTGAACTTTATTAAGCTGTTTTTTTACTGGAAACAGATGACTTCCCATTCGGTCATTTTGTATCTTGGCATATAGTTTGTTCAGACTATAACCCATGCTGAGCAAAAGAATCTCCAGTTTTACTTTTGTTTTCCCGCTTGCTGATATCCTTTTTTAAGCTCCGCTTTTTCCATTTTTCATAGGTCTGGGGTTTGATATAAGGCTTTTCCTTATATAAGAATAGGCTGTTATTGATTCAAATATTCTGTTTAATGCGAATAGAAAGCTCTGTCAAATACTTCTCCTTCGGAACGATTCCCAATCCAATATAGTCATACAGAATCTGCAGCGGCAGCGCTCCCTGTTTTTCCGGCTGCTGCCCTATTGTTGCCACAATGATTCCCCTGTCCATCAGGCTTTTCTGTTTCTGGATAATGTCGTTTGTGATTATCTTTATCTTTTTTTCTTTATCCAGTTCAGATATCTTTTCACATATGCTGTAATCCCCCGGGTTTACAACATACAATGCCTCCAGGTCCGGATTCTTCCTTACAATCTCCAAGATGTTCTCATAATCACCCTGCTGAAATACAAAATCAAAATCCCGGTTCACAATTTGAATGTCCGGATATTCCCTGTCCAGCTCTCCGAGAAAGCCCTCAAGCCTCTGCCGGAATGACGGGGATATCTGGTCAAAATTGGTTGACACGGCAATCTTCCCTCTCTCCCTGACCGCCAAGGCTGTCAGCCCTGCCGCGACGCGGCCTGACGCGTAGTAATCGCAGCCGACATAGGATAGCCTCAAAGTTCCCTCCATATCAAGATTGAAAAAAACCATGGGAACGTTCTTTTCCTCCATCCGTTTTACAAATGCCTCAATCGAATTCATCTTAAGCGGCAGCAGCGCAATCCCATCCAGATCGTCTTCCTCCGTCTGGGCAAGCAGGGGTTCAATGAATTGATCCGACAGCTCCTTTATCAGGTAAAACTTCACGGTAACGCCATAAGTCTTCAGTTCCTCCGCCTTTTTTCTTGCCGCCTGGTACACATCTGAAAAAAACACATCCACCGGCGTGTCGCACACAATAAACCCGAGCCTGATCTTTTTCTTTCTGGCAGCCAGCATCTGTCCTGCCATATTCGGCTCATAGCCAAGCCTGTCCGCGATCTCCTTCACCTTTTGGTATGTATTTGCATTTACTCCCGGACGGTTATTTAAAACCCTGTCCACCGTTCCTCTTGACACGCCTGCTATTTCTGCTATCTTCTTAATTGTAACCATATATGATTCCCCGCCTGTATGATCAATTTATTTCCGCTTTCTATTATATCACGTATTTGGGCAATCTTAACCTTAAATCGAAAAAATCTTTTCGGTTTCAAGCATTCCGTATTTTCCCTTCAGATAATCCAGGTTCAGCAAAGCCATTCCATTTACAAAACCATTGCAGGTATCGTTATCATCCCCCTTGTTTTTTGCCGCAGCCCCGGAAAACTCCCCGTACTCCGTATCCGCCAGCCACAGGGAGGTCATATAGCCTTCGCACTGCACTCCCGGCATGGCATAGCCATACATGTCCTCAGGAGATGACAGGCCTTGCTGCATCCCTTCGGTAACAGCCCTGGCAATCCTTAAAAGCCTGGTGTCTCCACAGTATTTGGCAATCCTTAAAAACTCCGGCACAACCTCCTGAAAGGAGCAGTCCACATAGCTGCCCGCAGGGATCACATCACACCCTGCCCAGCCTGTCGTCTTAAAACCATGGCCTCCAAGCAGCGTTCCCTCATCAAAAGGAATATCCCACAGATAGACCCAGCTTGCCAGTATCCTGGCGGCATCGCACGCGTCCGTAAGATATTGCTCCTCCCCGTCCTGTTCGTAGAGAAAAAGCATGCTCCTCATGGCAAACATTGCCGCAGCCGCATCTATCTTTACAGATTTCTTGTGTGAAGTATCATTAATGCCCCCTATATAAACACCCTCCTGAATATAATGTTTCCGGATAAATCCTGCCGCCTTCCTTGCAGACGCCAAATACTTTTCCTGCCCTGTGTGCCTGTAAAGTTCTGTCAGCAGGGGGATGGGAAAGATAACGCCCGACCCCTGCTCTTTTTCGGAGTGTCCGAACCATTGCACCGGGCTTCTTAAGGCTTTGCCTTCCATCGTATATCCTCTGTTCCATGAACCGTTTTCATTCTGCACGGAAAGCAATGCGTCGCAGAAGTTCACGACTGCATGAAGCCATTCTGCATGGTCATATCCGTTCCTTTGTTCCAGCAGATATGACTTCATGAGATAATACATTGCATCCGTCATGGACCTGCAGTAATTTCCTTTTATGATTCCAAGCTCTCCGGCTATATTCATGAGAGAATCTACAATCTGGCTCCCCAAATACTTTTCCAGCTCTTTCCTGTCGCCAGAATATTGAAAGGGAAGTAAAATTCCTGTCCACCAGTATACTGTCTTCTCCTTATCTACATGGTATATCCCCTTGGGAAACCCGGAGTCTTCAATGCAGTATCCCGCAAAATATTCCAGCGTCTTTAATGCGGTCTTTCTGTACTCTCCGGCCATTTCTGGCCGGGTTTCCGATTCTTCCCACGACGCTGACAGCATATCGTACGCCAGCAATGTCTGTGCGCCGGTAAATCCATACTCCAGGATATTCTGTCTGCCATACCCCTGCCGCGGGGAAAAATGCACAAAATAGCCCGCCGGATTTCCTTTCTTTTCCGGGAATTCCTTATAACTTTGGAGGATCATCCTTCTCCGGTGCTCTCTTGCCTCTTCCAGAGAGAACTTAAGGCCTGCGTCTTCACATAGCAGCCTGTCTGTCTGAAAAGCAGTTGTATTCCAAGACGCTTCTGTAAGATTCTGCGCCTCCCCGCCATACAGCATATACGACATTGAAAGTACGCTTCCCTGCTTTACTTTTCGGTATGCCGACCAGCCCGAGCCGTCAACGTTCAGGCAGAACGAATTTCTTTCAAAAAACGGATAATCACAGCGCAGAATATATTCTCCCCCATGATATTCCGACGGCGACATTCCCAGAGAGCCGATATCCGTATCGTGAATAAAGCGCCTTGCATTTATCTGCTGGCGGGTAACTGTTTTATCCCTCTGAGGCAAATCCGCCCTTATAAGAGATAAAAAGCGCCTGCTGGCCTTGGCATATGATGTCACCGACAAGGATGGATTTCTGTCATCCTTATAGTCCTGCCTGTATGTGCCCTGATAGTCCTCCGCCCCGTCTCCGTCTGTATCGTTTTTGTTATAAAAAGCGCCCGGGATGACAAACTGGTAGTCATCGAATGTCTTTTCCTTCTTTCCCCTGCATCTAAATTCTGTAGTCAGCCGGATTCCGGTTTCCTTCACGCAGCGGGTACATTCCACTCTTCTCTCTAACGTGCAGCAATTTTCTCTTATCTTCCAGACATCCGTTATACTGTAGCGGTTCCCATGCAAATCTTCTGTTTCCGCCTTGCCGCAATATTCCCCGCCGGAGTTTTGGCAGGCATCATAACGGACTTTTTTCCCTGCGCCCCCGATGTCCGTCAGCACAACCGGATAGTCTAAAAGCACATTTAGTTCGGAGCCTCCCTCTTCTTTCAGGCCTTTAACTGTGATTCCCAGAGAATATTTTTCATACTGCCTTATCCATTTAAGGCTTATGCTCATACCTGTTCTCCTTTCTGTAGGCTATAGCGCGCCAACCTCCGGCTCATACACCAGATACTCAAATTCTGCCGGGCAGCGCTGCCCTGAAGTATCCTGGCAGCAAAGCACGATAAAAGTGCCTGTAAATCTCAGCCCATGCTTTTTCTCGTCATAATAGTCATCTGACAGCTGCGTGGCGTCCAAAATCTCTCCAACCGGGAAAAATCTGTCTCCGTCGCCGGACCAGTAAAACTGCGCTTTACTGTTTTTCACAATCATCCTCATCCATATGCTATGGGGCTCTTTTGGCAGCCCATATATCTTCCCTGCGTTTTGGATCACCCCGTGGTCACAGGCCTGCAGCGAAAGCATACGCCCCTTTTCTTCTTCCCACGTAATGCTCAGATAGAAATAATTTGTCGTGTCATAGTACAGCGCCATGCCTGCCGACTGCTGGTAATTTACCGGCCGGAAGTCAATCTTTGTCTCCGCCAGAAAATCAAAATGCTCTCTTCTTATCCCTATCAGGCTCTGCGTATGTAAGGATTCCATTGATTCTTTGCCGTACAAGATAACGGACTTTTTGCTTTTATTAAAATCCAGATAGTTCCTGCCCAGCGGAATCCGCAGATTCTGGAACTTATCCGGCAGCCTTTCCGGAAATACATACCTGACTTTCTTTTCCTCCGCATAATCCCCCTCAAGAGCCGGAGCCTCGACCTCCTCCTGCGGAAGCCCGGATGCATGATCAATGACAAACCATCCATCCTCTGTCATTCTCAGTTTCTGGATAGCAGTCTCCCTTCCAAGCATGCACCGGCCGCCATTCCCGTTCGGACGAGCGCACAGATGGACAAGATACCATTCCTTCTCCTGTGTCATTACAAGGCTTCCGTGCCCGCATTTCTGCAGCCTGAGCCCCGGATGCCCATAGGATGTAAGCAGCGGGTTGTAAGGCGATATTTCATAAGGCCCTTCAATTTTCTCTGACCGTGCGACAGTCACCGCATGGCTGTAAAATGTTCCGCCCTCTGCACAAAAAAGATAATACTTCCCGTCTATTTTATACAGATGGGGGCCTTCTGTTAAGCCAATTTCACTTCCTTTAAATATCTGTACCGGCGAGCCCTTCATGCACCTGTTCTCTGCATCATATTCCTGCAGTACGATTCCATCAAATGAGTGTTCTTTATCCCTGTGGTTCCAGAGCTGGTTCAGTACATATTTTTTTCCGTCGTCGTCATGAAACATAGAAGGGTCAAAACCGCTGCTGTTAAGAAAAACAGGATCAGACCATGGTCCGTGTATGCTTTTGCTTACCGTCAGGAAATTATCCACATCCTTATGATAATTCCGGTAGGCCTTCATGTTTGAATATACAAGATAAAACATTCCGTCGTCATAGGTCAGGCAGGGGGCCCAAACGCCCCCCGAATCAGGAACTCCTGTCATATCCAGCAATCGTTTCTCATCCAATGGGCGCCCCACAAATTGCCAGTGCGCCAGATCTCTGCTGTGATAGATCTCAACTCCCGGAAACCACTGAAACGTCGAAGTCGCTATATAGTAATCGTCTCCTGCCCTCACAATGCATGGGTCTGGGTGAAACCCCGGCAAAATCGGATTCTTAATCATTTCTGTCATTACGCCTCTCCTTTTTATGCTGAAATAATCTGACGGATGATTTTCTCAAAATCCATCGTTCCATAGACTTGCGACAAATAGTCCAGATTAAGCAGCGCCTGGCCGTTTACCAGCCCATTGCATGTGTCATTGTCATCGCCCTTATTTTTAGCGGCCGCGCCGGAAAATCCTTTATACTCTGTATCCGCAAGCCACAGGGAGGTCATATAGCCTTCGCACTGCACTCCCGGCATGGAATAGCCATACATATTCTGGGGCATGGACAGCCCGTGCTGCATCCCTCTGGTCACGATCCTTCCCAGCACCGCCAGCTCTTCGTCCTGGCAATACTCTGCAATACGCAGCAATTCCGGGATAAATTCAACAAACTCACAATCCACATAGCTGCCCGCCGGAATCACGTCACAGCATGCCCAGCCCGTTGTCTTGAACCCATGCTTTCCGAGCAATGTTTCTTTATCAAAGGGAATATTCCAAAGGTACGTCCAGCTTCCAAGGATACGTGCCGCGTCGCGGGCACCGAAAAGCAGCCTTTCTTCCTTTGTCTGCTCATAGACGCTAAGCATGGTACGCATGGCAAACATGACGCCTACCGCATCTATTTTCACTGACTTTCTATGGGTCGTATCATTCAAGCCGCCAATATATGCCACATCTTCCACATAATTTTTATACACAAAATCCGCTGCCCTTTTAGATGCCTCCAGATATTTTTCTTCTTTTGTATATTTATAAAGCTCCGTCAAAAGCTGTGCCGGGAAGATTGCCCCCGAGCCCTGTTCCTTCTCCGTCGCACCGAACCATTGCGGCGGGGCTGTCAAAGGTTTCCCGTCCATCGTATATCCTCTGTTCCACGAACCATTTTCATTCTGGATCAGCAACAGCTTATCGCAGAACCTGATAACCGCCTCCAGCCATCCGGGATGCTCCTGCCCGTTTTCCTTCTCAAACAAGTAGCACTTCATCAGATAGTGCATGGCGTCCACCATAGACCTGCAGTAATTTCCTTTTATTCCTCTAAGTCCGTCCGCAATCTCCATCAGAGAGCTTACAACCTGGTTCCCCAGATATCCTTCCAGTTCATCCCTGTCATCCGAATACTGAAACGGGAATAAGATCCCGGTCCACCAATATACATATTCTTCCTTATCTACATTGTAGATTCCATTTGGAAACCCTGACTCGTCTATGCAGTTCCCCACAAAATAATCTACAGTTTTCAGCGCCCTTTCCCTGTATTCTTCAGATTTGTATTCTTTTGCCGCCACCAGCATGTCCAGGCTGAGAAGGGTCTGCGCCCCGCAGAAACCATATTCCAGCAGATTCTGCTCCCCATAATGGCTCCGGGGAGAAAAATGAATAAAATACCCCGCAGGACTTCCTTTTTTATCAGGAAATTCCCGGAAACTGCCATGAATCATTTCCCGCCGGCAACGCCTCGCCTCTTCAAGCGTAAACGGCAGTTTTACCTCCGGATCTAAAATGCGTTTCATCTGGAAACATGTAGTCTTCCAGGATGCGTCCGTAAGATTCTCAGCCTCGCCTGCCAGTATCAGGTATGTCATTTTAAAAGCGGTGCCTTTTCCTATCTCCTTATACGCAGCCCATTCCGAGCCATCCACATTCAGGCAGAAGGAATTTCTTTCATAAAACGGATAATCGCATCTTAAGACAACTTCCTGCACGCAGTACATAGACGGCGCTACCCCAAGGGAGCCGATATCTGTCCTGTGTATAAAATGGCGTTTCTTTATCTGTTCACGCGTTATTGTCTCATCCTGCCCAGGCTGGTCTCCCCTGATAAGAGATACAAAACTTTTGCCTTTACGCCCAAAAGCTGTAACAGACAACGACGGATTCCGGTCATCCTTGTAATCCTGGCTGTAGGTTCCCAGATAGTCGTCTGTTCCGTCCTCGTCCGTATCATTCTTATTATACAGCGCGCCCGGTATGATAAATCCATAATCATCAAGGGATTCCGCCTTAAAATCCCGGCAGCGCAGCTCAGAGGACAGGCGTATGCCTGTCTCCTTTTGACATTCTGTACAGGACACTTCCCTGCTCAGCTTATAGAAACCCCCGCCCTTTTCCCAGAAATCTTCTATGCGGTAATTGTTTCCATATAAATCTTCCGCCTCTATCCATGCCCGGTACCCTTCCTCCGCCTTTTCAAAGCCGTCATACCGCAGCCTTTTTTCGGCTCCTGCAATGTCCTGCATGACAACGGGAAAATCCAGAAAGATTTCCGTTTTATCCGTCTCGTTATTATGAAGTCCTTTTATTAAAACAGAATATTTCTCATACTGTTTTACAAATTTAAGCTCTGTAACCATAGTTACCCCCTTTTCTTTTTATGCAGCCTCCGGTTATTTCTTAAAGTGTCAAGATAGACCGCCATAAGAATGAGAAGACCTTTTACAATAATCTGCCAGTAGGATGTCACATGGAGCATGTTCAGCCCGTTGTTCATAAAGCCTATGATCATTACACCGATCATCACGCCTCCTACCGTTCCGATGCCTCCGTTAAAGCTGACGCCTCCAAGTACGGCCGCCGCAATTGCGTTGCACTCATATCCCGCCCCCGACGTAGGCTGCGCGGAATATACCCTGGAGGACAGCATAATTCCTGCCATAGCGCTCATAATCCCTGTAAAAATATAAACACAGGTAGTGATTTTCTTCACCTGGATTCCCGCATATACTGCCGCCGCCTTGTTTCCTCCTATGGCGTACATTCCTCTTCCAAACCTTGTCTTGTTGAGCAAGACACAGGTGAAAATAAGGCAGACAGCAATCACAATCCCTAAAATAGGTATCGGCCCTACGTAACCGGTTCCAATGGCGCTGAATTTTTCATCATAGCACATAATGGATTTTCCGTTTGTCATCAGGTAAGCCGCTCCCCGGAAACACTGCTGTGTAGCCAGGGTTATGATAAAGCTCGGAATCGTCGTGAATGTGGCGAGCAAGCCGTTAACTGTTCCGCAGCATGCCCCGAAAGCCAGCGTAATCATTACGGCAGCCTCTGTGGGAACTCCTGATTCGATCATTGAAACACATACGCAGCCGCTTAAGGCAAGCACGCTCCCTACCGACAAATCAATACATCCGATGATCAATACCATGCCCATTCCGAACGCAAGCACTGCATCCACACTAATCTGCCTCATGACGGACAGTAAATTGTCTGCCGTCAAAAAAGTATCCGTAAATACAGACAGCGCCAGTACGATCAGAAACAAAGCGGCCAGTATCATAAAGTTACGCTTCAAAAATTTCTGCAGGCTTTTCGCCATACTGCTATTGACTGTAAGTTTCATGTTCATATCCTCCTGTCGCATAATGCATGATCTTCTCCTGCGTAATCTCCTCCTTGTCTGGCTCAAAGAATTTGACCAGCCGGCCTTCGCACATCACGCCAATTCTGGAACTCATATTCATAACCTCCGGCAACTCTGACGAAATCAGAATTATTGCAACTCCCTTTTCTGCTATTTTGCAGATCAAATGATAGATATCCGATTTTGCGCCCACATCTACGCCTCTGGTCGGCTCGTCCAGAATCAGTATCCTGGGTGCTGACGCAAGCCATTTTGATATCACCACCTTCTGCTGATTGCCCCCACTCAATTCTACAACAAGCTGCTCTGTGTCTGCCATTTTGATGTCGAGCTGATTTACGTACTCATCTAAGATCTCCTGCTCCTTTTTTGAGTCTACGGCAATCCCTTTTATGAATTCATCCATTACAGTGACTGTCATATTAAATGAGATGGAGTTTTCCAGAAAAAGCCCCTTTTCTTTCCGGTCCTCCGGAACAAGGGATATCTTCTTTTTCATTGCCTCCCGGGGCGATTGAATCACGCTTTTCTGTCCGTCCAGATAGATTTCTCCTGACAGTACAGGCTCCAGCCCAAACAGCGCATTAACCATCTCCGTCCGTCCTGCGCCCATCAGTCCTGTGATTCCCAGTATTTCTCCTTCAGACAGCGTAAAGCTTATATCCTCCACCTTCTCCGTGGTCATATGCTCTACCCTCAGCACTTCTTTCCCCGGCTTTACCTTATAATCCGGATAGTAGTCCTCTATCTTATGCCCCACCATATTTTGTATGATCTCTTCATAGCTGATGCCGCAGATTGGTCTTGTCAGTATATGCCGTCCGTCCCTCATGATCGTAATGCTGTCAGCTATCTGGTTGATCTCATCCATTTTGTGGGATATATAGATAATTGACACTCCTTTTTTACTCAAAGCCCTTATCTGGTCAAAAAGGAACTCAACCTCTCTGTCTGTCAGTGAGGAGGTGGGCTCATCCATCACTAAAATTCTGGAATTGGCGGAAAGTGCTTTCGCAATTTCCACCATCTGCTGCTGTGACAGGCTCAGTTCTCTGACAACCGTATCCGGGCTTAGATCCCCAAGGCCGATCCTTCCTAAAATTTCTGACGCCTCTTTATATATTCTGCGGAAATCAACAAATCCTGACCTGGTTTTAAATTCCCTTCCCAGAAATATATTTTCACCTACTGTCATGTCCTGAACAAGTACGATTTCCTGATGGATGATAGATACGCCGTGCCTGCTGGCATCCTGCACGGAGCCTATGCCGATCTTCTCTCCCTGTATCAGTATCTCTCCTGAATCACAGTCATAAATACCTCCCAGAATCTTCATCAGAGTGGATTTTCCTGCACCGTTTTCCCCGGCAAGAGCCCTTACCTCCCCGGCTCTCATCTCAAAGCTTACATCATGCAATACATGCACTCCGCTAAAGCTTTTATTTATCCCTTTCATCTGCAGAATATAATCTTCATTCATAATCCACATCTCCTCTGCTTTTAAAAAGCATTCTCTTTATTTAATTCCCCAGTATTCCTTGTATGTTTCGATATCATCAACTGTGCATAAGCTGAATTTCAGGCGCGGATCTTCGCCGCATTCTCCTGTCTTTAATACCTCAACTGCCCTGTCTGCCGCCTCTGCCGCCAGTTCCTTCATAGGATACACCGCAGTAATATCCAGCGCTCCGTCATCCATATTGCGGATATCTCCTGATAAGCCGTCTACATTCGCAACCAGAATGTCATCTGTCTTTCCAGCTGACCTCACAGCTGCCGCAATCCCCACGCCGCAGTTGGAATTGTTGCCGAAAATTGCCGTAACATCAGGATACTGCTGCATCCAGTCTTCTGTTTTCTTCATCGCCTCATCTTCTGTGCATACGCCGTCAAATACTTCCAGAACCTCAATTCCCGGGTTCTCTTTCATGGCATCCTTAAATCCGTCTCCTCTTTCCCTGCAGACGAACGCAACATCATATGTTAAGATGCAGCTCTGACGCATAAATTTAATTTTATTTTTCTAAGCTATAAAAACATTACAT
>OFGH01001942.1_pt1 | contig 12276 bp, 10 predicted proteins | sample 1521721 | NCBI WGS metagenome assembly OFGH01 (sample SAMEA3504132, study PRJEB24116) | mouse gut metagenome | biome: mouse gut; feature: mouse-associated habitat; material: faeces | place: Denmark | collected 2011
AAATGTACGAAAACGGGGTTAAATCACAAACATAGCATCCCCAAAAGAGAAAAATCGATACCTCTCCCGCACCGCCTCCCCGTACGCCGAAAGCACTCTCTCCCTGCCTGCCAGCGCCGACACAAGCATAATCAGCGTGGACTCCGGCAGGTGAAAGTTTGTCAAAAGACAATCCAGCACTTTGAACCGGTATCCGGGATAAATAAAGATCTCCGTATTGCCGCTGCAGGCGGTAAGGCGCCCGTTTTCATCGGCCGCGCTCTCCAGTGTCCTGGCGGAAGTTGTTCCCACACAGATCACCCGTCCTCCCTGTTCTTTCGTCCTGTTGATCTTTTCGGCTGCTTCCCCGGAAACCTCATAATACTCGGAATGCATATGGTGTTCCAGCACATTCTCCTCCTTTACCGGACGGAACGTGCCAAGTCCCACATGCAGCGTCACGCAGGCGATCCGTACGCCCATTTTTTCAATTTCCTGCAAAAGTTCCGTGGTAAAATGCAGTCCCGCCGTGGGCGCCGCCGCAGAACCTTCATATATTGCATAAACCGTCTGATAACGGTTCTTATCCTGCAGTTTATGCGTAATATAAGGCGGCAGAGGCATCTCCCCAAGCCGGTCCAGCACCTCCTCAAAGATGCCCTCGTATGTAAAGCGGACCAGCCGGTTTCCTTCTTCCACCACTTCCAGAACCTCCGCTCTCAACAGTCCGCCGCCGAAAGAAAGCTTTGCCCCGGGGCGCATTTTCTTTCCCGGGCGTACCAATGTCTCCCAGACATCCTTTTCCCGCCGCTTCAGAAGCAGAACCTCCACCGCAGCGCCGGTTTCCTCCTTGGTGCCAAGAAGCCTTGCCGGGATCACTTTTGTATTATTGAGTACAAGGCAATCCCCCGGCGCAAGATACCGCAAAATATCCCGGAACGCATGGTGCTTTGTCTCCCCGGTTTCCCTGTTTAATACAAGCAGCCGGGAAGACGCCCGGTCCGCAAGGGGATCCTGAGCAATCAGCTCCTGCGGCAGATCAAAATAAAAATCACTCTTTTTTAATTCTTCCATCTTTTAGAAATTCATCTCTCCCTGTAAAAATGCCACATACCCACGCATTGCCTCGTAAAGATCCGCTTTGCTGATCGCCTCCCAGGGAGCGTGCATATTCAGCACCGGAACCCCGCTGTCGATCACGTTCATTCCATAAAGCGCCAGAATATAAGCGATCGTTCCGCCGCCGCCCAAATCCACTTTACCCAGTTCCGCAGTCTGGAAATTTACTTTCGCCTCATCCAAAATACCGCGCAGATAAGCAAGATACTCCGCATTGGCATCGTTGGAGCCGGATTTTCCCCTGGCGCCCGTAAACTTGTTGAACACCATACCGCCGCCCAGGAACGCCACATTTTTCTTATCAAAGCTGGACGCATAGCTGGGATCAAAAGCGGAACTTACATCGGAAGAGAGCATACAGGAGTTGGAGAGACATCTCCGGTAAGCCAGTTCAGAATACTGCCCTGCAAGATTCATCACTTCCACCAGCGCATTCTCAAAGAATTTGGACTGCATACCGGTCGCCCCGACAGAACCGATCTCCTCTTTGTCCACCAGTATACAGCAGGTCGTTTTCTCCGACTCCTTCACCTCCAGCATTGCCTTCATGGACGGATAAGCGCAGACTCTGTCGTCATGCCCGTAAGCCAGAATCATGCTTCTGTCAAAACCGGCATCCCTCGCCTTCCCGGCAGGCACGATCTCCAGCTCGGCCGAAATAAAATCCTCCTCTTCCATATCATACTGCTCTTTTAAAATCGCAAGAATGCCCTTTGTCACAGCATCCTTCGCTGCCTTTCCGGGTGCATCCGCCTTTTTGTCGTCCTCTTTTTCCTTCTCAATGACGATCGGACGATTTCCCACGATAATATCCAGCGCTTCGCCTTCGATCACCTTCGCCGCTTTCTTCTCAAGCTGCTCGGACGCCAGATGAATCAGAAGATCGGAAACAAAAAATACCGGATCATCCTCATCCTCACCGATGCTCAGTTCCACCGTTGTGCCGTCCTTTTTAATGACCACGCCGTGAATCGCCAGAGGCAGTGTCACCCACTGATATTTCTTCACACCTCCGTAATAATGGGTATCAAGATAGGCAAAGCCGCCGTCCTCATAGAGAGGATTCTGCTTTACATCCAGTCTCGGAGAATCGATATGCGCCCCCAGGATATTCATGCCCGCCTCCATAGGGCATCTGCCGATCTGAAACATCGCGATAGACTTGTTCATGTGCACATGATACACCCTGTCGCCGGCTTTTAATACGCGGTTTTCGGCAATCGCTGCTTCCAGTTCCACATATCCTTCCTTCTCGATCTCCGATACGATCTCATCGATACATTCCCGCTCCGTCTTGCCGTGATCCAGAAATTCCTTGTACCCTTCGGCAAAAGCTTCCGCCTCTTTTACCTGTTTTTCATCGTACAACAGCCATGTGTTTTTGTGTTCCATTGTTTTTAATCCTCCTGCTCTGAATTATATTAAATGATAATAGTACTACCACCCGTATTTAAAATGCGGACGAATCCATATTCGGCATATTTGACATCTTTATATACTGATAGCTATACACTCCATCAAACCCGGACCATCCGGGTTCAAATGTCACCGTCGCCACATCCTCCTCCAATGTTATCACACTGCTTATCTTGCTGCCATCCGGCGCCGTTGCCTTAAATTCCAGTCCTTTTTCCGTCAACGTACCGACTCCGTCGTTAAAAGAAGCCAGTTTAAATATTCTGACCAGAATCTGATAAGTTCCGTATTCCTCTTTCCGGATCTCCAGACCAGGCTCTCCCGTATCGTAAGCACCGTACTCGCCCTCATAGGGCTCCGCTTCCAATTCACATATTTCAATATTTTCCGAACTTACCACGGTATTTTCATCGGAATCCTCCGCCGTATTTCCCCCAAAGCTTTCCGACGAATTTAATGCCTCCTCATCCGCCACACCATCTTCCTGTGAAGCCACCGGTTTTACCGCGCCTTGATCCGGCAGTTCTATCGGTCCCGATTCCACGATCTGGATATCTTCCTCCGATCCCTCTCCCATACCACAAGCAGAGAGCATAAATATCATAAAAACAAATAAGCCATACCGGAATATATTTTTCATACCGCATCCCATCCTTTCCGCACACCGTAAATTTTCCTGCATATTTTTATACATCACACAGTCATACTCTGTCCTTCAATATATGATAACTCTATATAGTATGGACAAATCTGCTCATATTTACCGCTCTTTTATCAAAAGCCTTCTGAAATCTTACGGTACATCATATCCGGGCAATACCAAAATAACTTTGTACAAAAAACGCTTTCCTAATCATAATACGATTATCAATAAAACGCAATCCCCATGTATCAACAAATCTGACAATTTGTAACAGTTCAGCCTTCGGCTTCCCTGTTACGGAATCTGTCCATTTCAAGTCGCCTTCGGCGAGGGGCAGATTCTTTTGGCTCAATTTACATGTTTTCACGGACTTTGCAGTAAATGCAAAGTCCTAGGCTGAACTGTTACGACAATTTGCACGATAATATCATCTTTATCTTTTCACAACAAAATAAGGGCGCGGACTATACTGTGATATGATAGACCGGCGCCCTTATTTTGCTTGCTATTTAATTACCGCTTGCCTGTTCTTTGGTTTTATCCATATCTGTCTGATTTACGCTTTCCCTTTTATCCTCCTTCAGCATTTTATATAATATCCGAAGCGTCAGGCCGCATACAAATATCATCGGCAGACCGGTAAGCACACTGGCGGTCTGCATTGTCTCCAACCCTCCGATCCTCGTCAGCGACAAAGCAAACAAAACAAATATCGCCGCCCAGGTCAGCCTGTTCCAGCGGGGCGGCTGTTCATTGCCGCCCAGATTCTTCGTCGTTGCCGATGCCAGAATATAGGCTGAGGAATCGATTGTTGTCGCCATAAATATAATGGTAAGTATTGTAAATATAATACCTGTCAGCATCGGAAACGGTAAGGGATCCAATATCGCGATCAGAGCAGCCTCTTTTCCCTGCCCGGAGAGGATAGACACCAGATCCGCTTTTCCGCTTAACTGAAGATCCAGAGCATAGCAGCCCAGCGTTGAAAAACTCAGCAGACATCCCAATGATCCGTACCCGATCATTCCCAAAATCACCTGCCGAATCGTTCTTCCTCTGGAAATTCTTGCCGTAAACAGCCCCATGATCGGTATATAGGAAAGCCACCAGCCCCAATAAAATACGGTCCAGTTCTGCGGGAATCCGGTCTTTCCAAAGGGATCGGTATTAAAACTCATATGGAAAAATTCAGTGATAAACAGACCGATACTGTTTATCTCCACATCCGCCACCCTGCTTATTCCTGTCATCACCATAACAAACACTATAAAAACCATAGCTATATAAATATTGATATTGCTGAGCACCTTAATCCCCTTATCAAGCCCTTTCCAGACACTTGTGGCAAAAATAGTAAACCACAGGATAAATACTGCCATCAGCAATAATCCGTTATTCGGAATATGGAACGTTCTGCTGATAATCTGGCACACAAGCGGTGCGGCAAGCCCCATGGAAGTCCCTATTCCTCCCAAAACAGCAAAGATTGTAAATACATCAATGGCTCCGGCAATAAATTTATTCCTGCCAAAACGGGATTCTTTGCACAGATCCCCCAGCCGTACGGAAGTTCCTTTTCTGACAAACAGATGATAGGCAATGGCGATCGTCGCCGGAGTATAAAAAAGCCAGGCACTTGGTCCCCAATGAAACTGTCCGTACATATGCGCAAATTCATAGGCTTCTGTTGACAAAGGTTCTATGCCAAAGGGTGTATCCGTCAGATAATATATCGGTTCAAGAAAGGAAAAGATCATCAGGGAACTGGCTATCCCCGTACAGAACATCATAGCCATCCAACTGAAATTATCATATTCCGGCTTCTCTCCGGGCTCACCCAGCACTGTCTTTCCATACCTGCCGCATGTCAGCCATACAAGAAAAACCACCAGTATAATATACGTGAGAATATACAAAAATCCCAGCTTATGTGTAAAAACAGACATCAGTTTATCAACTATGATCTTACTTTCCTCCGGAAGCAGTAAAAGCAATCCGACAATTACAATAATACATCCGGCAGAAAGAAAAAATACCGTTTTTTCAAGCCTGCCATTCTTTTCATTCTTCATCTGATCTCCTTTTTCCGTACTTCTACCTATCGATAAGAGTTCTCCAATATTTCCATAACCCTTTCCTTAGAAAGCGGCTGTGGTTCTATCTCAAACAACTCTCCCTGATACTCCACCGCATTTGTACAAATTTTCTCCAGTTCCTCCCTTGTGATGCCATACTCAGACATACAAAGCCGTTCCACTCCGCATTCTTTTTCCAATTCATATAATATTGGAACCAGATCCTCCGCCGCTGCCTCCTGATTTCCGGAAAGCGCTTTTGCCATATCCGCATACCGCTCCGGTATTACGGTCTCAAAACTTTTAAAGTACTCGTTTGCTATCATAAGAAGTGCAGCCCCATGGGGAAGATTATCATGATATGCCCCCATAGCCTGTGCTATGGAATGATTCGACGTACAATTGGAAAGAGACTCTACAATACCGGAGAGTGAACTTGCCATGGCAACTGCTTCTCTCGCCTCAATATTCTTCCCGTTTTTGCACACTTCTACCAGATATTTTCCAAGCAGGGAAATGCTCTTTAACGCAAAAATATCGCTGATTGGTGTTGCAACCGTCGCAATATAACCTTCCATGGCGTGAAACAGCGCATCAAATCCCTGGAAGGCAGTCAGCTTTTGGGGGACGGATAACATAAGTTCCGCATCCACAAAGGCATATGCCGCAAACAATTCCGGGGCTCCGAAACCAAGTTTCTCATTTGTCTCCTCCTTGGTAATCACCACCCAGGGATCGGCCTCCGTCCCTGTTCCTGCCGTTGTGGGTACCGCTATAATCGGCAAAGGCCGGTTTTTGATTTTTAAGCCTTTTCCGGAACCGGTCGCCACATAATCCCAGAAATCACCCTCGTTGACAGCAAGCAGCGCAATGGACTTAGCCGTATCAATACTGCTTCCGCCGCCAAAGCCAAGCACCATATCACAGCCTTCCTCCCTGCAGATCTTTGCGGCTTCTTCCACCTGCTTTTTTCCGGGATTCGGGTGTACACCGTTATAAAAAACGCTTTCGGCCCCTCCCTTTTTCAACAGTCCTTCAAGCCGGCGAAGATGGCCTGCTTCCACAATCCATTGATCAGATGTGGTTATGATCATCGCCTTTTTTCCCGGAAGTTTTATTTCTCCGAGTTTATCCAGACATCCTCTTCCGAAAAATATTTTTGTAGGTATGTAAAATTCATGATTCATTTCCTTTTTCTTCTCCTTAACCTCTCTCCGGTTTTATTTTCAGATTCTGTCCACGGAGCCGCACATATCCATCAGCTTCATGATCTCTTCCGCCAGCGCTTCCGTAGCCCTTCCCATGCATTCTTCCATTGTGAGATCAATGTTCTTTCTGACGCACCCCATATAACAATGATAGAGCTGTGTATAATAATTGACTTTACTGATTCCCATTGTTACGGCTTTTCTGATATCCTCCTCCGGTATTCCGGAAGCTCCGTGGAGTACCAAGGGTACGCCGCAGGAATCACGCAGTTTCTGCAAAAGTGCAAAATCAAGCTCCGGAGCCTGTTTTATAACTCCATGACATCCATGAATATTTCCAATGGACACCGCGATGGCATCAGCCCCCGTCTTTGCCAGGAAATCCGCGAGCTGTTCGGGATCGCTTTTTATGATACCGTTCTCTTTGTTCGTTCCCTTTCCCTCTTCACCGCCTACCCGTCCCACTTCCGCCTCCACGCACCGATGCGGTCCTGCGGCATCTTTCAGCCTTTTTGTCACCCTCACATTTTCCTCATAGCTTCCGCCGGAACCGTCATACATAATTGATAAAAATCCGCCTTCCAACGCCATCATACATTCTTCCTGCGTCATACCGTGATCCAGATGAATACAATAGGGAATATCCTGATACCGTTTTCCGATGGTTCTGACAATTCCGGCCAAATCCCCCGCCGTGATCAGCTGCGGATTCATTTCCGAGTATGCGGATTGTATAATAACTGGCGATCCCGCTTTTTCTGCGGCGATAAAGCATGCCAGGACAGATTCCATATTGCTGACGCAAATTGCCGGTATTGCATAGTTTCCTCTATATGCTCTAAGGAGCAGATCTGACATTACATATTCCATATTTTTTTCACCGTATCCTTTTCCTATTTTCTCAAAACCGGAAATGCCGTTGCATCCGTAGGCAGAAGCCAGGTTTCTTTCATTTCATCACTAGCCATCCTGCATACATCCAATACAATACCGGAACTCTCCTGAATCGTAGACAAGGTTCCCACGATCGGCTTAAATACTTTAAATCCCTTCTCCTCCAGAATATTCCAGACATCATTGTAGAAAATCAGCAGTTCCATCATAGTCGTCCCGCCGGTACCGTTTACAATAAAACTCAGTTCATCTCCGGGTACAAAAGGCTTGTCTTTGATAATCATCTCCAGAACATGTTCCGCCAGTTTTCTTGCACTGCACATGGGAATATTCTCAGCCCCCGCTTCTCCGTGCCCACCGGCGCCAAGCGTCAGTTCATCGTCCGAAAGCTCATACATCAGATCTCCTGTGGAAGGCGACGTACCCGGCCGGATTCCAATCGTGATAGCGCGTACATTGTCGATCACAAAATCGCCGAATTTCACAATTTCTTCCAAAGTATGTCCAAGCCCTGCATATCCGCATATCATTTTCGTCTCAAAAAGCGCCACCCCCATACGGCGATCCATGCGGCGTCCCGTATAAGGATCTGCCACATTTGTCCCACCAAGCAGAATCCCTTTCGCGTTGATATCATCATCCTCACACATCTCCAATGCCATCTTTGCATTTAATACATCTCCGGCACAGTTGCTGATCAGTATAAGAGCCCCCGCTCCGCTGTCTGCGGCTTTCAGCGCCTCATAAATAGGCTGCGGTCCCGGCGCCGCGAAAAGTCCTCCTATCGCTTGGGCATCCATATAGTTTTTCCCCATATAACCGATGGCATCCGGTTCATGTCCTGCTCCGTATCCCATAACAATACCTACTTTTCCCGCATCCAGTTCATTTCTGACAAGTACCTGGGTTCCCGGAATCTGATGAATCCTGTCCTGCTGAAATCTGCAGTATCCCGCGATTGTCTCTTTTACAATATTTTCCTGCTCATTCATGATCTTTTTTGCTTTGTTATTCATTATCCATCCTCCTGCTAAGATTCGTTTACAAATTCACAGATACATTTCAGCATAATATAAAGAGAGGTAGCTCCTGCATCCTGATGTCCCACGGATTTTTCACGAAGGAAGTGAGACCGTCCCATCTTTGCCTGCATATGCACCGTGCGCTCAACACCTGCCCTGGCCGCAAGTTGTACCGCATCGGCAATCTCCTCAAAAGATTTCTCCCGCTCTTTCTCTGCTGCCTCCGCTGCCGGAACAAGCGCATCTACCAATGTTTTATCTCCCGGAACGGCTCCGCCCAGATCCATGACTTTATCTGCTGCCTTCCTTAACCCCGCCACATATTCATCAGCTCCGATTTCTCCACTTGCTTTCGCGCTTCTGCCAAGCTCCATGATCACCGTGGAAAAAATCGGTCCGATCGCACCTCCTATCGTTGCCAGCATCGCTCTCCCATAGGTCTTAAAATATTCAAATACGGAAATTTCATCTGCCATCTTGCATATGGCTTCATAGCCTGCCTTTGTTCCACGTGCCATACTTTCACCATGGTCACCATCTCCTATTGCACGATCATATCCGCAGAGTTCTTCCCTGTGCTCTTCAAAAGTGTCGGTAATCGCTTTTAACAATTCTTTTACATTTTTTTGTGTAATATTCACTGTTTCCCTCCTGTCCGGCAATTTGCCCCTTAACGAAACCATTTATACTTTTTTCACATTTTATTTAACTGCCATGTAAGTCTATGGATTTATATGGTATAATATCGAAAGATGTAAGACTTTCTGCCAGGAGAATCATCATGGACAACCTTAACGATACTTTTACGATTGGCCAGTTTGCCAGCTTCAATCATATATCCGAACAGACGCTTCGATATTACGATAAAATCGGTCTGCTCCGGCCTACGTCACAAAATAATCAGACCGGCTACCGTTATTACAATATCACCCAGTGTGTCACCTTAGACATTATCAGTCATATGAAATCCCTTGGCATCCCTCTGAAAGATATCAAGTCCTATCTGGATTCAAACGACAGGCAATGGCTTCTGCAGACATTGACCGAAAAACGGAACCATATATCTCAGCAGATCAAATTGCTTATGGATACACAGGCCGTTATCGACCGCAAGCTGTTAGATTATCAAAATCATGCCATTCTTCCCAAAGCCGGCATCCCATTTATAGAAGCAATTGGAAAAAGAACCGTTTTCAGATACAATACATCCATAAACTATTATTATAATGAGAATTCCGTGGCAAATTATGAATATATGCTTCATGTATTTAAAAACAGGCTTCGGGAACAGAATGTGCCTGATGTATATTTTTATAATGTCAGCAGTATTATGAGCAAGGATAATCTTCTTACCCGCAATTTTTTCACAACGGATCTGTTTGTTTTCGTAAACGAAAGTGACAGAGATCGTTTTATAGCCTGCGATACCATTGCCGCCAATACCTATCTGTGCATGGTGTGCGACGATTCCAAAAATGAAACTGCTTTGATAAACCGTCTGTTGCATGAAATTGATATAAATGGTTATACCATATGCGGCGATTATATTTGTGAAGTCGTGAGCGAATTTCTATCGACCAGAGATGACAGCCGAAGCATGATACTCAAGCTTCAGATTCCCATCTCTTTTCAATAATCGACATCCAAACAGCCGCTTTATGCCTTTTGACTCTTTTTTAGTCTGAAAATAAGTGCCAGCCCGCTGCCTGCCATTAACGCACAGCCGAAAATAGCAAGATACCAGATACGGTTATAGGCAATCTGCGGAGCAAGGTTTTCCTGCCAGGAACCAATCACCGTATAAATCCATGTATCGGAAGAATAGCCGATCAGTGATACCACACCGGTCATAGTTCCAAAGATCTTCGGATCAACCCCCGTCTCCCCCGTGCAGGCAAAATTATTGGATTTGCCAAGAAGGGCAAACAGACTCAGAATAATAGCCACTCCCATCAGTAAGGGAAGTACGGCAGGATTTGCCGGCATAAGCATCGTGGCAACAAGTCCGGCAACACTTAAAAAGCCTGATACGATGCAAAGCCTTGTTGGTGAACTCTTCAAAATTGCCGTAGACATCAATACCACGGAAAGCGGTCCTGCAACGATCTTCATAACCTGATTACGGATAATTGAAAAATAGGAAGCCGTCGTCATATCCATCCCATACATATCACACAGGAAGGACTGGGTATACGTCAGACAGGAATACACAATATAGGAGCCCAATACGATAAAGGCAGCGATGTATGTCATCGGATTTCTCAATACCTGTCCCAGTACGCCCCGGTTTTCCTTTTTCTTTTGTTCCTTTTCCGCAGCGGTCAATGTTACCTTTTCCGTAACCGCTTTATCTTCGTAAAGGGTTCTGGCGGGAATAAACAAATAGGATGCAACAGCAATCACGATTCCCCAGACAGCATAGACGATCCATACGATCCTTAAACTGTTGGGATTTGTATCCGCACCAATCTTACTGAAAACAAAGGTGGCGGTAAACGTAGTGATAAATGCACCTACTCCCTCAAAAGAACTGACCATGGGAAGTATTTTACCCTGTTCCTTCTGCGTCCCCAGCAGTGCGGCAACTTTGGCAACAGGACTCCAAAGCAGAGCTATTGTTGTGATTACCCATAAAAATTCTACCGAAAGGGCTACCCAGAACGGCGGATAAAGTGCCATAATGCCACATCCGAAAGATGTTGCCAGCAAAGAAGTAACGATCAGGCTCCGACATGAAAAACGGTCCGCGCTTACACCCCCTATCACATAAAATACCAGAGCTGCCGTTCCATATACGCTGAGCATCAATCCAAGCTGCACATCCGTATATCCGCACAGATCCACTAACTGCTCATGAAATGTATACCGAATATACGGCGGCTCATAGGAAAATCCCCATGTAAGCCCCAGAATCGCTACGATCAACCAACGGTTGATTTTTATTTTAGCTGATGTTAAATCCATATACTTTTCTCCTCTCCTTTTCACTATACATTGTATACGATCTCCCGCTCACTAAAAGACCGCGCTTTTGTATGTTTTCATGATACTCTTTGTAGCAGCTATAAAGTCAATCCGAAAAGGAGACTTTTTTTCTTGTCAATATACACAAGAATTGTGAGTTCGTTTTATGATAATTTCCTAACAGCCTCTCTGGCAATTGATAACCGCTCCCGCAGCCTAAAATGAAATCCTGCCTTTTTGCTCTCTCTGGTTTTATTTTGTTCCCGAAATGAAATTTTTTTCAGCACATATGAACCTTATAGTAACTATAAAGTTTAAAAATACGAAATGGGCGCAAAGTCGTAAAACTTCGCGCCCACACTCTCCACTATTATGCTAAAATAAATCCAACCTACTGCCTCAGTTCAATTCCCAGCGACTGCAGACCGTTCAGAATCTTCTTCATCGCCGCAGAAATATCATTTTCCTCCAGCGTCCGGTCTTTCGCCCGGAATGTAATATTATAGGCCACGGACTTGAATCCCTCCTGAATCTGGCTTCCCTCATAAATATCAAACAGCTTGTAGGACTCCAGTATCTTACCGCCTCTCTGGGCAAGCATCTTCTCGATCTGTCCCACGCGGATATCCCTGGGTACGACCATACTGATATCCCGCATCACTGCCGGGTATTTGGCGATTCCCTCATACTTTCTGTCGAAGGTGGCAAGCGGCACGATCTCAGGCATATCCAGCACCGCAACATACGCCCTTGTCTTCATATCATAATTCTCACAGACTTCCGGATGGACTTCCCCCAGACAGCCGAGTACCTTTTCGCCGTAACGGATCAGCGCCTGTCTGCCGGGATGCAAAAAGCTCTTGCCGGCTTCCGGATCATATTCCGGTTTTTCGTCAAGTCCCACGCTCTCCAAAAACGCCTCGATCACACCTTTTTTCGTGAAGAAATCACCCTCA
>OFGH01001943.1_pt1 | contig 12272 bp, 7 predicted proteins | sample 1521721 | NCBI WGS metagenome assembly OFGH01 (sample SAMEA3504132, study PRJEB24116) | mouse gut metagenome | biome: mouse gut; feature: mouse-associated habitat; material: faeces | place: Denmark | collected 2011
GCGGCAGTGCCACCACGCGCGTGGGGATGGCGGTGCGCGCGGCGAAACGGCGGGCCACGCCGAGCGCGCCGTCGGTGCTGGCGTTGTCGATGACGATCAGGTGGTCGGGTTGACGCGTCTGCCGGTCGATGCCGGCGAGGCATTCGGCGAGCAGCTCTTCGCGGTTGTACGAGACCACGACAGCGGTGACGGAATAACGCATGGCTCCAGCATACCCGGGGCGCGTGGGCGGGTGCTATCGGCCACGCTGACTACAATGCTGATGCACGGCTGCGCGCCATTGACGCGCCATTGAGAGAATGACCAGGGCGATTGGCGCAGCCGTGTGCAGTGTTTGTGGAAAGGCAATACCGTATGAGTAGTTCGATCAGGCGCCATCACCGCCAGCACACCGGCACCCGTCTGCGCAGGCTGCACGACGCGAAAATCGAACGCATCAGACGGCGTCACCGTGCCGACCGCACGCTCACGTCCATGGCCGCGGGCCGCATTGCTGTGGATAGTGCCCCACCCCCCGTAGCCGCTACATCCACTGCCTCCAGCATCTCCCAAATCGTTACGGGTAGTGCCTCTTCTGCTACGGGTAGTGCTTCCGCCTCGGCGCACGCCACAGAAACGGCCATTTCCCGTGGAAAAGATCTGGAGGGTAGCCGAAAAAGCACTACCCGTAGCACAACAGAGGGTGCTGTAGACGCAGCGGATGACGCGAATGGCAACGCCCAAAATAGTGGAGACAACCACGGCGATGCCCAAAATGGTGCGAACGACCACCGCGATGCTGCGGATTGGCGCAAGCACCCCATCCGCGCCTGGCGCGCACGGTATGACCAGTACAAGCAGACCAGGTTCTACCAGACGTGGGCCAAGCGCCCGAAGTTCTCGTATGGCGCGTATGTGGTGATCATGTTCGCGCTCATCGAGATAGCAAATATGTTCCTGCTATGGAGTGTGACGCCCAAACTCACCTACGACCCGACGGCGGAAGACGGCCTGGTGATGCAAGTGATGGACGGCACCTACCACTGGCTCGCCAATACGGCAGGCATCCTCAACTTCTTCGCGCTCGGCATCCTGTACCTGATCTGCGTCACTGTGACGAACCGGTTCTGGATCGGCACGGCGTTCTTCGGAGCCATCGCCGGCATCACCGCATTCGCCGGCAAAGCCAAGGTCGCCATGCGCAATGAACCGATCATCCCCTCCGATCTGGGGTTCCTCACCGGCAATGGCGGAGGCGGTGAGAACGTGGCCTCATTCGTGACCGACGATCTGCGCCCCACCATCAACGCCGGCATCTCACTCGTCGTCTGGTTTGTGGTGATCTGCCTGCTGCTGCAGTTCATCGACCGGCGCTCCACATTCATCTATTGCTCGTGGCGCCACCCAATCGCAGGTCCAAAGAACATCTTCGGATTGATCTGCCGTGTCCTCGCGCCGGTCCTGAGCATCTGTCTCATGGTTTCCTATGCCACTGGCCTTTCCACCCCCGACTCACGTGTGCGTCAACTGGCCAACAAGGTGGGCTATGTGCCACGTCTGTGGGATGTGATGGAAGATTCTCAATATGCTGGTGCCACCACCACATTCCTCAGTCTGATGAATGTGAAGGCGATGGATGAAGAGCCCGGGTACAACGAGCAGGCGATGAAGACCATCGCGCGGCGCTATGAGCAGGCCGCCACGCGCATCAACAAGGAGCGCACGAGCACGCTCACCGACAATACGGTGATCATGGTGCTCTCCGAATCATTCTCCGACCCCAACCGTGTGCCGGGCGTGCATTTCAACACCGACCCCATGCCGTTCATCCGTTCGCTCGGCGACGTGACGACGGCGGGACTCATGCTGTCACTTGGCTACGGCGGAGGCACTGCAAACATCGAGTTCCAGCAGATGACCGGCCTGAGCATGGCGAACTTCAGCGACACCATGCTCTCGCCGTACCAGCAGCTCGTGCCGACGCGACCCAAGATGTATTCGTTCAACCAGATGTGGAACCAGGCCTGTGGATCGACAAGCTGCTCGGTCGGGTTCCATCCGTTCCTGCAGTCTTTCTATCTCCGCGGGGTCAACTATAAGAAGTTCGAGTTCTCCCACCTCTATACCCTCGACAGCGACCCGAAGATCAAATATGCCGGCACCTACCATGGCGCCGTGGCGGATTCGACCAGCGTGACCGACGAAAGGGCCTATAAGAACGTGGTCGAGGAAGTGCGCGCCAACACCTCCGGCGACAAACCGGCCCAGTACATCGAACTCGTGACGATGCAGAACCACTCCCCGTATCCGGACTTGTATGGCAGCGAGAACGAATTCCACGCCGCGAACGACTCGCAGGGCGTGCCGGGCAACGAGATGGGCGTGCACTCCGAATACGCCAAGGGCGTTCAGCGCACCGACGAGGCCACCGAGCAGTTCCTCAACGACCTCGACGCCATCGACAAGCCAATCACCGTGGTGTTCTACGGCGACCACCTGCCCGGCATCTACACGACCGCCTCGCAAGACAAGAAGAACGAGCTGGCGCTCCACGAGACGAACTACTTCATCTGGTCGAACGCCGCCTCGAAATCGCACGACACCAAACTGCCCGAAGCCGACGCCGCCTACACGTCGTCGAACTTCTTCATGGCGCAGGCGGCGCAACAGCTCGATTCGAAGATCTCGCCGTATCTGGCTCTACTTGACGAGCTGCACGCTGCAGTGCCCGCGATCTCGCGGATGGGTTCCTGGTCCAGCGATGGTTCGCCGACGTACCTGAACAGCAAGGGCGAGCCGATCGACCCGAAGTCGCTCTCTGCCGAAGCCAAGCAGCTGCTCGACGACTACCGCATGGTGCAGTACGATATGACGGTGGGCGAGAATTACCTGCAGCAGATGGGATTCATGGATCTGCCGAAGCAGTGAGCCACTGTCGTTATACTGGGGCGTATGCCGAGAACGAATCCTTTGCAATCCCAGTCATCCGCCCCGCAATGGCAGGCGGTGAGCCGTGTCGTCTACCCCGTGCTCGATCAGGACCTGACGATGCCGCTGTACGCGATCGAGTGGACGCGCCCGCACATGGGCGAAGGCACGCTCGACCCGCACAAGGACTTCGTCTCGCTCGACTTTGCACAGATGACGAAAACCGAGTTCCGCTCGCTGCTTGAAGACACGGCCCACGCGCAGCCGGCCGACGGCGCGCACAACGTGTTCCGTGTGAACGGGCGCGCGTCGCTCACCGTGCTCGCCGGGCGCCACGCCTCGCTGTGCACGTTCTTCAACGCCTTCCCCGCCGGCTATTGGCGGCGCTGGACACGCGTCGACGCCGTGCAGTTCAGTGCACGCGTGCGCGGCCGCGGCACCATCATGCTGTTCCGTTCCAGCGGCCGCGGCCTGTTTGAGCCCGCCGGCACAATCGACGTCAATGCGCCGACCCGCGCGACGACCGTGCGCGCGGAACTCGCCATGACCGGCCTCATGGACGGCGGCTTCTTCTGGTTTGACGCCAAGGCCGGCGACAGCGACGACCTGACGATCGAAGACGCCGCGTGGAGCGTGCCCGTTGAGGCGCGCCGTGGTAGTAACGGCACACTGTCGATCGCCATCACCACGTTCAACCGCGCGCCGTACTGCCTCAACCAACTCAAGGCGATTGCCGCCGACGCGAATGTGCGCGGGCGGCTCGACACGATCTACTGCACCGACCAAGGCACCGACCTGGTGCGCGACGAGCCGGGCTTCGCTGCCGTGGCGAAAGACCTAGGGCACCAGCTCACCTACGTGCGCCAGCGCAACATGGGCGGCTCCGGCGGGTTCGCACGCGGCATGTACGAAACGGTGAAGGCCGGCAAAAGCGACTACACGCTGCTGCTCGACGACGACGCGATCAGCGAGCCGGAGTCGATCATGCGCGCCGTGCAGTTCGCCGACTACTGCACACGACCGACGATTGTGGGCGGCGGCATGTTCCACCTCGACAACCGCACGATGCTGTACACGCTCGGCGAGCGCTACAACCGCGCGTCGTACTGGACACAGCCGGCGGCCGGGCTCGAATACAACCATGACTTCGCCACGCAGCCGCTGAGGGACTCGCCGAAGCTGCACCGACGCGCGGATTCCGATTTCAACGGTTGGTGGATGTGCCTGATCCCCACACAGATCATGCGCGAGATCGGCTTGGCGCAACCGCTGTTCATCAAATTCGACGACGTGGATTACGGATTGCGCGCCGAGGACCACGGCTACCATACCGTCTGCCTTCCGGGCGTGGCCGTGTGGCACCAGGCGTGGCACGCGAAGGACCCATCACGCACATGGGAGGGGTATTACCTGTACCGCAACCATTGGATCTGCAGCCTGCTGCACTGCACCAAGCCTTCATGGCACTTCCTGTACGGCATGCTGTTCGACGACGCGAAGGCCGGCGTGGAACTCGTCTATTCCGCCATGCATCTGCATCATCTGGCCTTGCGCGACATCATGCGCGGCCCCGACTATATCGCGGACACGCTTGCCACCAAGCTGGGCGACGTGCGCAAGGCACGCGAAGGGTTCCCGGATTCGGAAACCACACGCAACCGCGACGACTTCCCCACCCCAAAGGCCGAGTACATCGCGAACATGAAGCCGCGCCCAAGCATGATCGACGTGCGGCTGCAGGCCATGAAGACGATCGCGAAGGCATTTGTTTCACGTGGAAACGGCATGCGCGACACCCAGCCGGACCTGCTGATTCCCTCGCGCGACGCGTCCTGGCCAGCCTACGCGGGCGTGAACTCCGCGGTCGTGACCTCTCCGGACGGTGATTCGGTGGCATGGTTGCGGCGCGACAGCAAGCTCTACCGCCAACAGACGATGCGCGGGCTGTTCCTGGCCAAGGAGTTGCTCAAGCGTTGGGAAAGCCTGGCCAAGGAATACCAGAACTCCGATATGGCGAGCTTCGAGGCGTGGGCCAAGGTCTTCGAGGATCCGGCGAACCAGCTGCAGTAGCGGCGCTCGGCACGAAGCTCCCGTTCATTGTTACAGGTAGTGGCTTTTGCCGAAGTCCCAGATGGCAGTCTTGGAATACAGTGGCTGCCACTTGGGGCTCACACACCCAGACACTACTCGTAGAGGGCAGGGACATCGCCGGCAATCACACAAGGCCTTCTTCGGGGGCGATTCATTCTTTCTGGGCGCCACAGATAAATACACAAAAAGTGTAGTACACGGTTCAGCTACCAACTCAATAATGCATCTAGTCATAGATGGCAAATAATCACTGGCATACACTGACATATATGATTGGGGAGTTGGACACTACTTCGACGGCAGCGGACAACCGCACACCTCCGCGCATCATGCTCGTTATTCCCTGTTACAACGAGGAACCGGGGTTGCGCACCACAGCCGATGAACTGCACAAGATCCTTCAGCAGCTCATCGACGTGTGTCAGATCGATGAGCATAGCTGCATGCTGTTTGTGGATGATGGTTCACAAGACGGCACGTGGAATGTAATCCGCACGCTGCACGATGAGGATTCCGAGTTGTTCCACGGTCTGAAGCTGGCGCACAACAAGGGGCATCAGAACGCGCTGTTCGCCGGATTGATGCATGCCCTGCACTCGCAGGCGGACGCGGCCATCTCGATGGACGCCGACCTGCAGGATGATCCGGACGCTGTGGCAGACATGGTGGAGGCCTGGCGCGAAGGCGCCGAAATCGTGTATGGCGTGCGCGACAACCGCGAGACCGACACAGCCTTCAAACGCAGCACGGCACACATGTTCTATGCGCTGATGAAGGCGCTGGGCACCGAAACGGTGCCGGATCACGCCGATTACCGGCTGATGAGCCATACGACGTTAGAGGCACTCTCGCAATACCATGAGTCGAACCTGTTCCTGCGCGGCATCGTGCCCTCGCTCGGCTTCCCCACCGCCAAGGTGTATTACAAGCGTGGCGAACGCGTGGCTGGCGAATCGAAATACCCGTTGCGCAAGATGGTCGCGTTCGCGGTGCAAGGCATCACGTCGTTTTCCACAAAACCGCTGGGCCTCATCACCGGCACCGGCGTCGTCTCGGTGGTCGTCGGCATCGCCATGCTCATCTACACCCTTGTCTCCGTATGCTCCGGCAACGCGGTGGCCGGCTGGGGGTCGATGATGTGCTCGATGTGGATTCTGGGCGGATTGATCCTGGTGGCCTTGGGCATTGTGGGAGAATACATCGCCAAGATCTACATCGAAGTCAAGGCGCGGCCACGCTATATCATCGAAGAAACCATCTGACGTCCATATTCCAGGGAAATCAACCAGTATCAGGGGGCACCACTATGTCTCGCGCCGACAACGTTATCGGAGGTAGTACGGAAGAAACCACAGTCGGGCAGCACCACGAACCGGTCAAATTCAGTCGGGCAAACATGCCAGCTGAGTCGCGCCACAAGGCAAAAGGTATCTGCGCGGCCATTTCCCGCTGGCTCCTCACCGTTGCCATGGGTCTTCAAGCGGCCATCGTGGCGCTGCTGCTGGTGCTGTCGCTCATCTTCACCTGCGTGTTCAAGCGTGGCAACAGCGTCGGCGCCGCCAACATCACGGAACGTGTCGATTACCACTTCCGCGCGCCATCGTTCACCTTCATCGGCGGGTGCATATTGCTCTTCATGGTGCTGATGTGCATCATATATGGCATCGCGCAGATCAAGCAACGACGTACTCTGTTGTTTTTGCTCGCATTCGTGATGATCACGCAGATACTATGGATCGCCGCGCTCGAATTGACATCTTATGGCTACCCTGATTCACAAAGCCTCATTGATGGGGCCGACGCCTTGATCAATGGAGATTTACCCAGATATTCCCCCGCATTCTGCCAGTCGCGCACACAATCCGAACTATGCATGGCGCGACCGCACGCTGTACCGAGCCCGCACGCCTACTTCTCGTACTACCCGTTCCAGACGGGTCCGATGCTGTGGTACGTGTTCGCCGGCTCGATATTCGGATCGCACAACATCATCGCGTTCCAGATTCTCAACGCGTTCGCGATTACCGGGCTCGTGGCCGCACTGTGGCGCTTGGGCACGCTCATCGGGCTCGACGATGCAGGCCATGCCGCCCTTGCCACCCTGCTCGCCACATGCGTGCCACTGTTGATGTTCGCCACCTTCGTCTATCCGAACGCCGTCGGCTTCAGCATCACCGTGGCCGGTGTTGCGCTGATCGCGCAGGCATTCCGTGCACAGCACGCGTGGCAGTGTGTATTGGCGCTTGTGGGCGGGTTCCTCGTCTGCGGCATTGGTGTGATCCTCAAATCGACGTTCATCATCCTCATGCTCGCGGCAATCATCGGCATCGCGCTCGTGGTGATTGCCAACCGCAAATGGTGGCAGGGTGCGGTGGCCATCGCCTCGTTCGGCGGCGCCTACATGCTCACCAAACTGCCGGTGCGCATCATCGAGCACATCACCCATCAGGATTTCGGCAACGGTATGCCCATGCTCTCGTGGATCACCTTGGGACTCAATGAGCGCGAAGGCACCACGCCCGGCTGGTGGACCGGAATTCCACTGCACACTTTCCACGAAACTCATGGCAATTATGCGCAACAATCACAGGTCGCCAAGGAATTCATACGGGAACGCGTGCAGCATTTTGCGCAAGACCCAGGTGATGCCGTGCATTTCTTCTCGGAAAAACTCGCATCGGAATGGGCGGAGCCAACATTCATGACATCGCTGTATTCACAATACGGGTCGTCGGCACATGGATTCACCGGACTGCCGCAGTGGATTCTTTCAGGGACCGGCGCCGCCCGACTCACCTCGTACGAGAACATCGCGCAGACTGTGCTCTACGCCTTTGCGCTTGCCGGTGTGATTGCTATGCTCATATCGGGCGTGCGTTCGGCCGCACGTCCCATGGAGGATGCCACGATCTTCGCACGCACGTTCCTATGCGCGGCGTTCTTGGGTGGGTTCCTGTGCTACCTCTTCTGGGAGGCCAAGGGCATCTACACACTGCCGTTCTATCTATTGCTGTTCCCGCTCGCGGCATACGGTGTGCAAACGATAATGTGCTGCATACCGAGGAGTCCACGTTTGCGAAGCAAGAAAGCGCCGGCCTGACAACTCCCCTCCCGTAGCAGCATCAGGCGAGCCGGCCATCGAGACGGTGGAGGAATGCGGCCATGTCCTGGCGGTAGACGGTCGTCATGCCCTCATAGCGCCACGAACCGTTCGCATTCTGGTACCCTTCGGTGATACGTGCCCCGCCAAGCCATTGGATATCCGCGGCGTGGGGCGTATTCGCGTGCACATCGGTGAAATCGGTGCGCGGAGTCACGCCACCTGACTTGCCTCCCAGATCGGCAAGGCGCTTGAGGAACGCGGCCATGTCCTGCCGATAGACCTTCGTCATGCCTTCAAAGCGCTGTGTGCCGTCTGCGTTGCCATAGCCGTCGGCGATGCCGGCATGCGCAAGCCACAGGATGTCTTCAGCATGGGGCGTATTCGCGTGCACGTCGGTAAAGGCTTTCCAATCTTCGGCGCTCGGTTTCCATGTTCTGGCGTCGCCGATGTTCCTGTTCACGGCCACACGGCGTAGGAACGCAGCCATGTCCTGGCGTACAACGGCGCTCATGCCGCGGAAGGTGCCATCGGAGAAACCGGTCGTCACGCCGTATTGCGACAGCCATACGACATCGTCAACATGCGGCGTGCGGAACGTCACGTCGCGGTAGAGCGACTTGTCGAAGACGTTCATGTCCACGTTGCCATTGATGCCGGGCACGGAGGCCTTCGACGTGTACTGCCATCCGCGCGAACCGTTGTAATGGGGGAACGTGTAGTCGAGCTTCGTGTTGTATTGCGCGATCCACTTCGTGCGCGCCTGGAGCCATGCGGTGTTGAGCCGCGTATTCATGTTGTTCAGGTAGCTGTAGATGTACACATTGCTGTACCCGGCTGAAGACAGCGCGCCGAAATATGCACGGGCGATCTGTTCGTATTGCGCCGCCGCCGTCGGCATCGTGTGGCCGCCCCAATCATCCTGTTCAAGATCGTAAAAGATTGGGAACGCGTTATCGGTCACCCCGTATTTGCGCAGCAGCTGAACCGTCCAATCGCCCTCTTTACGAGCGAAGTCCGTGTTGTAGGCATAGCTGTAGTGGTAGATGCCAAAGGGGATCTTCAATGCGCGCACCTGCGCCAGATACCGCGCGAACCGGGCATCCTCGTAGCCGTAACCGTAGCCGATGCGCAGGATGACGCCGTCGATGCCCGAATTCTTCACCCGGTTCCAATCGATGTCGCCTTGATGTTCGGAAACGTCGATCACTTTGAGCGTGGGGTTCATCAGCGTGCCGTTCGACTGCAGGAAAGTCCTGTAAGCATTGCCGGGGCCGGCTGTGCCCCATCCCCACTGCGCGTTCGGCGCAGCGCGCCGCAGGCGTGAGCCGGACTGTGGCGCCATGTTGTCTCCAGCGCCAGAATCATTCGACATATCAGCGTTCGTCCACATGTGTTCCGGATTCGGGGGCACATCCTCGTCAGGCACGTCCATCTGCGGCATAGCACCCGGGCTCATAGCGGTGTCCGACGGCATCGTTTGCGACGCGTCGACACCGGTCGTGTCGTCGGCGTAGGCGGCTGAAGCACCGGTGCATGTTCCAGTCAACGTCAATGCGCCTGCGAGGATGCATGCGGCAAGTGAGTGTGCTCCACGATCGGAGGGTTGAGCCATGGAAGAGGTCCCCATTCCTGATGTTTGATTGATCGATCGGCTATGGCCGTATCCATCCATATCCTACGGAAGAATGTGGATAACCTGAACAATACTGTTGAGGCCTCCATCTAAAGGTGGAGGCCTCATCCCAAAGGGGTAATCAATAACCCTCGTTATCAAATTCTGCAGTTAGAGAATTCAGTGCGGTTCTCGACAACCGTGTCATGATGCACGGTTTTGTAGGTCGCCTCGTGATGCACGACCTGTTCGCCCCAAGCCTCACGCACGACCGTGCTCATACCGCGGAACACGCTCGCGCCATCACCGGAGACGGCACGAGCAGCCCCAAGGCCAACCCAATCGTGGACAACACCGCCATGCCACGAACGGACTTCTTTACCCTGCTCATCTCTGTTTCCTCTCTTTCTGTTCGTGATTGTTGATAATGCTCAGATGCGGAACGCCCACCAGCCCCCTCCGATGGTGCTCACCCAATCGGCCCATGTTCCCTTTTCCATGGGATGCTCCTTCTCTCTCATACGTTTTTTCTTCGATTATTTGAGCCCGACCACACGCCACTGTCCACACTCCCCCATTGGCGGCAATCGGTAAAAAAGCGCACCCCCAATGGCTTGTCAAACGACGGATTGCAGGAAGGTAATAAGAAGATATTGTGTTGATAGTTGGTTATACACACCAGCGGCCATTGAGCAACTATATAATTGACATAATCTTTCGATGATGAGGGATCACGGGAGAGCACACCAAGAAGAAAGGGACATCATGGCGAATTGGAGGACAAGGGGACTGCGGTGGCTCAGTGCGTCATGCGCCGCAGCGGTGCTGTGCACGGCAATGCCATATACGGCCCAGGCAGCGGATCTTGAAGCGATGGTACCCCAATTCGAAATCACGCAGGAACAATCGCCAATGCGCGTGCAGTCGCAGATACTGCCCGATGCAGGCGATTTGCATGAACAAGCCGAGGAGCTCGGCAAAGCGCGCAGCCAAGACATTGCGTACTTCGATCTCAATGTATCGCTTGGCTCCGGTGTGATCGCGTTTTCGCTTGCCCAATTGCAGCAGAACACGGTGTACACGCAAGCCAAGCAACAGCTGCGCAAATGGCGAGAGGACGCCTATAACGATGCACGTGTCAAATTCAGGAACGATCAAGGCTCATATGTGACGGTGCAGCAGTGGCTGCGCGCCAAGAACATGAGCAAAGACGCGTACCTGAACCCTTCATGGGACAACACACTCGAACGCATCGCCATTCAGCGAGCATTGGAGACGACGTACACCGTGAGCCATATGCGCACCGGCAACGAATCCGATATCTGGAGCGCAACAGTCAATGGCGTCGGGGCACATGGCGAGGTGCTCGCGTTTGATTGGAGCAAGAATTTCGTGAATGCATTCAACCTGTGGATGCAAGAGAAAGAAGACTACATCAAGCACGTCAATGGCGCACAGATCAACGAAAACGATTACGGCCACTATATGAGCCTCATCGATCCGGGCGCGAACAGGCTGGGTTTCTCGATGATCAACGGCGTCGCGGCTGGCGCGATTTACGGCGGTAGCGGCGATACAACCCCGCTCAACCTGAACGGCACCTATATGCTGCCGCTCGCGGTGAGCGACAAGGTCGCAAGCACCGCGCAGTTCGAAGGATTGCCGGGGCACTTCGCAGTCGGCAAGGTCGCAACGACCTCCCTGTCGGTGAGCCGGTATTCGTGGAATGGAAACGCAACCTACTTCGCGTCGGTCGACCCACTCATCATGGGCGAATGGCAGACCAGCAACGCCAACGTGATCGCTGCGGATGGATACCAACTGAAGGCGGTGGGTCCTGGAACGACCAACGTCGTATTCGATTCCGGCACCGGAAGGAATTGGTCCGGCACCCTCACCGTCTACCGGTTCACCGACGTGAACACGAGCACACCCCACGAAGGCGACATCAATTGGCTGTCCGACTCCGGCATCACCAAGGGATACAACAACAGCGACGGCACCGTGCGCTACGAGGGCATGACACGCGTCTACCGACAGGACATGGCTGCGTTCCTGCGCCGTCTCGCGGTGAAGCGCAACATCTCGGACGCCGCAACGTGGAAGCCGTCAGCTGCTGATTGGAATGTGTTCAAGGACGTCAACCGCAATACGCCGCATGCCGAAGACATCCTGTGGCTTGCGCATGCGGGCATCTCGACGGGCTGGAACGTTGCCGGAGGCAAGGAGTTCCGCGGCCGGAGCACGGTCGTGCGTCAGGACATGGCGGCGTTCCTCAGGCGTCTTGCCAATCTGGGAGGCAAGGGAAGCGACGTCACGCCGAAGAAGGATTTCCGCGACGTGCGTTTCGATGGGCCCAATCAGACACCGCATGCCGAAGACATTGCATGGCTCGCCGGATCCAGCATCTCCGAGGGCTGGAAAGTGGGCAATGCACGGGAGTTCCGCGGCATGAGCAATGTCGTGCGTCAGGACATGGCGGCGTTCCTCCACAGACTCGACAACCTGTGGTGAGTACTGCGCGATATGCATGAAAGGGTTGTGTTGCTGGCGGTCTTT
>OFGH01001949.1_pt1 | contig 12227 bp, 10 predicted proteins | sample 1521721 | NCBI WGS metagenome assembly OFGH01 (sample SAMEA3504132, study PRJEB24116) | mouse gut metagenome | biome: mouse gut; feature: mouse-associated habitat; material: faeces | place: Denmark | collected 2011
CAGAAAGAGCTACTGGCTTAAACACAAAAGAACGGCCAGAGTTTCGCCGGATGATCGCACAGTGCCGCAAGAAGAGAATTGACCTGATTCTGACAAAGTCTATTACTCACTGAATAAATCACAGAAGTAATAATGACCTAAATCTGGCTTTTCTGTCATATCGAAAGTAGGCGCTGCAACGGGCTGATTGAATATCTACAGTGGAAATCTCGGTTTCCACCGTAGACATACCATACCTTGCGAAACCGAAAAATACCGAAAATCGATTTCACCCGCTTATTCCACGAAAGTCCTCAGTCGATGATACAATCGGCTGAGGATTTTTTAATTTTTTCTATGAAAAGTCTTGAAATCAAGGGGATAGCGGGACACCGGGGGTGCAAATGCCCTTCGGCGTCCCGCTTTTTAGCTTTTGAGGGCTGAGACGGGGCTGGAGTGGGCGGGACGTTTGCACCCTCCCCTTGTCTCACAGGAGGGAAAATTAAAAGGTTGGAGAAAAATTAAAATGTGGTCTCCGGTGCTACCCAAGGAAACCGGAGGCCATACGCACGTTTTCTTTTCACGGTTTTTGAGAGCTAATCAGCCTTTTACCCAACCAACCCGCGAGTTTCATACTCGCCCTTAAGAAACTCGGCAACATCGTCAAGATTCCACAAGTGGTCAAAATTCTCACTATAGCAGCCCCACTCATAGAAACCGGTTATACAGGTCTTTCACCATATAGCCAGTAAAGCGGTCGCCACAAGAATCGCGGTAGACAAACTGCCCAAAATGCTGGAAGCCTTTCTCCACTCAGTAACCGATGTTGTATGCTCTGCGCCTGATGGTGTTTTCTGAATAATTCATAATGTACCTCCGTTCAATTTTTAATATTGATGAAGGGTAGCTGCTTGTGACCGTTCCACGCCATGCTACACCTGACCACGGCAAGCCACACCATGCTTTGCCACACCACGTCAATGGTCACAATTACATTATGTCGTATTCTGATGTATCTTGTTTTTACCGTGATAACGCTATGCGACTATAGTATAACCCAATCTGAGCAAAAGAGCAACTGCTTGATAGGATCAGCATTTTCGAAAATTATTATGTTACCAGTGGTATTTTCTAATCACTTTGAAAGATTCGTTAGGGGTATACAAAAAACCAGCCAAGAGAAGTGAACGGCCATCCATGCGCAGTATAAAATATACCGCATATTATAATTACTTTTAAAATTCTAAAAAATTGTAAAAACAGTTTTTAATTAAACTTGTAATTACAATCGAATTGTGCTAAAATAGTATTTGGATAGGTGTATGTGCCAGAAGAAGGAGGGCTGTAAGTTTGGAAAATAAAAGAAAAGTTCCTATGGAACACTTCAATATAGGCGAGTTTAATAGAGGACAGTCCTCCAAGCTAATCAGAGGATTATCCGAATCAGATAAAACAGCTTTTATACTAAAAAACGGGAAACCAATTGCTGTAGTTCTTTCCTACGAGAGGTATGAAAGATTACTCGCGGCAGGCATTGACATTAATGATTTTTAGTGCGACAAAGGAGAAAGCGTATGATTAAGCAAAAGTATGGAGTGGTATATACGCCAAATACTTTGTCAAAGTTCGTGGCAGAATTATTGAAGCGGGCAGCGGGCGAAAGCCTTATAAAGGTTGTACTCGACCCTGCAAGTGGTGAATGTGCGTTGCTCAGTGCAGCAAGGGCTACTTTTGGGGAGGATTGCGCGTATATCGGCATCGATGTAGATAGCGATGCCGTTAACAACACAAAAGAAAAGTTTACGATCATTCACAACGATGCCATAATGCCGCAAAATGTGAAGAAAAAAAGCTCAGAGTACTGGAGGGCCAAACTGCCGAAAGTGGATGCCGTGATAGCAAATCCGCCGTGGAGTTCAGAGAAAATATATGACCGTGTGGCATTGGCATCCGCTGGATTTTCCTTAGTTTCAGGCCAGTACGATAGCTACGTTCTCTTTATTGAACAGGCTTATAACATTCTGCGCAAGGATGGATTGATGGCCTTTATTATTCCCGACTCTCTGTTTGATGCACAGAACGAAAACTTGCGTAAGTTCCTCGCAGAGAAGACGCAAATCAAAGTTATTGCACGACTCGGTGAGAAAATATTTGACGAGGTCAACCGCGCCACCACAGTGATTGTGTGTAAAAAGGCTATTCCGGAAGACGATTCTGTGACAACTTGTTTCCGGCTTTCCACTGATGACAGAAAAGCCTATTTAGCAGGTAATGGTACGCTGCTGTCGTTCTTCGATAAGAATTATCATAATGTAATGCAGCGGAGATTTTTGTGCAACAGCGGATATAACTTTGATATCGACACACGCAGTGACGAAGAAGGACTCCTTGATAAAATCACATCCAAAAGCATCGACTGGGATAAAGTGTTTGTTTTTGGAAGGGGTGTCGAAATATCCAAATCCGGAAAAGTTGTGTATTGTCTTCATTGTAACTACGCACAAGGCTATAAGAAGAAACAACTTGAGGCTGGGAAAAAGATATGCACTAACTGTGGCGCTGAAATAGCAGTAACAAATGAAGCTGTCCATAATGTGGTGACTCAGTTGCCTGACGAGAATAGCGTCTTAATTTACGTTGGAGAGAACGTACGGCGATATGGTGTTTCCGGAGAGTGTTTTATCCGCCCGGATATCGAGGGGATAAACTATAAAAACCGGGACTTATATAGTCCTCCGAAATTGCTTATCAGAAAGACAGGACTGGGGATTTATAGTGCTATTGATTACACGGGAAGCATGACAAGTCAAACTGTATATATTCTGAAATATGCCGACCCCGATAATGCAACTCCTTTGGAATACTACTTGGCCTTGATAAATTCCAGAGTGGTATACTACTATTATCTTAAGGTTTATGGGGAAAATGAGTGGAAATCGCATCCATACCTTACGAAACAAATTATTTTTATGTTCCCAATAAGACCATATACAGGAAGCAAACTTGATCAGGAAATAACCCGGATTGCAACAGACCTTATGAGTCATTACAATCATGCAACGGACTTACAGCTCGAAAAATTGGTAATGAAGAAATACGGACTAACTAAGCAGGAATGTGAATTGATTGCTGCCGAGATGGATAGACTGCCGAATCTTAGCGCAGTCATAAATATGAAGATGGAGGTGTAGCCAATTTGTATAGATATATTGGAAATAAAACAAAGCTGCTGCCTCACATCACCGAACGTGTTCGTGAGTTAATAGGTGATGCCGGAACGGTGGCGGATATCATGGCTGGCACCGGATCGGTATCTCTGGAACTTCGTAAATGTGGATACAAAGTGATGGCGTCTGATGTAATGACATACTCTTACCATCACTTAGTTACTAATCTTCAGATTGGAGAATATCCTCGATTTGTCGGATTGGTGACCTGCAAGGTTATTTTTCCGAATAGTGAAACACCATATGCAGATGTCCTGGTATATCTTAATGGCTTGCAGGCAAAGCAGGGCTTCTTCTATCGTGAATTCTCGCCTGACGGAAAACCCTTAAACGGTTGCCCTGCTCGAAAATATTTCACTTCTGCAAATGCAGCTAAAATAGATGCAATCAGAGATAAAATTAACGAGTGGGTCGAAAGACGATGCATCACAGCAGTGGAGGAATCTCTTCTTAAGCACACTCTCATTATGGCTGTTAACGAGGTGGCTAATATTTCCGGAACTTATGGTTATTTTTTGTCAGATTTCAAAAAGAATGCCTGTGATGCTATTGTACTCAAACCCGTCGAAATATACTCTGAGAATTCAGATGGACACACGGTTCGCCTTGGATTTGCAGAGAATTTGGCTGGCTTAATCACTGCTGACCTCTGCTACATTGACCCACCATACATGAAGCGACAGTATGCTGCAAATTATCATATTTTGGAAACGCTTGCGCGCGGAGATTTCCCGGAAGCCATAGGTAAAAGCGGATTACGTGATTGGTGGGATCAGCATTCAAAACTGTGTACCAAAACACGAGGACTACAGTCCTTTGAGAAAATAATGAACGAAATGCATTGTAACAAGTTTTTGGTAAGTTATAGCGAGGATGGTCTGTTTACACTTGAGCAACTGGAGAAGTGCTTCGGCAAAATTGGAACAGTACAAGTGCAATTGATAGACTATAATCGCTTTAGGAGCAATGACAGCAAGCTACCTCCAAAGCTCAAAGAGTATCTGATTTCAGTGGAAAGGAAGGCATGATTATGGAATACATTGATAGGGTTTTTTATAGGAAAATCAATCCGTCAGATTTCAAAAAACTGTACGACATTGATCGTCCGGAAGGTGGCGGCGGACAGACGTATTTGGAAGCGGCGGGAATTTCGAACGATAAAATCGTTGATTTCCTTTCGTGCGCTGAAATTAGCAATAGCACGCTTCAAGATGAGACGAGGTCTATTTATACTTTCAATGCCTATGTTCTTGGCGATGCACAAAAGCGCGATTTTATCGAATTTGCGCCAAGAGGTGGGAGAAACAACTACCGCATTAGTCGCCAAAATACGAGATACAAACACCCTGCGTGGCGTTTGGAGAATGGTTTTCCTGAGCCAAACAGGGATCAAAACGGCGAGTACACCTCTGAAGGAAATTTTGAGGGTATAATAGATGACCTTGTGATAGTCATTATCAGGACGAGCTATCAGAAGTACTATGCTGGATTTATTAATACACATTCTATGCCGCAGGATTGGCCTTTGGGTATCGGACTGGAGGAAATGTTTAGGGACGAGAGAAGGGGCGTAATAGATTTGCACTCTTATCGCGTCCAATTCAGGAATTCTGCGAATAATCCGTTTGGAGCGTGGGAACCCATCATAGACGAGGCTGTACGAGTCGCCTGTGGCGACAACATCCTGCTTTATGGAGTTCCAGGCTCAGGCAAAAGCTGGGCAATTGAACATGAGTATTGTCGTCCGGGTACCGTGGTAGAAAGACTGGTTTTCCATCCCGATTATACAAATGCCGACTTCATAGGACAGATTCTTCCAGTTGTGGATGTTGAAAAACAGGTCACTTACGAATTCACACCTGGCCCACTTACCACAATATTAAGGGATGCCTATGAACATCCAACACGGGAATACATTCTCATCATAGAGGAGATAAACCGTGGCAATGCTCCTGCAATCTTTGGAGAAGTATTCCAGCTTTTGGATAGAACTGTTGAACCAAAAACTGTGGATGAAATTACCTATCCAGTAGGCACAAGTGAATATGGCATCACACACAAATATATGGCGGAGAAGATATACGGCGATCCTGCCCACAAGGTGCGTATTCCATCGAACCTGTCCATCGTAGGTACGATGAATACTTCCGACCAGAATGTGTTTACACTCGATACGGCGTTCCAGCGCAGATGGAGAATGCGCCTGATTGAGAACAATTTTGATAATGTTCGTGCATCCCTTGCCAATGCACAGATTCTTGATACCGAAATTACATGGAAGACGTTCTGTGAAAAGGCCAATGGTATCATCGTGGGCAATAAGGCGAAAATGGCATCAGCCGAGGACAAGAGACTGGGTGTTTATTTTGTCCATGAAAGCGATTTAATCTTTGATCAACGTGCAGTGCCTTCAGAGGGATATACTTCACTTCTTACGGAATATAATGACCTTCTGCGTATTGAAGCGACTGGTGATATGCCGGAAGATAAGAAGCAAAGGCTGGCTATTATCAGAGAGGCTCTGATGCACAATCGTATGTTCCCAGAGAAGGTTATAAAGTATCTGTGGGACGATGCGTTTAAGTTTAATCCAGAGGCATTGTTTGACACTGATAACATGGAGAGCTTGGAGCAAGTCATCCGTACCTTTGTGTATTCACGGGGGCGTGAGAGATTTAAGATTTTCAAGCCGACTGTTCGTGCATCACTCTATCCTGATTTGCAGGCATGATGAAATGCCGGATGGAAAGCGAGGTGGTCAGTGGCTATGGATTTACAAAAGAATATAAGAGAACGCTGCCACGTCAATAAAAATGACGAAGGAGACAGTTTTGTCGGTGTAAAAGCGGATACAGATGATGCCGTTATCTATTTCCCGATAGGTTATCAGCTTCCTCCGAATGATGATGATCTCCGTGCGGACATAAACAATCTGTTCTATGTACTTGCCGCCTTCATGAAAGAGGACAAACTGATAGAAGAATCAAAATTTGCGGCACCGAGAACCGTTGATTTTCCGATGCATGCTTATCTTAAGGTGATTCGGGATTTCCTGCGGACAGGGCGCTATTACATCGAAACAGACCCGCGGTTCAAAACAGATACCAAGGGCAACGCATCATGGCCGCGTACTGTTCGAGAGCAACGGGCATTGGTACAGAAGAACGGCTCCCTTATTTTTACGAACATGACAGTTCGCTCCGTAACGCCGAATGCCGATAAGAAGATTACACAGATTCATCGATATTGCGTGTATGAGGCATTTGATAAAATGGGATGGCTCTATGTCCCGTATATGCCGGAGAAACCTGGTCCGCATCCTGACAACAGAGAAGCCATTTATATACTGGAAAAGAAACTGGCGTCTACACACAATGATGTGGAACAAGAACTGTTCTCGGCAATGGTCTCGATGCTTAAATACATGGATGAGAAATCTTCCGAAAAGCAATACTTCTTCGGTACGGATTTCTTTGAGCGTATTTGGGAGAAGATGATTGATAAGGCGTTTGGCATTGAAGACAAGGATCAGTATTTCCCGCGTACCCGGTGGCTACTTGACTACGGTCCCAACAGAACGAAAACGCCATTGCAGCCGGATACTATTATGATCTACAACGGAAAGGTCTATGTCCTCGATGCAAAATTGTACCGTTACGGATATAGCGGCAATCCCGATCATCTGCCAAATGGTCCCGATATCAATAAACAGATTACCTATGGCGAGTACATTGAACGCGCTAAGGGAGTGCCGAGCGCAAATCTGTACAATGCATTCATTATGCCGTTCAACCGAGAGAACAACACGTTCTTTGAGATGGGTGCAGACGGTAATCTGATACCTCGTGTAACGGACAATATTGGCAACATCGGTGAGGCAGTCGGCGACTGGAAGCCCGATCCGAAAAACTATGAACGTGTCCAAGGCATCGTGATTGACACCAGGTTCCTCATGTACAACTACATCGGTATGCCAGATCAGCAGAAGCGACAACTTGCGGAAGCCATAGAAAAAGTTGAATCTAGGGCTCCTGTTCCGAGACCTACAACATAAAGATGAAGGCTCTACCTTTCGACACAAGAGGTAGAGCCTTATTTTTTTGCCTTCTTATAGCTGGCGGTTTCGGTATCGTTGTGCGCCAGCTGCATTTCTGCATTGATCGCAACAGTAGTGTTTATTCGTCCTGGTCGCTTCTACAAGAAAAAACCTGTCTCTCTTGCAATTCGGATTTTCGCATTCCTTATACATCTCACCATTTCGCATATAGAAAATAGAAAAATAAAGTGCTTCGATGAGCGTGTTGACCTGCCATGTAGCAGTTAGCCTGCCGCCATTATATTTTGGATGGATGCCACGAATGTTATGATTAATCTCCTCTGCCACAACAATTCTTGCGACCTTCAGCAGAGCGTTCTTAAACGAATTGTCAAGAGCATACTCGTTGAATGTTGTATATGATTTGAAACCGCCGAAATGTACTTCTTTTATGACGGACACTTCCGTTTGCAAATGATAAAAGAAGTCTATTATGAACCGGGTCTCTTCATCTACATCTTTGCATCCAATATACATTGCCATCAAGTTCTTGAACCAGGGGTCTTTGCTTCCTTGCAAATTCGTATCTGATCCGCTTCTCACGGCGTTATAAAAACTGATGTTGATTGTATTTTTCTTTCCGAGAAATGCGTCGTCTACTGAGTATGTTCCATTCGCAGCAACCTCCGGCTCTCTGCTCAAATCTGGGAAGAGATTATAGGCGTCAAGCAGATTCTTAAAATGATGGGTACAAGTCGAAAAAACATCATTACAAATCCGAAGTTCGGTTACGGGGGTGAAAAGCAGATAGATCACATGAACAAGGACTCCCCGGTAATCTTTTTTATTGATGCAGCTGTACAACCGAATAGTGGATTTTATTCTATTGATGATTTCGATAAGATCACTTGCTTCAACAGCCGTGTACTCGTTTTCCGGCAATGGATATAAGAATCCATATTTTTCAATAAACTCGATATGCTTGTCTACGTCACCTTTGGAAAGCGCAAGTAATTTGCCGAGGATATTTTTCTCGTGTATGCCGCCGGCAACGCCAGTCATATTCAAACCGTCCTTCGGCGCATAGGAAAACAGAAGACGTGCGCTCGTGTTCGGGTAAACCTTAAGGGTGACTGTCGGAGCTTCATCAGGAGAAGTATTCACCGTATCCTTTGCACATAGGCAACCATATCCTTCATGTTGGAACATCGTTTTTAAAGAAATTCCAGAAGTTTTATCGTCCATAACAACTTTTTCCTTTCCGTGAAACTATCAAATATGGGCTCTGCTCTTTCAGAAACCATTATTTTTCATCTTAGAGGGTTCCAATGATGGAGCCCTCTTTTTCTTATTATATATAAAAATAATGGCAAATGCAAGATATATCCATTATTTTAATAAATTAAAATAATGGGTTTTCTTTGGAAATTTTCTTACTCTATCTTGTAGAGTACAATAAAGATGCTGCCGATAGTGGCGGCAAAATCAATCTCTTAGTCCAAATAGCGCTATAAGGGCGGAGGGACGCATAGGAGTTCAAAACACAGCGATAACGGCTGTGTTTTGGACGAAGATGCTCCCACCGTAGTTTCGTGCGCCTTTTTCGGCTATCGGAGCCTGTGGTCATCTTCAACCGCAGACTCCTTTTGTGTCCCTCCGTACCGCTCGGACGGAAAGGACACGAAATGAAAGCAAATCAGAGTAACGCAGAGTCAAAGTTCCAGATTCCGATGGTCGTAACGAACGAAACCATCCGTGATTTCGGGATCAAGCAGGAGGATGTCACCTGGCGGCGCATCGGAAACCGCAAGTGCCGCGTCGTGATGGTCGATGCAACGGAGGAAGAGTACAAGGCGTACATGGAGCCGATCTGGGCGGAGATCAAACGCGAGGACCGGGATGGTCGGTGCATGGTCAAGGGCAAGAACGGCAAGCTGATCCGCTGCCCGGAATGCAACCGCTGCGAGGATTGTGAGCGTTCCTCGGAGGTGTGTCGTGAGAGGAACAAGACCGCATCGCTTTCGTTCCTGACGGACGAAGGATTGGAACCCGTCGGAGAAGGGGCGTTTGAGGATGGTATCCTCTACGAGGCGATCCTGGAAGACCTCATCGCCATGCTGAGCGAAATCAAGCCGAAGTACGGCAGGATTTTCCGCCTGCTCTACGATGGAGCCACGCAGCAGGAAATGGCGGACGAGCTGGGCATCAAGCAGCGGACGGTATCAGACGATATCAAGAAAATCCGAAGCCTCGTACAGCCGCTGGTGAAGGACATCTTCAACCGTTAAAAGATGGGCGGTGCTTATCACCACGATAGGCACCGCCCTTTTTCAGTCTTTCTTATAAAACATGGTTTCGTATCCGTCCGCCCAGAGATTGAGTCCGCTGATCCACGGCGGCGTCCTTCCCATCTGCTCACAGATGGCATCCAGGAATACACCCATGCTGCACTCGATGATGAGTTCGTCATGGACGTGGCCGCAGATGAAGCAGTGCGAGAGCGTTTTCATGGCGTACATGAGAATGTCCCTCGAAATTGCCTGGACAATGTTCTCCACAAACTTGGGACCGTAGGATTCGATACGTTCCCACTTCTTCGTGCTGCCGACGCCCTCGTAAGTGACGGAATCGCCGCCAAACTGATTGATCCCCATTTTCGGCTTCACATAGCAGAGATGCCGCCCGGAGGGCAGGACGATGAAGAGCATACCGCTGCGGTATCGGAACTTGATGCCGTGTGTTTCTGTGTCAAACCGCTGGCGGACGGTGGTCTTCACCGCATTGTCCACATCCCACCAGAACTGCACGATGTTCGGATTGGAGGTGCGCCATGCGTCCACAAGCGGCTGAAGCTCCTCCTCGGCAAGCCCCATCTCCAAGGCTCCCATCGCCTTGAGCGCGCCGACCGATCCGCCGTAGCCCAGGGCGAGTTCGGCGATTTTGCCTTTCTGCCGGAGGTGGGCGTTCTGGCCGTGCTTCTCTACGGGAACATGGAACATCGCCGATGCGCTGGCGCAGTAGATATCGCCGTTGTCCGCAAAGACCTTCAGACGCCAGGTTTCATTTGCCAGGAACGACAGCACACGGGCTTCAATGGCGGCAAAGTCCGATACGATGAACTTGTATCCCTCCTTCGGCACGAATGCCGTGCGGATAAGTTCTGAGAGGACTTCCGGCACGGAATCGTACATCATGGAGAGCATAGCGTAATCGCCGGAGCGGACAAGGCTCCGCGCATCCTCCAGGTGCGCCATATGGTTCTGCGGGAGGTTCTGTAATTGGATCAGCCTGCCGGCCCAGCGGCCGCTCCTGTTCGCTCCGTAGAATTGGAACATACCTCTTGCCCGCCCGTCCGCGCATACGGCGTTTTGCATCGCCTGGTATTTTTTCACGGAGGATTTGGCAAGCTGCTGGTGGAGTTCCAGCACCTCGGCGAGTTCTGGCGGAGCGGTTTTCAGAAGCTCCTTCACGGCTTTCTTGTCGAGGGAATCCACCTCAAGACCATGCTTGGTGAGCCAGTCCTTCATCTGCTGTACGGAGTTCGGATTTTCGAGGGAAGTGAGCCGCTGCATCTTTGCGGACAGTTCCTCCCTGGAACGCTCGTCAATCGCTATGGCCTGCTCGACCACGGCCATGTCAAGCTGTATCCCACGGTCGTTGATTTCCTGGTCGAGATGATACTCGTCCCACAGAAAATCCGGCACAGGAAACTTTAACAGCTTCTGCTGTATCGCCATCTCGGTTTCCACATCGCGCTTGTTGTACGCCACGAAGGTCGACCACTTGACCGGGTCATGCTGCGGGAGGTTCCGTGTCCTGCCGCCGTTTGCCTTGGTGGGCTTGCAGGGTACGCAGAAGTAGCGGATGAGCGCCTTGCCCTCGGACATCTTCTGGCTGTCCAGCTTCAGTACCGCACCGATCCCCTCAAGGGACAGCGGCAGACCCATATACGCTCCCCAAACGAGAGAGCATTTCCAGGAGGCCGGGTCAAGATAATTGCCGACCGTGTCCCCGTCAATGCTGTAGGAACGGAAATGCTGCGGATAGTTCCGGCGCAGCCAAGCCGACAGGCATATTCGCTCAAAGGATGCGTTATAGGCCCACTTGGTGACACCATCGTCAGAGAGGGCTTTGATGATCTCATCCGGCACGGTATCGCCGGACACCAGGTCGTACACGATGACCTCGCCGCCGTCCACGGGCACGCCGAAGAGCAGGATTTCAAAATTGGGAGATTCGGCGTACTTGTAAACGCCGCACTTCTTCAAATCGACACCGGAGAAAGTCTCCAGGTCGATGGATAAAGTCTTGATCGCCATATTTTCACCGCCTTATAAGAACGGGCGGCAGGGTTTGTCCGTGCCTGCCGCCCGCCATGTCATTCTGTGTCTTTGCTGCTGATCTGTTTCCGCTCCGCAGCGTCCTTGCTGCGGTAGAACTTCCGCAGCTCCTCACGCTTCTTTCGGAAGGTTTCGTGTACGCTCACGAAGAGGAGCGACGCGATCTCCGCAAGGCAGAGGATGATGAAAGCGGAACACAGGAAGTTAAATACCTCACTGACCATCGCCCGGTTCCTCGCTTTCCGCAGCATCCACAGCCGTTTTTCTGTCGGCCATCTTCTTCCGCAGCCACTTCCAGAGGTCGCGGATTCCAGAGATGATGCCTGTGATGATGTATCCCCATCCGGCTCCGATCAGCCCGCAGAAGATAAAGAACAGGAAAATGTAGTCGCATTGTCTTGCCATTTCAGCAAATTCCGTCATTGTCTTACACCTCATTTCTTGTCATAGGGCGGCAGGCACGAAACCTGCCGCCCGGTGTGTTTGCCTGTTTAGGACAGATAATCGTCATCGTTCTCGGTGGAGAAGTCGTCCTCGGCACGGCTCTTGCCGCCGAGCGGCTCCCCGTCAGCAATCTTCTGAAGGTTGTTTATAGCAATCCAATAAAATAACAGTGCATTGACTTGAGGTGTAGAATGTTATCAG
>OFGH01001960.1_pt1 | contig 12165 bp, 12 predicted proteins | sample 1521721 | NCBI WGS metagenome assembly OFGH01 (sample SAMEA3504132, study PRJEB24116) | mouse gut metagenome | biome: mouse gut; feature: mouse-associated habitat; material: faeces | place: Denmark | collected 2011
TTTTTCTGTATCATTCCCTCATTATACTACTTTTCCCTCTATTGGTACAGCTTCTTAAGGAGGTATTAGCATGTTAAAAAAAACTAATAAGTGTCTTTTTAACGGTTACAATTCTTTTATCAATATCAATACCGTCATTCGCTACAGCAAATACAAATCAAGTCGATAGCAGGATAGTTTATACAGAAAATGAGGGTATACTTGTCAGTACAGTAAAACTCACAGATAATGTTACTTTGAAAACCGAAGACTATGCAAACGGTGATGCATTAGTAACACAATATGATGGTAAAAAGATTGTCAGTATCGCCTATGTAAATCGCAATGAACAAATAATAACTTATACAAAATATGAAGATAGTAATTCTATTTCGACAGAAACCATAAGTTCTCCATCGGCTAAAAGTATCCGTTCGGTTGCTGCACAAAGCGGTCTTATTCAGTTGGGGTCTATCAAATATTATTATGAGTCATCAGCAACTTACCCAGTTAAAGGAACGCGGCTTATGAATGTACAATATACTATGCGTTCAGATGACTACTCAACTTATGACTTGTATGGAGAATGGAAAGATTTGGCCTTTTTTACAGGAATAGTGACTTCTCTACTAAACTTGCCGGCAGCAATCGCAGCAAGCGTAGTTGGAACATTCTTAACTATCTCAGGAATAGTTATAAGTACTGGGAGCTTTGTAGTACCTCCAGGCTCTAAATTATACAGCTCAGAAATCACTTATGACTGGTACTTACAAGATGATACATCCCCTAACACTGCTACAATGGTTAGAGGCACAAAATATACAATTACTCATCCCGGCCATGAAGGAGAAATATATTATGACGGTCGGTTCTACGAGCCCACACAATTTAAAAATCGAAACAATACTCTCGCATTAGACTTTTATAATTACCTCTATGGATATTCATATATAGTTACTATTAAACAATGGATTATGGTATAATGGAGAAATACCCATGAAAAAAACTTCTCGCCTTATTTCGTGGATCGGATTAGTCGTATCGAGTATATCTTTACTGTATCTTATTGTCTTTCAAGAAGACTATAATAACAGCAAGATAATTGCTCATAAATTATTTTTCTCAATTATTCTGGTTGTTTTTATTCTGGTCTTTTTATACAATTTAATAAAATTTAAACCCAAATGATGAAATCTGCAAGTTTTCACAAGAGCTATATTTGTAAGGGAGCGCCCCAACCGGGGCGCTCCTCCCGTTTTCCAATCAAAATACGGGCCATGTAAACAAAAGTTGGTTGCCTGAGCGGGGAATTCGGGGTATAATGGGCGTGAAATCCATCGACAGGAGGAACGCACCTATGGATTTAAAGGATACGCTGCAATCTTACCGCAAGCGCCAGGGCCTGTCCCAGATCGACCTGGCGGACGCGCTGGAGGTCTCCCGGCAGACCGTCTCTAAGTGGGAGACGGGAGCGGTCCTGCCCTCGGCGGAGAACCTGCTGGCCGTGAGCAGGCTGTACGGCGTGACCGTGGACACTCTGCTCAATGAGGCGATGGAGGAACCCACCCCGGAGCTGGTCTCCCTCGCGGCAGAGCCTCCTGCCGCCCCGCCGGACCCCGCCCTACTTCCCCGGCGAAGGCTGATCCTGCGGATTCTGGCCCTGCTCCTCCCCCTCGACCTGCTGTTCTTTTTTATGGATGTCTCTCTATTCAGCGGAGCCGGTTTTATTACCTTCGCCACCCTGGCCCGGCTCCTGACCTGCTGCGCCATCGGCCTGCTTTTTGCCTGGCTTGACCGGCGCTCCCCGGTCAACAGGCGGACCTCCCTTTTGATCGGCGGGGCCGCGTTGATTCTGGGTCTGTATGTCCTGCTGATGCCGACCCCCTCCCTCTGGCGGCTATACGACTTTATCGGCGGCGGCTCCACTCCCTGGGATGTCCCGCTGCCCAACCTTGTCCGCCTGTTTGCCGCCTGGACCCTGTGCGACAGCTACGCCGCTTTCGCCCATATGCTTCTCATCACCGCCTTCCAACTGGGCCGGCTCGGCTTCTCCCGAAGGGAGCCGCGGTTGACCTATCCCCAGCCCTCGCCCCACGCTTGAACGCAGCAAAAGCGCCCCTGATCGGGGCGCTTTTGTTATTATTTCAAATAATTATACCATTTGTATTCCTCTACCGCTCCTCGCGGAAGTAGTTCAGACCCAGGGCGGCGGGCTGTCCGGAGCCCTCTTTCTTGCGGACGGAGGAGGCGATCAGCACGATGGCGGTAATGATAAAGGGCAGCGCCTTGAACAGCTGCGCCGGCACCGCGTTCAGCCAGCCCAGCCCTCCGGGGAAGGCCCCGGCCAGAGCTCCGGCGTAAATCTGAAGGGTGTTGAAGAAGCCAAAGACCAGGGTGCCCAGAATGGCCATCACCGGGTTCCAGTTGGCGAAGATGACCAGGGCAATGGCAATCCAACCGTAGCCGTTGATCCAGCAGTTGGAGCCCTCGAAGGAGCCGCTCATGTTCAGGGCCATGTAAAACCCGCCCAGCCCCATGACGCCCGACCCGGCGATGAGGTGGATGTACTTATATAGCAGGATGTTCACGCCCACCGAGTCGGCGGCGCCGGGGTTCTCCCCCACCGCCCGCAGGCGCAGGCCGGTCTTGGTGAAATTGAGGTACCACCATACCGCCACGGCCACGGCCACTCCCAGGTAGACCAGCAGGTTCTGGGAGAAGAACACCTTGCCCAGAATGGGAATCTGGGACAGCAGAGGCAGCTCACGGGCGGCAAAGCCCTCCACCAGGGCGGAGGCGCCCGTCATGGCGGGCCACCGCTCCCCCATGCCCTTGCCCACAAAGAAGTACAGCCCCAGCCCGAAGGTGGTGATGGTCAGGCCGGTGACATTCTGGTTGGCCTGAAAGGAGACGGTGAGCACCGCGAAGAGCGCTCCGCACAGCCCCGCCGTCAGGAAGGAGACCAGCAGCCCTACCGCCATGCTGTTGGCGGCGCACCCGGCCAGATAGCCAAAGATGGCCCCCACGGCCATGGTGCCCTCCACGCCCAGGTCCAGACTGCCCGCCTTCTCCACTACGATCTCTCCCACGGTGCCGTAGAGCAGAGGAATGTTAATAAGGACGATATTGAACAGGAACAGGGTCAATACGTTGATGGGGTCGTTCATTTGACCGCCTCCTTTCCGCCTCTGCGCACCAGCTTGAAGCGGGTAAAGAAGTCCGCCGCCAGCACGATAAACAAAATCACGCCCTGGAGCAGGTTGGCGAAGTTGGCGTCGATGGCGGGATAGGTGGCGCTGGCCGTCTGACAGCCGAACTGGAGGACGGTAATCAGCACCGCCGCCACCAGGATGCCCACCGTGTTCAGCTTGGCCAGCCAGGCCACCACGATGCCCGTCCAGCCCACCGAGTTTGTGGGGGATGCGGACATCACCCCGGCGGAGGACACATGGAAGGCCCCGGCCACGCCGATGAGGGCGGCGGAGAGGAAGATGGTACGCAGCACGATCCTGCCCACCCTCATCCCTGCGTACCGGGCGGTGTTGGGGCTGTCTCCCACCACCGCGATCTCATAGCCCCGCTTGGTATAGTTGAGGTAGATGAAGATCAGAGCGCACAGGGCCAGCGCGATTACCAGGGACAGATTCAGATTGAAGGGTCCGATGGGAATGGTAATCATCTGGGCGCTGGCCGGGAACTTGGCGAATTTGGGCCGGGCGGACTCCGGGTCCAGGAAGAAGTTCCAGCCGGCCTTGGTCTCGGCAAAGAACTGGAGAAAATACAGGGCGATATAGTTGAGCATCAGGGTAAGCAAGGTTTCATTGGTGCCGAAGCGCACCTTCAGCGCCGCCGCGAAGAGGCCGTACACTCCGCCGCCCAGGGCGCCGGCCACGGCCATCACCAGCACCATGGCGGGCTGGGGCAGGCTCTCCCCCAGATTCATGGCCGCCACGCCGGCCCAAAAGGCGCCCATGATGAACTGTCCCTCGCCGCCGATGTTCCAGAAGCGCATTTTGAAGGCCAGCGCCAGGGCCAGGGAGACGATGAGCAGCGGGACGAAGAGCTTGATGAAATTCTCCACCGCCCGCCAGGGGTAGCGGCTGCCCGGGATACCCATGGTGAGCATCTGCCGGTAGAAGGTGAGGGGCTCCACCCCCTGGACCCACAGCAGGACCGCACCCACGGTCAGGGCCAGGGCCACCGCCGCCACATAGGCCAGCAGCTGCCGGCCCGGGGAGCCGCTCTCCCGCTTGACTACATGGTAAAGAGGCTGACGTTTTTTCATTCCTCCACCTCCTCGCTCTCTCCGATCCGGCTGTCACGGGCATACCCGGCGGGCTTGTCCTCATACTTGTGGCTCAGGTCCAGCGCCCCGGTCATCATCAGGCCCAGTTCCTCCTTGGAGGTCTTATGGGCGTGGACCACGCCCATCACCTTCCCGTGGCACAGCACCATGATCTTGTCGCACAGGCCCATCATCACGTCCAGGTCCTCCCCCACAAATAGGATGCCCACACCGTCCTTCTTCTGCTGGTTGAGGATATCGTAGATGGCGTAGGAGGAATTGATGTCCAACCCCCGGACGGGGTAGGCGGTGACGATCACGTTGGGTCCCGCCTTAATCTCCCGGCCCAGCAGCACCTTCTGCACGTTGCCCCCGGACAGCCGGCGCACCGGCGTCTCGGTGGAGGGGGTGACGATCTCCAGGTCCGCGATAACCTGCTTCGCCTCCGCCCGGCCGGTCCCGCGGTCCACAAAGGGTCCCTTGGACTGGTCGTACTTTTTCAGGAGCATGTTGTCGGTGATGGACATGGAGGGGGCCAGGCCCATACCCAGCCGGTCCTCGGGGATGAAGGACATGGAAATGCCCTTCTCCAGAATGGCCTTGGGGGGCAGGCCCACGATATTGTCCCCCTTGTGGATCATCTGGCCCCCCTCGATGGGCCGCAGGCCGGCGATTGCCTCACACAGCTCCTTCTGGCCGCAGCCGGCGATGCCGGCCACCCCCAGAATTTCGCCCCCCCGGATGTAGAAGCTCACCTGGTCGATGGCCAGCGCGCCCTCGTCATTTTTGATGGTCAGGTCCCGAATCTCCAGCAGAGGACGGGTCTTTTCCACCGCCGGCCGCTGGATGTTCAGCTCCACCTTCCGGCCCACCATGTATTCGGTGAGCTGCTGCTCGTTGGTGGAGGGGGTGTCCACGGTGGTGATGTACTCCCCCTTGCGGAGGATGGCCACCCGGTCGGAGATCTCCAGCACCTCATTGAGCTTGTGGGTGATGATGATGATGGCGTGGCCCTCGGCCTTCATCCTTCTGAGCACGTCAAAGAGCTTGGCCGTCTCCTGAACGGTCAGCACGGCGGTGGGCTCGTCCAGAATGATGATCCTGGCCCCGTAGTACAGCACCTTGACGATCTCCAGGGTCTGCTTCTCCGACACCGCCATGTTATAGACTTTTTTTCGGGGGTCGATGTCAAAGCCGAACTTCTTCGCCATGTCCCGGATCACGTCGTACCGGTCCTTTTTCAGCACCGGACCGGACTTGTCGTCCCCCAGCCAGATGTTGTCGGCGGCGGAGAACACGTCCACCAGCTTGAAGTGCTGGTGGACCATGCCGATACCCAGCCGTTTGGCGTCCTCCGGGGAGTTGATGGACACCTCCTGCCCGTCCACGAAAATGGACCCGCTGTCCGGCTTGTAGATGCCCGACAGCATGTTCATCAGGGTGGTCTTGCCCGAGCCGTTCTCCCCCAGCAGGGCAAGAATTTCCCCGGGCTTCACGTTCAGGTTGACATTTTTGTTGGCGGCCACGCTGCCAAAGCTCTTGCAGATGCCCCGCATCTCAATGGCGTATTGCTGCTCCATACCCTCTCTCCCATCTCCTAAAACATGCGGGCCGGCCGGATGATCCGGCCGGCCCGGTTCGGGTCTGCGTTGTTGGGGCGGGAGGCCTTAGCCCTCCACGACGCCCGCTACGTTGTAGTTCATCTCGCCCTTGATGACGCCGTCGTCCACGGAGGGGCCGCCGGCGGGGACGATCTCGGGTTCCATATCCACCAGAGCGCCGTCCACCAGCTGCTTGCCGTCGGACATCAGGGGGGCGTCGGTCCTGACGATCTCCACCTTGCCGTCCTCAGAGATGTTGTAGCTCAGCTTCACGCCGGAGAACACGTCCCACTCGCCGGAGACGATGAGCTCCCGGACGGCGTCCATGACGGCCTTGGTGTTGGGGGCGGCCACGGCCTCATTCAGGGGGGAGGCGTCTACAAAGCCCTCGGCCAGGCCGGCGTAGTAGGCGTTTCCGCCCATGTTCTCCACAAACTTGGAGGCGTCGCCGTTGCAGTCCATGGCGGCCTTGATGGCGGTCTCATAGTACACATTCCAGTGCCAGATGGCGGAGGTCAGGTGGGCGGTGGGGGCCTGGTCGGTCATGTCGGAGTTGTAGCCGCAGCCAAACACGTTATTCTGGGCGGCCACCAGCTGGGGCTGGGCGGAGTCGCAGTGCTGGGAGATGACGCAGCAGTTATAGGCGTCGATGAGGGCCTGAGCGGCCTGCTTCTCCTTGGCCTCGTCCCCCCAGGTGTCGATCACGTTCACGTGGACCACCGCGTCGGGGTTGGCCGACTGGGCGCCCAGGGCGAAGGCGTTGATGCCGGAGCAGGTCTCGGCGTACTGCCGGTTGTAGGCGGCCACATAGCCGATGCTGTTGTTGCCCAGCTCCACGGACTTCATGCCGGCGGCGATGCCGGCCAGGTAGCGGGCCTGATAGATGCGGCCGAAATAGTTGTTGAAGTTGGTGTCGTTGGCCATGTAGCCGGTGCCGTGGGAGAAGATTACGTCGGGGTAGTCGGCGGCCTTATCGTTCATGGAGTTGATATAGCCGAAGGAGATGCCGAACACGATGTCAGCCCCCTGGTTGACCACGGTGTCGATGGCGGTGGCCACGGCGGTGTCGTCGTTATCGGGCACGTTGTCCACCACGATCAGGTCGGCGGGGTCCAGACCCAGGGCCTTCATGGCGGTGGTGATGCCGTTGTGGTGCTGGAAGGTGTAGCCGGCGGTGTCGTTCTGGCTGGTGATATACACCGCGCCCACCTTAAAATCGGAGTCGCCGCCCACAGGGGTGGAGACATCGGTGCCGGGCTTGCTGGCGGAACCGGGGTTGCCGGCGGAGCTGCCGGCCCCGTCTTTGCCGCCGCCGCAGGCGACCAGGGACAGGCTCATGGCCGCGGCCAGAGCCAGTGCAAGAAATTTCTTCATTCTTTTTCCTCCTGTTTTCGTTTTTTCGTTCGTTTCATGGATACCTTATTTATTAAAACCGGAAGGGTCCGGTTTTAACCACATTCGCTGCGCAGAACAGTTGCGATCCGTCCGAAGGGACGCTTCGTGAAGCGTCCGCACCCCCGGACAGCACACTTTTAGAGCGGACGCATCGTGATGCGTCCCTACAGGGGACTTTCATCCACAAATTCCACGCCAGTTTCCTCGCTCATGGACTTCACCCGGGCCAGGGCCTCCACCCGGATGCCTTTGGCCCGCAGGCGGTCACCGCCGGGCTGGAAGGCCTTCTCAATCGCCACCCCCGCCCCGGCCAGCCGGGCCCCGGCCTGATTTACCAGGTCGATCAGCCCCTCCAGCGCCGCGCCGTTGGCCAGAAAGTCGTCGATAATAAGGACGTTATCCTCCGGGCCCAGAAATTTTTTGGAGACAATCACGTCGTACACCCTGCCGTGGGTAAAGGACTCCACCCGGGTGGAATACACCTCGCCGGCGATATTTTTGGTCTGGTTCTTCTTGGCAAAGACCACCGGGCAATGAAAAGACTGCGCCGTGACACAAGCAATTCCGATGCCCGAGGCCTCGATGGTGAGTATCTTGTTCACGCCGCAGCCGTCAAACCGGCGCAGGAACTCCCTGCCCATCGCCTCAAACAGGGCCACGTCCATCTGGTGGTTGAGAAAGCTGTCCACCTTCAGCACGTCGGTCCCCTTCACTGTGCCATCCCTTTGGATGCGCTCCTTTAGCAGTTCCATGCCATCCACCGCCTTTTGAAAAATGACGGTGGCCCGATCCTCCGGGCCACGTCTGCTTTTGGGAAAACTACCACGGCTACATTGTACAGGAAATCCTCCCTTTTTTCAATCCCCTTTTTCGGTTTTTTTCACTCATTCCCCCGGATTTCCTCGAAAGGGCGCGGCCTCCCCCGCCGTCCGGCGGCCTTCCCCGGGAAATTTTCCCGGGGCGACAGGCTTCGACGGTGTATTTTCCAATTTATGGTAAACTTAGGATAAATCCGGACGGGCCCGCCGTCCCATACAAATGAAAGGTGGTATATCTATGTGGCCGCTGACCAAAAAGGGGCTCTTTGAGACCGGCCGGGTGCTCTTTCTCCCCGTGGACGCCATCCAGCCCAATCCCTACCAGCCCCGCCGCACCTTCACCCAGCCTGAGCTGGAGGAGCTGGCCGACTCCATCCGGGAGCTGGGAGTGCTTCAACCCCTCACCGTCCGCCGCCGGGAGGGCCGGTGGGAGCTGGTGGCCGGGGAGCGCCGGCTTCGGGCCGCCCGTCTGGCCGGCCTGGAGGAGGTCCCCTGTCTGTCCATCCAGACCGACGGACAGGCCTCCTCCCTGCTGGCCCTGGTGGAGAACCTCCAGCGCCGGGACCTGGACTTCTGGGAGGAGGCCGCCGCTCTTCGGAAGCTTATCGACACCTACCACATCTCCCAGGAGGAGGCCGCCCGGCGCATCGGCAAGAGCCCGTCCGCAGTGGCCAACAAGCTGCGGCTGCTGAAGCTGTCCCCCGATGTGCTCTCCCTGCTCCGGGACGGCGGGGCCACCGAGCGCCACGCCCGGGCCCTCCTCCGCCTCCCCGACCTGGAACGCCAGCTGGAGGCCGCCCGGCAGCTTACGGCGGACCGGCTCACCGTGGCCCAGACCGAGGCGCTGGTGGACAGCATCCTCCTGGCCGCCGCCCCGCCCCCCCGCCGGCAGCCGACCTTTATTATAAAGGATGTGCGGCTGTTTCTGAACACCATCACCCGCAGCCTGGACATCATGCGCTCCGCCGGGGTGGACGCCCAGTGCAAGCGCCAGGACAGCGAGGAGGAAATTCTGCTCACTATACATATCCCCCGCCGGACGGGGTGATGTTTCACGTGGAACATTCCGCGAAGAACGGACGCGGTTTCCAGGCCCAGGCGCACAGTCTCCTCCTCCCCCAAGGCTTCCCTGTCCGGGAGGCCTTTTTTATTTTTCTGCACAAAACAGTTGAAATCCCCGCCGCCGGTTGCTATAATGGGAAATTGCATAACTGTCAATCATAATTTTCCCAAGGAGGCCCATCCAATGGCTAAAATCATTGCCGTCGTCAACCAGAAGGGCGGCGTGGGCAAGACCACAACCACCGTCAACATAACCGCCGCCCTCCACGAGCTGGGGAAGCGGGTGCTGCTGTGCGACTTCGACCCCCAGGCCAACGCCACATCGGGCATGGGGGTGGACAAAAACACCGCCTCCCCCAACGTCTATGACCTTCTCGTCAGCGACGCCGACCCCGCCCGGGCGGTGGTGTCCACCAAATACGGCGACGTGCTGCCCTCTAACAAGGCGCTGGCCGGCGCGGGCATCGAGATGATCGGCATAGAACACCGGGAGATGCTTCTGAAAACCGCCCTGGCCGGTCTGGACGACCGCTACGACTTCATCTTCATCGACTGCCCTCCCTCCCTGGAGCTGCTCACCGTCAACGCCCTGTGCGCCGCCCACAGCCTGCTGGTGCCGGTGCAGTGTGAGTACTTCGCCCTGGAGGGGCTGAGCGACCTGCTGGCCACCGTCCGGCTGGTGAAGCGGAAGCTGAACCCCAACCTGGTGATGGAGGGCGTGCTGCTCACCATGTTCGACAGCCGGACCAACCTGTCCCTCCAGGTGGCGGAGGAGGTCAAGCGCCACTTCCCCGGGCAGGTGTACGCCACCGTCATTCCCCGGAACGTCCGTCTGTCCGAGGCCCCCAGCCACGGCAAGCCCATCTCGGCTTACGATCCCTATTCCCGGGGCGCGGAGGCCTACAAGCTGCTGGCCGAGGAAATGATTGCGAGGTAACAATATGGCAAAACGAAAGACAGAACTGGGTCTGGGCCGGGGGCTGAACGCCTTGCTGGGCGACCCAGACCTGCCGGAGCAGAACGAGGGTTCCGTCTCTCTGCCCATTTCCCAGGTGGAGCCCGGACTGAACCAGCCCCGGAAGCGCTTTGACGAGGAGGCTTTGTCCGACCTGGCCGAGTCCATCCGGGTCCACGGAATCATTCAGCCCCTGACGGTGCGCCGGCTGGCCTCCGGCTACTACCAGATTATCGCCGGGGAGCGGCGGTGGCGGGCCGCCAAGCTGGCGGGCCGGAAGGAGGTCCCGGTGGTCATCATCGAGGCGGACGACCGCAAGGTGATGGAGCTGGGACTCATCGAGAATCTCCAGCGGGAGGACCTGAATCCCGCCGAGGAGGCCCGGGGCTACCGCACTCTGATGGAGGAATACGGCCTCACTCAGGAGCAGGTGGCCCGGCAGATGGGCAAGTCCCGGCCCGCCATTACCAACACCTTGCGGCTGCTGGCTCTGCCCGATGAGGTCATGAAGCTGGTGGAGGAGAACGCCCTCTCCGCCGGCCACGCCCGGGCCATTCTGGGCGCCCCCACCGCCGCCTTGCAGAAGGAGGCGGCCGCCCGGGTGGTAAAGGAACAGCTCTCGGTCCGGCAGACCGAGGCGTTGATAAAGTCCCTCCAAAAGGAAAAGAAGGAAAGGCCCCAGACCCAGGGTCCCGACCTCTCCCTCTATCTGGGGGAGCTGGAAAAGGACCTGGCCGGTCGGCTGGGCCGAAAAGTAAAAATTGCTCACAAGGGAAAGAAAGGCCGGATCGAGCTGGAGTATTACAGCGACCAGGACCTGGAGGCCCTTCTGGCGCTGCTCCGCCGCTTGAACGGTGAGGGGGGTGTTCCCCTTGTCTGAGGACCGCATAGAGGCGCCGGCTCACTCCACCCCGGCCCCCAGACGGCAGTCGGCCAGGGCGGGCAGAAGCCGGCGGCAGAGCTCAGTGCTTCGATATATCGCCGTGCTTTTTTTCGCCGCCTTTGTCCTGCTCCTGATTACATTTATAATGGAGCGGAGACAATATCAGCGGCTCCAGGAGGAGAACCAGGACAACATCCGGCAGTCTGTCTCCGCCACCCAGACCCTCAACGGGATTCTGGAGGATAACAAGGCCCTGCAGGACCAGGTGAAAGAGCTGGAGCAGGAGCTTGCCCGGCAAAAGGCGGCTGCAAACGAATTTGAGGCCGGCCTGGACGGCGCCACCGCCGCCCTCGCCCACACGGAGAACGTCCTTGCCTGGACCTCCCAGGCCATGGACTATTTCTGGCAGATTGACGAGGCCTACGTCCGGGGAAAGATCGGGCTGTGCCGCAGTCTGATCGAGCAGCTGGAAAGTCCGGACACGACCCCCGAGGCGGGACCGCTGGCGGAGTACCTCCCCAAGGAGAGCGCCACCGGCAACGACCGCTTCTCCCCCTACGACAGGTATATGGAGATTCGAAACAAAGTAATTAAGTAGCCGCCAAAGGCGGCCCCAAAGCACAACCCAGCGGAGCGGTTGTGCTTTGGAGAGGCGGAGCAGTGGAATGAGTGAGCTTTCGCGCTTGCGCGGAAGCGAAGGATATGAAGCGTGCGACGACGATGTTTCACGTGAAACATTACGACAAAGGAGAGAATTACAATGCTTGACATTCGCTTTGTCCGGGAAAACCCCGACGCCGTAAAGGAAAACATCAAAAAGAAGTTCCAGGAGGAGAAGCTCCCCCTGGTAGACCGGGTGCTGGCTCTGGACGCGGAAAACCGTGCGGCCATGTCCGAGGCCAACGAGCTCCGGGCCGCCCGGAACACCCTGAGCAAGCAGGTGGGGATGCTCATGGGCCAGGCTAAGAAGGACCCCTCCAAGCTGGCCGAGGCTGAGGAGGCCAAGGCCAAGGTGAAGGCCAACGCCGACCGGCTGGCCGAGCTGGAGCAGAAGGAGACCGAGCTGGCCGAGGAAATTCGGAAGATCATGCTGGTCATTCCCAACATCATCGACCCCTCCGTTCCCATCGGTCCCGACGACAGCGCCAACGTGGAGGTGGAGCGCTTCGGAGAGCCCATGACACCCG
>OFGH01001961.1_pt1 | contig 12163 bp, 10 predicted proteins | sample 1521721 | NCBI WGS metagenome assembly OFGH01 (sample SAMEA3504132, study PRJEB24116) | mouse gut metagenome | biome: mouse gut; feature: mouse-associated habitat; material: faeces | place: Denmark | collected 2011
GGGAAGGAGTGCAGCAGGCTCTGCTGAAGATTGTGGAGGGCACGGTGGCGAATGTGCCGCCTCAGGGAGGCAGGAAGCATCCTCATCAGGAGCTGATCTCCATTGACACCTCCAACATTCTCTTTATCTGCGGAGGAGCTTTCGATGGTATTGAGAAAAAAATAGCAGCCCGTATGAACTCTATGGTTGTGGGATTTAACGCCAGTCAAGCATCTGAAAAGATTGACCGGGAAAATTTTTTACAATATATAGCTCCGCAGGACTTGAAGTCTTTTGGACTGATTCCGGAAATCATCGGACGTCTGCCTGTCCTCACTTATTTAGAACCCTTGGATCGCCAAGCTCTGCGTAATATCCTGACCGAACCGAAAAATGCCATTATCCGGCAATACATTAAATTATTTGAACTGGATGGAATTACATTGCAATTCGACGAAAGCGTTTACGAATTTATCGTGGATAAAGCCATTGAATTCCGGTTGGGTGCACGCGGACTACGCTCTATTTGTGAAGCTATTATGACCGACCTCATGTTTGAAATACCTTCCCAAAACAAGAAAAGCGTTACTATAACAAAGGCCTATGCCGAAGAAAAGTTAAGCAGGATACAGGCCCAAAAACTAAGGGCATAATTTCATTGAAAAGAATGTGTCAAAGACCGTTTCCGGATTTTGACACATTCTCCTCTTCATTCAAATGGCAACGTTACTCAAAAGTCCATAAGGTATTTTGGTCAGATTTTCTCCCAACATATTAATTCCTTTTTCCAATTTCCCTTTAAGCATCATTTTCAACATCATATTCAACTCCCCTTGAAAGGTAATTTTCAGACGGGTATCATAAGGACCATTCTCCAACAATTGTATCCAGAGATTAAAATCAAAAGGTAAAACGCCGTCCCCGCCTAATTTGATCAGCTTTGGTTCTTCTTTCTCTACTATTTTAACCGCCAACTCCCCCATGCCTTTCAAGGTTACATAACAAGCATCTTGTGTAAAACGGACATCTTCAATCTTTTCTGATACTTTTTCCAGCTCTATATTTCCATTTGTCATTCCCATCTGCTTCGCCATTTCAACTAAACGTCCGATTCTGTTGAAATCAGATAACAAGGCGTACACATCTTTAATCGGACTTTCAATTTTAAAAATTTCGCTTGCGATTTTTGTTATAGACATAATAAAACGCACTGATTTATCCCGTATCAACCCGGTAAATCTGCCACCAGTCAATACTAAAGGACATGATTATTTATAAGTTTCCGGACTCAAACGCCATTCTTTCAATTTATCTACCTGTTCCGGTTTTACATAACCGATTTTTAATGCCAAATCAATCATGGCATTATAATCACTTAAAGTAGTCAGTTCACATCCGGCATTCTTAAAATTATCTTCTGCTTTCCGGAAACCATAAGTAAATATAGCCGTCATTCCCAGCACTTCACATCCACCGTTCCGTAAAGCTTCTACCGCCTGCAAACTGGAACCTCCCGTAGATACAAGATCTTCTATCACCACAACCTTTTGCCCTGCTTTATATTCACCTTCAATCAGATTTTCCAAACCATGACTTTTTGCTGAAGAACGTACATAGATAAAAGGTAAATTTAACTCCTGAGCCACCAATACCCCCTGTGCAATTGCTCCTGTCGCCACTCCGGCAATAACTTCTGCTTCAGGATATTTCTCCCTGACCAGTGCTGCAAACTGTTCTTTTATATATGAACGGACTTCCGGATAAGATAAAGTTTTGCGGTTATCACAATAAATTGGCGATTTCCAGCCTGATGCCCAAGTAAATGGATGGTTAGGCTCCAATTTGATTGCTTTAATATCTAACAAATAGGATGCCACTTTTTCAGCAACTGTACTCATTTTTACGTATTTTTGTATTAGTAATTATAAATTTTTGCAAATGTATAAAGTATTTTTTAAAGACAGTTGTTTTTTACTCACGGATGAACAGAATTTACTAAAAGAAGGAACTCATCAACTGCTTCATGAAAACTTCAGCGACACCAAATCGTTTATTTGTAACTTACGGAAAGAAAAAAACAAATTCACAGCAGTAATATATGGCGAAGATGTGGAAGAGTTATTCTCCATTTTTAAATCCTGCTTTTTATACGTCAAAGCAGCAGGAGGTGCCGTACAGCAAAAAAATCAGCTTCTCGTCATTAAACGCTTGGGAGTATACGATTTGCCTAAAGGACATCAAGAGCCCCATGAAACCCTGGAACAATGCGCTGTCCGGGAAGTTGAAGAAGAATGCGGCATTCAAGGCATACAAATCACAAATCATTTAACTGATACATTACACATTTATTTCCGAAACGGAAACTGGTTTCTGAAAAAAACGTATTGGTACACCATGACCTCTTCGGAAAATCCGGCTCTGACCCCCCAAACAGAAGAAGATATTGAAGAAGTCTTCTGGTTAGCCACCCATGAAATAAATACTATAAAAACGAATACCTACCCTTCTTTGCTGGAAGTATTTGAAAAAATACAAAATAATTCAGAATCATTTTTGTAAACTATAAATAATCCGCCTCAATTCAGGATAAGCGTTATCCAGTTTTCCACTGTCAAACAATCCGGCTATGTTTCTTAGTCCCGGACGAATAGAGTCTATAAAATGTTGTTTCCGTTCATAAAGTCCTCTTAACCCAAACGCTCCCATAGCCTGCAAAAGCCGGACTAAAACAAAATGGTAATAATCCTGCCTGAACTGTTTGCTGTCCGTCAACCGATATTGCTGCAACCCGGTTATGTAATATTCCAGCAATTCCTCCCGCTGTCCGTCAGGAATACGAACAATTGCATCATACAATAAAGATGCAACATCATATTGTAAAGCCCCTTGTCGTCCTCCCTGATAATCGATAAACCAAACTTCCTCATTACGGACCATAATATTACGTGATTGAAAATCCCGGAACATAAAAGCCTGTATCTCTACGTTACACAAACGACAAACCAATTGTTCGAAATCATTTTCCAAAGCATCTTCCGAAAAAACTGCATCTGTCAACCGCAGAAAACAATACTTAAAATAATTCAGGTCCCAAAGGATACAACGCCGGTCAAATTGAGGACGAGGAACACAACGGGAATAATCCATTCCCTGATTTCCCCATATTTGAAAACGCAATAATTCATCCAAAGCTTTTTTATACAACTCTACCAAATGCTCATTCAACCAATCTCCCTCGCGTTCTTTCTCTACAACATCCAACAACATTTTATTTCCCAAATCTTCCTGTATATAAGCCAATTTATCAACAGATACAGCATAAATCAACGGAACATGTAACCCTTTAGCCTCAAAATGCCGGGAAAAATCAAGAAACAAAGTATTTTCTTCTACATTTTGATTCCATGTTCCGATATAAGAACTTTCCCCGCTATACAAACGATAATATTTCCGGGCTGAGCCAGACTCCGGCAATAACTCCGCCTTATCCGGCAGCTTCCCGGAAAACTTTTCAAATAAACCAATAACTATTTCTTCCATAATCTGCAAAATCACACCACAGACTTTTCAAAACATAAAACCCCACCGTAAATACAGCGGGGTTTTATGTCTGTTTAGTGCCCAGGACAAGACTCGAACTTGCACAGCCTTTCGACCACTACCACCTCAAAGTAGCGTGTATACCAATTTCACCACCTGGGCGATTAAAATGTGCCCGAAATAGGACTCGAACCTACACGGCCGTGAAGCCACTAGTACCTGAAACTAGCGTGTATACCAATTTCACCACTTGGGCGTCAAGTGTTGTCCCACCAGGACTCGAACCTGGACTGACAGAACCAAAACCTGCTGTGCTGCCATTACACAATGGGACAATCATTTTTGACGGTGCAAATATAGAACGTTTTTTGTTTTCTAACAAAAAAAATGATGAAAATTCAGACAAAATAATTATTTTCGTGCTTCATTACATGAGATAATTTTTATCAACAATTGAATATTAGGGCATTAAATTAACCGAAACATAAAAAAAATAAATTTAAAAGTATCTCAAGCCCCTATATGGCAAATAAAAACTATACTAAAACAAAATATGTATACAATTAAAGAGCATCCAAATTTGAATTTCAGGTGCATCAACCGACTGACCGGATGGGTCATTTTTGTTGTTGCCAGCCTAACGTACATACTCACAGCAGAGCCAACAGCCAGCTTGTGGGATTGCGGCGAGTTTATCACCACTTCTGTGGGACTGCAGGTAGGACATCCTCCCGGAGCACCGTTATTTATGATCATTTCCCGACTGTTTGCGATTTTCGCTCCTTCAATAGAAACCCAGGCATTAATGATTAATTATATGTCAGGCCTATGTTCCGGTTTCACCATCCTGTTTTTATTCTGGTCCATCACACATCTGGCTCGTAAACTGGTTGTGAAAGAAGGGGAAGAAATGACTTTAGGGCAAATGTTTGCTATTCTTGGAGCCTCTTTGATCGGTTCACTGACTTACACTTTCACTGATACTTTTTGGTTCTCTGCGGTGGAAGGCGAAGTATATGCAATGTCTTCTCTCTTCACTGCCGTTGTATTCTGGGCAATTTTAAAATGGGAAAATGTAGCTAATGAAAAATATGCTAACCGCTGGCTGGTGTTGATTGCCTACTTAATCGGTTTATCCATTGGTGTACACTTACTGAACCTATTGGTTATTCCTGCAATTGCTTTTGTATATTATTTCAAAAAATACACTCCAACCGTCAGAGGATTCATTAAAACAGGTATTTTATCACTAATTATTTTAGGTATTGTAAATTTTGGAGTCATACCCGGAATCATTAAAATAGCTGGTTGGTTTGAACTTTTATTTACCAATAGTTTCGGGCTGCCTTTCAATACAGGTGTGATTATTTATGTATTCCTGATTATCGGGGTTCTGACCTGGGGTATCCGCTATACCCTCCGCAAAGGAATGCCCGTTTGGAATACCATTTTAACATGCTTTATGGTCATCCTGATAGGCTATTCTTCCTATTCAATGGTAGTCATTCGTTCATTAAGCGACCCGCCTATCGATGAAAATAGTCCGGATAATGTATTTTCTTTGTTGTCTTACATCAACCGGGACCAATATGGGGATAGCCCCTTACTGTATGGCCAGTACTTCAATGCCCCCCGGATAGGATATGAAGAAGGTGCACCTATTTATTACCAAAATAAAGAAACCGGGGTATATGAAAAAATCGGTAACAAATTCAATTATAAATATGATCCCCGGTTTTGCGGTTTCTTTCCCCGAATGCACAGTGACCAAAGATCTTATTATCCGTCACAATACCAAGCCTGGGGAGGAAAGAACAATGGACCGACTTATATGGTAGACGGACAAGCTATTACACGTCCCAGCTTTGGAAATAACATGCGGTACTTTTTCAATTACCAATTAGGACATATGTATTGGCGGTACTTTATGTGGAATTTCTCCGGACGCCAAAACGATATCCAGGGAAATGGAGACATTATTCATGGCAATTGGATCACCGGTATTAAATTCCTGGATGAAATGCGTTTAGGTAATCAGTCGGAACTTCCGGATACCCTGAAATCCGAAAAAGCATACAACAAATATTACCTGCTTCCTTTTTTGTTGGGTATATTAGGCATATTCTATCAGTATCGGAAAGGACGTACCGGCAAGCAAGATTTCTGGGTTGTTATGTTATTGTTTATCATGACAGGTATTGCCATTATCGTTTTCTTGAATCAGTCTCCGATGGAACCCCGTGAACGGGACTACGCTTATGCAGGTTCATTCTACGCTTATGCCATCTGGATTGGTTTAGGAATTCTCGCATTATGGGAGTTCATGACTAAACACATCCGGAAACTCACTCCATCTGCAGCAGCAATTATTGTCACCGGAATATGTTTTTTTGCAGTGCCTGTAAACATGGCTGCACAAAATTGGGATGACCATACCCGGACCGGACGTTATGCAACTCTTGCTCACGCCAAAAACTATCTGAACTCCTGTGCTCCGAATGCTATTCTGTTTACCTATGGCGACAATGATACTTTCCCTTTATGGTATGCTCAGGAGGTCGAAGGAGTACGCCGGGATATCCGGATTGTCAACCTCAGCTTGCTGGCAGGGCCATGGTATATTGACCAAATCAACCGGAAAGCGTATGAAAGTCCCGCAGTACCAATCTCTTTCACCAAGAATCAGTACCGGGACGGAAAACGGGACAGAGTCTATATTATGGAACGTTATAAACAGGCAAATTTACGTGAAGTCATGGAATTTGTTGCCAGCGATTTACCACAGACTAAACTAAAAGAACCCGGAATTACAGAAGAAATAGACTATATCCCAACCCGGAATTTATACCTGCCGATTGATTCGGCACAGGTTATTGCCAATGGGACTGTAAAAGCAAAGGATGCCGACAAAATTGTCAAAGAATTGAAATTGACCCTGAAAGGCAATGGTTTAAACAAATCTGAAACCATGCTCCTGGATATTATCAGTACCAACAATTGGGAACGTCCCATTTATTTCGGTATTGGCATACCAACAGATTCCTACATGGGACTTGAAAAATATTTCCAGGTTGAAGGAGCTACTTATCGTCTGGTCCCCATTGAAACTCCAAGTAAACGGAATGAATATGGAGGCACGGATTACGGAAGGATCGATTCAGATATCCTTTATGACAATATAATGAATAAATTTGAATGGGGAAATATTAAAAATCCAAAAGTTAATATTGATAACTTCCATGATATCATCATCGGCTCTATGCAATACAGGAATACGATGCAACGTCTGGCATCCCAATTACACCAAGAAGGAAAGGACGACAAAGCTGTGAAAGTACTGGATAAAAGTCTGGAAGAATTACCATTATCACAAGTTCCTATAGATATTGTTTTCCTGGATTATATCACATTATATTATGAATTGGGAGAAACAGAGAAAGCCAACCATTTACTGAATGAATTGGCAACCGACAATTTCCAGATGCTGAAATATGTCAACTCTTTGTCCCCAAAATTCGCTGATACACCAGGAATTCAAAGAGAAGAAAATATCAGCTTTTATACCCTGCAAAAATTATTCGAAGCAGCCTATAATGCCGGACAAAAAGATATAGCTGAGAATATTAAAAACAAGTTTGAAAGTATTGTGAATCCGAATTGGATGCGTCCGGCACCTGCAACCCATGCACCGATTAAAGATTCGGCACCTGAGGTTGAAATACAATAACCATTGAACCAGCAAAGATTGAACGTTAAATACAGAGATTTAAACGTTCAATCTTTAACTTATAATTTTAAAACACAAAAAATATGATTACAATAGATCAACTGAAATCAGTTGAAGACCGCAGTGGCGCTCTGAGGAGGTATCTTTGACATCGACCACAAAAAAATAGAATTGGAAGAAGTTGAAATGCGTACACAAGCTCCGGATTTCTGGACAGATGCCAAAGCAGCCGAAAAAGTCATGAAGCATGTACGCGAACTCAAAGGATGGATTGAAGGATGTGAAGAAGTAGGCCGGGCTGTCGATGATTTGTATGTACTTTTTGAATTTGCCAAAGAAGGTGAGGCTACAGAGGAAGAAGTGGATGCTCATTATGCTGAAACGTTACGCCTTGTAGAAAATCTGGAATTGAAAAACATGCTACAAGGCGAAGCCGATGAAATGGGATGTGTATTGAAAATCAATTCCGGAGCAGGAGGAACTGAAAGTCAGGACTGGTCGTCCATGCTCATGCGAATGTACATCAGATGGGCAGAAAACAATAAATACAAATGTTCCGTCAGCAACCTGCAGGACGGAGATGAAGCCGGCATAAAAACTGTAACTATGCAGATAGAAGGTGATTTTGCCTATGGCTATCTGAAAGGAGAAAACGGAGTACACCGCCTGGTCCGGGTATCCCCTTTCAATGCCCAAGGGAAACGAATGACTTCATTTGCTTCTGTATTTGTAACACCCTTAGTAGACGATACGATTGATATTTCCATTAATCAGGCTGCTATCAGTTGGGATACTTTCCGTTCAGGAGGTGCAGGAGGTCAGAATGTAAATAAAGTGGAATCCGGAGTCCGGTTGCGTTATCAATACAAAGACCCTTATACTGGTGAAGAAGAAGAAATCCTGATTGAAAATACAGAGACTCGGGATCAACCTAAAAATAAAGAAAATGCTCTCCGGCAACTGCGTTCCATCCTTTATGACAAGGAATTACAACACCGCATGGCAGAACAAGCCAAAGTTGAAGCCAATAAAAAGAAAATCGAATGGGGCTCACAAATCCGGAGTTACGTTTTCGACGATCGCCGGGTAAAAGATCACCGGACCAATTATCAAACTTCCGATGTAAATGGAGTCATGGACGGAAAAATAGATGAGTTTATAAAGGCTTATCTGATGGAATTTGGAGGCGAGGAATAAGAGGTCTTAAATTCTCGTGTGTCTTTACCCATCTCTTCCAGGACTAATTTATCATCCGGAAATTTTTAATGATTTCCTAAATAGGAAACAACATGAAAAATGAAAAAAGAGATTTTTCAAACAGTAAAATATTCATCATAGGTGATGTGATGCTTGACAAATATTACTTTGGCTGTGTCGAGCGCATATCTCCTGAAGCCCCCGTACCCATTGTAAAAATCGGAAAAGAAGAATCTCGTTTGGGAGGTGCGGCTAATGTAGCTAACAACATTGCCAGCCTGGGAGGTCAACCTCTATTATGCGGTGCCATCGGATATGATTTCTTTGGAAAAGAAATAGAACACATGAGCAAACAAAAGAACATCAGAACCATGTTTCTGAAAGTTCCTTGCCCAACCATAACCAAAGCACGCATCATTGGAGGCAAACAGCAAATTGTCAGGGTGGATTATGCAGACCGGACCGAATTGAAAAATAATGACCAAAAGATGTTACGGGAAATTGTCCGGTCTTACCTTCCGGATTATGATGTCTTAGTGATATCTGATTATGGTAAAGGACTCATTTCTGAAGAATTTTGTACGTATCTGATTCGTTATGCCCATAAAATCGGCAAGAAAATTATTGTAGACCCCAAAGGCAATAATTGGAAAAAATATTCAGGAGCTGATATTGTTACTCCCAATGTAAAAGAATTAAGTGACATTATCGGCTATTCTGTTCCCAACACAGATCGTGCTGTGGAAAAAGCCGCACGCGAAGTACTTGAAGCCAATCAACTGACTTCTCTCCTGGTTACCCGCAGTGATAAAGGCATGAGCCTGATTAGTGACATTCCTCCTATTCACATCCCTACTCATTCTGAAGAGGTTTTCGACGTCAGTGGAGCAGGGGATACAGTGGTTGCAACACTCAGCCTTTGTCTGGCAGCAGGTTATGATAACGGCAATGAAAACCGCCAATATTGCTGCCGGCATTGTTGTGAAAAAAATCGGGACTGCCACCCTCACCATAGAAGAACTGACCCAAAACTAAAATCCCCGGCATTCTTCCCAAATCGGCAAAAAACTTATTTTTGGCACATACCGGCAAAATATTGGTGAAACGCAGAACAGTCTGTTAACTCCGGATGAAAAGAAGTGACCAACATATGCTCCTCCCGGGCTGCAACAACATGCCCGTCAACCTGACACAACACACTTACTTTTTCTCCCGTCTTTGTAATATAAGGTGCCCGGATAAATACCAAAGGTATTACTGAAGAACTGACTTCCGGAATTTTTACATCCACATCAAAACTATCAATCTGGGTTCCGTAAGCATTTCGTTTTACTGCAATATCCATCACTCCTAAATGCCTGACTGGATCGTTCACCAGTTCTTTTGCTAATAAAATCATACCGGCACAAGTCCCCCACACAGGCAAACCCGCTTGAATTTTATTTTTTAAAGGCTCCATCATACCCGTACTGCAAAGTAATTTTCCCATGGTTGTACTCTCTCCTCCCGGTAAAATAATTCCATTCAAATCATCCAGTTGCTGCGAATAACGAACCACCACAGATTCATGTCCCAATTTTTCAACATGTTGCTGGTGTTCAACGACTGCCCCCTGAAACCCTAAAATACCTATTTTCATCATATGACATATATAAATGCAGATTTCCCGGATTTGCCATAATACTGAACATTCTTTCCCCCATAAATACCACACCCTCCGTCATCATTTGTCCGTCCCACAGGTGCCTCCGAAAAATCTGCCTTATTTTACCATCCTCTTTCTGCGTATTTGCTTTCCAGTGTTTTAATTTCAAGCCCCGACATCGGTTCCCCCAAATTCTCTGACAATTCTGCCAGTTTCAAAGGATCATTATAATAAGTCACAGCCTGAACGATAGCTTTAGCCCGTTTCTCGGGATCACCTGACTTAAAAATTCCCGAACCGACAAAAACTCCCTCAGCCCCCAATTGCATCATCAAGGCAGCATCTGCAGGAGTTGCAATACCACCCGCTGCAAAGTTTACCACCGGCAATGTTCCATGTTCATGTACATATTTCACCAACTCATAAGGAGCACAAAATTCTTTAGCCAAAGTCATCAACTCCTCCGCACCCGCATTCTTTACCCGGCGCATATCATCACTAATCTGACGCATATGGGTAACCGCCTCAACTACATTCCCTGTTCCGGCTTCTCCCTTTGTCCGGATCATAGCAGCTCCTTCCCCTATACGACGCAATGCTTCACCCAGATTACGCGCTCCGCATACAAACGGAACCTTAAAAGCAGCCTTGTCAACATGATACAACTCATCTGCCGGAGTCAATACCTCACTTTCGTCAATAAAATCAATCCCAATAGCTTCTAATATTTGAGCCTCCACAAAATGGCCAATTCTTACCTTTGCCATCACAGGAATCGATACAGCTTTCTGTATAGCTTTAATCATTTGCGGGTCAGACATACGGGCAACACCTCCGTCACGACGGATATCTGCGGGTACTCTTTCTAACGCCATAACAGCACAAGCTCCAGCAGCTTCTGCTATTTTTGCCTGATCGGCATTAGTCACATCCATAATCACCCCGCCTTTCAGCATCTGAGCAAGGTTTTTGTTTAATTCATACTTTCCCATAATAATTGTCAATCTATAAATAAATTAATAATAGGATATTATTATACCCTTAATCAAAACCATAAATTGTCGTTTTCCGGTATTCCTCTCCCGGCACTAACAAAGCAGAAGGAAAAGAAGGATGGTGAGGTGAATCCGGCCAATATTGGGCTTCCAGTGCAATCCCTGCATATGCCCCGTAATTCTTTCCTCCTTTAGCACTTTTCACATTAAGATAACGTCCGGTGTACACCTGCAATCCCGGATAATCAGAACATACATACATTTTTATTCCCGATTCTTCACTGACAAGTTCTGCCTGACGAACTATTTTTCCGGCAGGTTCAAAAACAAAACAATCATCCAATCCTCCGTTCTGCTCAATGACCCCTTGCAAAGAACGGAAATCAGTAAAATCATAATTGCCTGTTGCAGTAACAAAATCACCATCCGGTATCAAATCATTTGTTTTCAAATATGTATCAGAATACAATTTTAACCGCAATTGCTTTATATCAGAACAATCCGGATTCAAATTAAAATACGGATGATGTGTCAGATTCACATAACATTTTTGATCTGTAGAAGCTTTATAATGTATATGCAATTCTTTCTCTTTCAACTCAAAACAAAGTTCAACTATTAAATTTCCCGGATAACCTTCTTCTCCGGCCGGACTATCATAGTGCAAAATCAACAAAGAATCTGTTCTTTTCTGCACAGACCAGATTTTCTTGTCAAACCCACAAATTCCGCCGTGTAAATGATTCGGACCATTATTAACTGCCAAACGGAAACTTTGCCCATCAATAGAAAATTCTCCATTGGCAATGCGATTGGCATACCGTCCGATACCAGCACCTAAATAAGCACCACTTGCAACATAATCAGGCGTTTCGTAATCCTCTGCATGCGCCATTCCCAATATTACATCAACTGCTTTCCCCCGGCACCCGGAAGTAATCATTCGGGTAATTGTCGCACCTAACGTTGATATATGCACTTCAAGGACATCATTTTTCAAGATATAAATCTCCGGCTTCATGCACGTTTCTTATTCTTTAAAAAATTAACAATCTTTATCTTACAGTCTAAAACTATAAA
>OFGH01001963.1_pt1 | contig 12149 bp, 7 predicted proteins | sample 1521721 | NCBI WGS metagenome assembly OFGH01 (sample SAMEA3504132, study PRJEB24116) | mouse gut metagenome | biome: mouse gut; feature: mouse-associated habitat; material: faeces | place: Denmark | collected 2011
GAAGTCAGAATATAAAAACCATTCTCTTTTGTAAATTCGTACCTGTTTCCGCCGTCATCCTCCCATACGCCGAGGATCTCCGCTACTCTTTCGTCATCCGTATCCAATATCTTCCATCCGGCAGGGATCAGCAGCCTTTTCTCCTCACTCCCCTCCAAATCCTCCATATATAATCGATATCCTGTTTCATCGGAAGAGAGCAGGTAAACTTTTTCCCTCTCTCCTGCCGTAATCTGAACCAGAATATTATTTTCCTCATCAAAGCCGCAGGTGTACTGAAACTTTTCCTGTTCCCCCGCCGCGCCATGCTCACCGCTTCCGTCGGGAGAGAATGTATAAGTCTCTTCCTCCCCCTCCACATCCCATGACTTGGAAATAATCGCAGCAACCGCCGAGCTGTAGTCCATTGTCATGTCCCCCAGCACATCTTCGATTTCTATATCCTGCACCGAATCATTTGCGTCCTCTTTTTCTTCCTTATCCTCCGCCGCACCTTCTGCCTCCGTGCCCTCTCCGGCAGCATTTTCCGGGGCTTCTGAGACCATACTCTCTCCGCTTTCCGCAGAACCGCATCCTGTCGGCAATAAAGCCATATTCAAAACAATAAAAGCCGCTATCCATCTCTTTTTCATAATACTCTCCGTTTCGGAACGTCGCACTATCATTCCAATTTTTTCTTTCTATTATAACCAAAAACTCCCTGTCATACAACAAGGAGTCTTTACGTCTCAAAAAAATATACGGGACCATATTTCTACGGTCCCGCAATTTTTTCTTATCGTTTCGATTTAGTAAACTTCTTTCCACTCTTCGATGTTGGAAGGATCGAATTTGAAAGGAGCGCCAAGGATGATCTCTGTGCCGCCGTCGCCAGCTTTCACGATTTCATAGTCACCCATATCACCAGCCGTGAACTTGTCGCCTTCCGCACCTGTGATCTCACCGTTTACCAGTGCTGCGGATGTGTATGCGCCAAGACGTCCAAGGTCAATCGGGTTCCACAGGAACATGTAAGGGCAGGAGTGAGCATCGTCATCACCGATGTACTCAGCCATCTCGGAAGGAAGGCCAAGGCCTGTCAGCTTCACGGAAGAGCCCTGATCCTGTAATACCTTAGCTGCTGCTGCGATACCAACTGTTGTAGGTGCGCAGATCACTTTCAGATCAGGATAGTTCTGCAGGAGAGCCTGTGTCTGGTCCGTGGATTTCTGAGGCTCGTCATCGCCGTATGCAACTTCTACCAGTTCCAGTTTGGAGTACTTCTCGTCTGCTGCCATGATCTCTTTCATGGATTCAATCCATGCGTTCTGGTTTGCAGCCTGAGATGTTGCGGAAAGGATAGCCCACTGGCCTTCGCCGCCTGTGATGTCATAAACCGCATCCATCAGGCACTGGCCGATCTCGGTAACACCGGCCTGGTTCACGTGTGTTAAACGGCTTGCTACGTTTACGGTAGAGTCAACGGAACAAACTTTGATGCCTGCGCCTGCTGCTTCTTCCAGAGCTGCCTGCAGAGCGTTCTCATCGTTTGCAGCCACACAGATGCTGTCAACGCCCTGAGAAATCAGAGACTGGATTACCGTGATCTGTGCATCAGCCGTCGGAGCTTCCGGATGCTGGATGATAGCCGTACCGCCAAGGTCCGCAACTGCTTCTTCAAAGCCTGTTGCCTGTCTTTCATTGAACGGGTTACCTGCGGATTTGGATACAAATGCGTATGTACCGCCGCCTGCTGCAGCTTCCTCTGCGGGTGCTTCGGCTTCCTCTGCCGGAGCTTCAGTTTCTTCTGCCGGAGCTTCCTCTGCAGGTGCTGCTTCTTCCGTTGCTGCTGCCGGAGCTTCTTCTGCCGCATTACCGCAGCCAACAAGAAGTGTTGCTACCATTGCTACGCTGAGAATGGCACTTAATACTTTTTTCTTCATTTTTTAGGTCCTCCCTTAAAAAATTTGTTAATAGTTTATTTATATCAACCTCAAATCTCCGCACAGTCCGAACATAACCGCAAACCAGCTTTGATCCAAGATAGATACCACATCATTCAGGCTCTCGAAGCCTTTCTCTTTTTGTCTGAGATGCTCTGGGAAATATTCGGCAGAAGAACCGCACAAATCAACAGCGCACCCAGAATGATCAGGATAACCTGAGGATTCATATTAATCTGTCCAAGCCCTACGCGAAGGCAGGTAATTGTAAATGCGGAGATAATACCTCCCACCAGTTTACCTTTACCGCCGGCTGTGGAGATGCCCCCAAACACAGCCATAGCGATCGCATCCATTTCAAATCCTTTTCCGGTAGTCGTGTTTGCACCATAGGTCGCGCTTGTCAGAAACAGCGCCGACACGCCTGCGAGAAGCCCCAATACCGTATAGGAAATAAGCAGCATCTGATTTACCTTGACACCGGAGTAAAACGCCGTTCTTGAGTTGGAACCTATCGCATAGAGGTTCCGTCCGAATACCCGTTTCTCCGCAATCACCGTAAAGATAACCGCACAGATGATTACGATAAAGAACATATACGGAACCGGCCCTACCTTTCCGGCTATCATCCTGAATCCGTCAGCGTTTGTCAGAGATATGGAACCGCCGTCTCCCAGCGCGATCTCCGCAATACCGCGAAACACAATCTGGGTGCCCAGGGTGATGATCATAGTCGGTAATTCTCTGAACTTAGTTGCCAAAAGCCCGTTTATCATACCGCAAACCGTCCCGGTAATCAAGCCTATCGCCAGAACTCCGACAAACGGAACGCCCGCATTACTCGAAAGACAAGCTGTCGTAGCCGCCAGGCAGACCGTGGAACCTACGGAAATATCAATCTCTCCCATCAGCAGAATATACGCCATCGGGAACAGTAAAAAGATTTCTGTCAAATACTTTGGCATTTCACGGAGTACATTCGTCAGAGTGTAAACCGGAGAAATGCATTTGCATAAAATATTGATTGCGATAAACAGAACCAGCAACATGCCTTCCCAGCTAAGCAGCATTTTTTTCAGCGACTTATCGGGAGTTGCAGCTATTGTTCTTCCTGATTTTCCTGCCATAACTTTCCTCCTCCTTACATCTCTCTGTTTTCAAGGTTCGCCCTGTCCATCATGCGCTGCGTCAGTACGTTCAGTACGATAACCGCCACAATGATCACGCCCTTGATCGTATTTTGTGCGATCGCGTTTATGCCCACAAGCGGAAGCGCCTTGGATATAACCGATAATACCAGTGCGCCCAGCAGCGCCCCAAGCACGGAACCACGGCCGCCGTTCATGCTCACGCCGCCGATCACACATGCCGCGATCACATCCATCTCCTTGGATGTCTGCATGTTAGGCTGTGCGGACGCATAAACGGAAGTTGCCAGTGCGCCGCATAAACCGGAAAGCGTACCCATGATCGTATAAACCGCCGTCTTGATCGCCGCAACGTTGATGCCGGAAATCTCCGCCGCCGCGTTGGAGCCTACCGCATAGATGCTTCTGCCGAACTTCGTCCACTTCAATACGATAAAGAAGATGATATAGCAGATGATTGTCACGGTGATCGTATTGTTGATCAGTCCGAAGCTCAGAGAATTGCTCAGCGTAAAGTCCTTAAAGCTGCCCAGCGCGTCCGCGCCCGCCCACTGATCCTGCGCCACCAGATAGGCAAATCCTCTGTAGATATACATAAAGCCCATCGTGGCAATGATCGGCATCACCTTTCCGTAAGCGATGATCACCCCGATCAGCAGCCCGCACACGGCGCCCATTGCCGTGGCAATGAGAAAGCCGAGGAAAGTGCTCTCGATCTTGTCATATTTATACATCATACCAATGGTCATTCCCGCAAAGGCAAGGGTGGAAGTGATCGAAATATCGATACCGCCGATCAGCAGCACACACAACATGCCAAGCGCCATGATCATAATAACCGAGTTGTTTTTCAAAATTTCCAGTATATTCTGCGCCGACATGAAATTCGGGCTCTTGATGGTCACGGCAATACATAAAACAATCAGAACGATGACCAGACTGGCTTCACGGGAGCCTGTGATTCTTTTCAGCAAAGATTTCTTTTCCATTATTTCACAACCTCCTCTTTCTTTTTCTTACCGCTCTTCTCCATGGCAAATTCCAGAATGGCCTCCTGAGTTGCCTCCTCACGGTTTAATTCACCGGTAACGCGGCCGTTGCACATCACATAGATCCTGTCTGACATACCCAAAATCTCAGGCATTTCGGAAGAGATCATAATGATCGCAAAGCCCTTCTGCGCCAGTTCACCCATAATCGCGTAGATCTCAGCCTTAGCGCCTACGTCCACACCCTTTGTGGGCTCGTCCATAATAATGACCTTCATATTATCCTGCGCCAGCGCCTTAGCTACAACGACTTTCTGCTGGTTGCCGCCGGATAAGGAACTTGCCGGATCAAAAATCGTCACCGCCTTGGTATCCACATCCTCCAGGAATTTCTTGGAAAGTTCCCGTTCCTTCTTTTCGTCAGTAAAGCCGTTATTGGAAAGCTTTTTCACAATCGGCAGCGTGACGTTCCTGCCAAGTCCCCAACTCAGGATCAGCCCCGTCTTCTGTCTGTCCTCGGGCAGAAGGATAATGCCGTTTTTCATGGCATCCGTGGGATTCTTAACAACAATTTCCTTCCCTTCCAGAAATACCCTGCCCTCATTTTGTTTTGTGATACCACAGATGCTCTCCACCACTTCCGTACGGCCTGCGCCGACCAGACCGGTCAATCCCACAATCTCACCCGCGCGCACATGGAAATTGACGTTCTTGTAATAACCGGTACGGGAGAAGTTCTCAACCCGAAGCATTTCCTCACCGGGTTTCACTTCCGGTTTCGGGAACAGATCCTTGATCTCACGGCCTACCATGGCTTTGATCAGATCCGCGTTTGTAATGCCGTTCACATCGTAAGTGCCTATGTACTGGGAATCCCGAAATACGGTTACCCGGCTTGCCAGGCGGTACATATCTTCAAATCTGTGTGAGATAAAGATAATCGAAACACCGTTTTCTTTTAATTTATCAACAATCTTATACAATTTCTGGGACTCGTTTGCCGTCAGCGCCGCCGTCGGCTCATCCAGAATAATGATCTTTGCGTGGGTAGAAATTGCCTTTGCAATCTCAACCATCTGCTGCTGCGCCACGGAAAGGGCTCCCATCTCCGCCGTAGCCTTAAAATCCGCGTCCAGTTCGTCAAGATACCCCTGTGCTTCCTCATTCATCTGCTTCCACTGGATCATGCCGTGCTTTTTGATCTCATGGTTCATAAAAATATTTTCCGTCACCGTAAGGTCCGGGTAAGATGTGGGATGCTGGTAAACTGCGGCAATACCCGCCTGCTGCGCATCTCTCGGTCCCTTAAAGTCCACCTTTTTACCATCCAGATACATCTCGCCCTCTTCGGCTTTATGTACACCGGTTATCACTTTAATAAAGGTCGATTTACCCGCGCCGTTTTCCCCCATCAGCGCATGGACCTCACCCGGTTTGAGTTGAAACTGCACATTGTTCAATGCTTTCACGCCAGGGAATATCTTCGTAATACCCTTCAGTTCAAGTACATACTCTGACAACTCTCTCTCCTCCTATTTTAATTCCGTATCTGTCCTTCCGGTATCTATTACCACAAAGCGATTTCCAGCCGACTTCTCGTCTGTAACTTCTCCGGATACCTCACGGCCTGATACTGTCTTAGTTCCATATCAGTCCTTCAACAGAGATACTATCTTAAGTTAATTTCAGTATAGCACCGTAAAATATTTTCTGACTATCGTACTTTTTTTAGATTTGGGGTAAAATCATTTTCTTTTTTTGTCCAAAATGGTATAATCGCTGCATGGGAACTTTCCCTGCCGAATATGCCACACTCCGAACACGATGCCTGGCAGGCTGCGGATCAAACCGCCTCCGGCTGCCGGCATATGGCCTCCGATTAGCAGCGCGGAAATGAGGAAAAGGTTGAATAAATTCTCTGATGAGTAATTTATTCAACCAAGAATTTGTGCCGAAGCGTCACAAATTCCATTGATCGCAGAGCAGAATTTGATATTCTGCTCGCGGCCTCAGCGCAAAACGCTTCGGAATGGAGAAAAAGATGAAACTCTTAATTGTAGACGACGAAAAACTGACAAGGGACGGACTGATGCACAATATCGACTGGAAAGCGCTGGGAATCGACGCCGTTGTGCAGGCGGATGACGGTATCCACGGGTATGAGGCGGCGCTGGCTTTTCAGCCCGATATTATTCTCAGCGATGTGCGTATGCCCAGAATGAACGGTATTGAGATGGCTGAAAAACTGCAGCATATCAATCCGGCGCTCAGCATTATCTTTATGAGCGGCTATTCCGACAAAGAATATCTCAAAGCCGCCATCAAGCTGAAAGCCGTAAGTTATGTGGAAAAACCCATTGATCTCGAAGAGATCTCCGAAACCGTACTGGAGGCGAAAGCCGCCGTGGAAGCAGATCGGAAAGCCGCTTCCTCCAAGGCCCTTTCCCTCGCCCGTTTCCGCAGTGCCCTTGCCTCCCGGCTTGCCTACGCGCCGAAAGCGGATCACGCCGTTTTTCTCTCCGAAGAACCGGATCTTGACTTTCCGAAAGATGAAGATACCCTCTTTTTTACGTTTCTGATCCAGTTCCATCATAACACCTATAATCAGGAGGCTCTGACCGCTATTATGGAACCGGCAGTGGCAAACGTGCTGCATATGTTGCGCCTTCGGGAGATTCACTCTACAAGGCAGGGGCTTTTGTACTTTTACCATGTCTGGGGCTTTTCAGATTACACCGACAACCAGAAAAAAAATTTCGGAAACCTGCTGGCGCAGGCTCTCTCCACCCTTTCCCTGCGCTATCATATCGTATTTGGAAAAAATGTGCGCGGGGCGCTCCATATTCATGATTCCTATAATTCTGCCGTTATCGAACTGCAGAACTCCTTTTTTTATCCGGACAACACCTACCGGATCTATGAACACCGGGACACTTCCGATACCTTTTTCGACGTCAGCACGTTAAACGCGGACAGCCGCCTTTCCGAAGCGCTCCTGCGAAAGGATAAAAACCAGGCGAAACTCCTTTTGAATGAACTGTTTCAAAAGATCATGCCTCCCGTTAACGTCCTGCCCAATCAGGTGAAAGATCTGTATTATAAACTGTTTATTACTACAGGCGAAACCTGTGAAATGCTGCATCTTCAAAACACCGCGGGCAGCGAACCCGGCGGCAGCCTCTGGGGATATATTTCCGAGTGCGAATCCATCTACGAGCTGCACCGTCTGCTGGAAGAAAAAACCGAAGATTTCTTTTCTCAGATCCGGAACCGGAGTGAAAATAATTCCACCGTCTATCTGATCAAAGAATTTATCGCGGCCCATTATCAGGATGAGACATTATCCATCAAAGACATCAGCGAGCATGTTTTTCTCTCTTCTTCCTATATCTGCACCCTGTTTAAAAACGAGACAGGGCAGACGCTGAACCAGTATCTGACGGATTTCCGGATAGACAAGGCAAAAAACCTGCTGACCGATCCCAGATACAAGATCACCGACATTTCCGCCCGGGTAGGCTACAGCGACGGAAACTATTTTGGAAAAACTTTTAAAAAACTGGTGGGAATGTCCCCCTCGGAATACCGGGAACAGGAACTGAACTTCTCATAACGGAGCCTTGCCATGAAAAAAAAGCTGCAGTCCGCCGTGCACTATTTCCTGCACGACATGAAATTTAAAAACAAGTTTATGATCACCCATCTGATCCTTGTCCTTTTCCCTACGCTGATCGTATTTCTGTTTTTGTACGGAAGGCTTTCCCATATTATTACCGACAATACGATCGAATCGGAACAGGCGCTGGTAAGCCAGACGGCGGATACTCTGGGGGCTACGATCAGTCAGCTCAATCTCTCCATGGACAGCATCACCTCCAATCCCTTCCTCTCGGAAGCCACCTACACACCGGACGTCTATGGCTATCTTTCCGATAAACAGGGCTCTGTGCAGGCACTGGAATTTTTCAGCAATATCAATTCCCTGATTGACCATGAGTTTATTACTGCCATAAAAATATATATTCCATCAGATAGAGAAATCCAATTTTACTCTCCCTCTTTTTCCGGCGTCATATCTTCCGTTGACGAAATCTCCGGAAGTTACTGGCACGGTATTTTTGCCGGGCAGCCGGAAATTGTCTCGCTGCTTTGTCCCTCTTTTTATCTGACTACCAAAGAAATCCGGGATCTGGGCTCACTGGCTTTCATACAAAAATTTACAAACCTGGCAAATCCCGATGGGGAATGCAGCTATGTCGTCATCTACTTTTCCGAAAGCTATCTGGAAAACATGCTGCACAAAAACCTTACCGGTACAAACAGCGTATATTATCTGATCAACAGCAGAAATTCCATTGTCGCCTCCTCCGACAAAAGCCTTGCCGGCACCTATTTTAAACGGTATGAGGCGATCCCGGAGGCAGTGGGCAGTACGGAAGAATTTGCCACAACAACGATCCTTGATGAAAATCTTTACATGGGCTATCGTGAGATCGACCACACAGACTGGCGGCTGGTTTCCGTAATTCCCGTAAGCAGCGTTTTTTCAGAAGGACGCCAGGTACTTGTCAGCACCGCCGAGCTGTATCTGGTCTTTGTTTTTCTTGCCTGCGCAACGGCGCTGTTTTTATCCGGCAGCCTTGCGAAGCGTCTCTCCCTTGTGGTGGAAAAGATCAATCAGAATCGTGAAAAGAGCCTGGTTCCGTTTGAGGATAACTCCGATAAAGACGAGATCGGGCAGCTTGTCACCAACTATAACGCCATGGTGGAGCGCATCAACCAATTGATGGAAGAACAGACCGAGACGGCCGAGAAGCTGAAAGTTTCCGAAGTGAAGGCGCTGCAGGCGCAGATCAACCCTCACTTCCTCTATAATATGCTGGATATGGTCAACTGGCTTGCACAGAGCGGCAAGCAAAAAGAAGTCTCCCTCGCGGTACAGACTCTGTCCAAGTTCTACAGGCTAACCCTTTCCAAAAAAAATATCACAACGCCGATCCGGGAAGAACTGCGGCATGTGGAGCTCTATGTAAAATTACAAAATATGAGATATGAAGACAAGATTTCTTTTCTGATCGATGTGCCGGATGAGATTCTGGATTTTGAGATTCCCAAACTGGTGCTGCAGCCCATCGTGGAAAACTCCATCCAGCACGGTATTTTTGAAAAGGAGTCCAAGGAAGGGACTATTGTCATTATGGCATGGACCGAAGGAAATGATATCGTCTTTGTGGTCTCCGACGACGGCGTCGGCATCCCGCCCGAAAAACTGCCCTGTATCCTGGACGGCACTTACGAAGACGGCAAGGGCAGCAATATCGGTATTTATAATACGCATCTGCGGCTGCAGCTTCTTTATGGAGAGACCTATGGACTTCACTATGAAAGCACTCCGGGAACCGGTACGGAAGTACAGGTGAAATTGCCGGCGATGACCTCCTAGTACTGCATTGCGGAAATAACGGTGAAAATCAGTGCCCGATATTTGTGTCAGGGCAAGGCGGAAGAAGGAGGCGATGCGGTGGCATCGTTGACTGATGACAACGCGGCAATGACACAAAGAGCGGGTGCTGAGTTCACCGAAATTTCTGCAAGGTAGTACTAATCCGCGTCTCCCCACATTGAAACCTCCCTGCATAGCTGATAAAAGCCGTCCTAAAACAACAGGTACATAAATTTTAAAGTATTGCTCCCTGCTCCTTTAAAATCCGCGCCACATTTTCATAGCGGAAATTCTTCCCATCCGCCGCATATACCGCAGCCATCACGCCGGCGGCATGTCCGGTGGACATACAGGTCATGGAGATGCGCAGGGAGGCGTTTGCCTCAAAGTCGGAGCTGACACACCGTCCCGCTGCAAAACAATTATGAAGGGACTCTGCCATCAGGCATTCCCATGGTATATGATATCCCGTTAATATTCTTTCACATTCCATGCCGTTGTCCTGTCTGTGAATATCTATGGGAAAGGCGCCCATACCCACATCGGTATCTCCCCTTCTGGCAGTCAGGATATCCTCTTTTGTCATGATATAGTTTCCCTTTATCCTTCCGCTCTCCCGTACTCCTACATATCCGCTCCGGATTATGTATGCGTCCCGGAATGCCGGAATTTTTTCCCTGAACCAGCCAAGCAGTTCATGCAACTGACGGGTACACAGAAACTGCCCTTTTGACAGTTCCTCCTCTCTCCAGGGATCTGCGCTGACACGGGAATAATTTATAATAACTTCCCCCGGCCGCGTCGTCTGCATCATATGGATCTCATTTCGCAAAAGGCTGAGCTTTCCTGTTTCATATCCCTCTCTCAGCGCCCCCTTAAATCCCCATAAATGCAGAAATTCCGCATCCAAATCAATATCTTTTCCAAATGTCTTAAAGTCCTCCAAATGAGACTTCACATATGTCTTCAGCATAGAAATATCTACATTTCCCACACGTCCGAGTACCGTTACCGGCTGATGTTTTCCGCTTTTATCCCCGGACATGATATCGTTGCCTCCCAGATACGCGGCGTACCCGTTTCCGGTGGCATCCACCAGTGCTTTGCAGATAATTTCCAGGCGTCCTGTCTTTGTCAGTACTTCTGCGCCGGTGATGATACCCTTTTTTGTTTTCACCTCTTCCAGCATGGCCTGTGTCAGCACCTTGACCTGATAACGATGCAGAAATACATGCAGCGTATACTCCATAAGCTCCGCGTCATAGGGTACAATGGAGGCACAATATCCCGTTGTATCCGGTGTCGGCGCCGCTTTTTCGTCCATCTCCTCCAGCATTTCAAGAAATTCCCGTCCTATGCCCGCAATTACCGTCTTTTCGGCATCTTCCGGCGTCATCAGCGCTTCCAGCGGTCCCATCGTCACAACGCCTCCCAGAAAGGGCGCCGCCTCCACAAGTATTGTCTCCGCACCGCTCTTTGAAGCAGCCGCAGCAGCCATCACGCCCGCAATACCGCCTCCCGCCACCAGGACGTCACATGAAATTTTCCGTTCCGTTTCTCGTATCTCTCGATTTTTTATCATAAAGCAGTCATATCCTTTCCGCATTCCCTCATCCAAGCCCATAAATCAGATTCGGCAAAGCCGTTGAAAACGCCGGAATAAACGTGATCATAAGCAGAACGGCAACCATCACCGCATAGAAAGGCAGCATCCCCTTCGTCAGTTGTTCTATACTTCTTTTGGATATGGCGCTGCACACAAAAAGCAGGACGCCCACCGGAGGCGTAATCAATCCGATTCCCAGATTCAGTATCATAATTACGCCAAGCTGAATCGGGCTCATGCCAATCGCCGCCACCACCGGCATAAGAATCGGTGTAATAATCAGAATGCTGCAGATCATATCCATCATCGTCCCCATTACCAGCAGCAACAGATTAATCAGAAGCAGAAGAATAATCGGATTGTCTGATATCCCCAGCATCAGATCCGTCAGTTTGGCAGGAATTCTCAGATACGCCACCACCCATCCGAAGGCAGAGGACACCCCGATCAGCGCCATAACCATAGCCAGTGTTTTTAAGCTGTTTTTCAGAATGTTGACCATCTCCCGAAAAGGAATTTCCCGATAAATGACAAACGTAACAAACATCGCGTAAATACAGGCAATCGCCGCCGACTCCGTGGCGGTAAACACGCCGGATACCACACCCAGGACCACTACCAGAACCGTACCCAGCCCCCAGATTCCTTTTGCTGTCGCTTTCAATGTCCTGCGCAGTGAAAATTTCTCTCCCACGGGATAATTTCTCTTTCTTGCGACAACATAGCAGTATACCATAAGCGCCGCCCCCAAAAATACACCGGGAGCAAGCCCTCCCATAAAGAGCTGCCCCACCGATACGCCGCCCGCTGCCATTGCAAAAATAACCATATTATGGCTGGGCGGTATCAGGAGTCCCTGGACGGAACTGGACATGGTAACCGCCGCCGAAAAATCCGTATCATATCCGTTTTCATCCATTACAGGTATCAGCATCGCTCCGATCGAAGACACATCCGCCGTAGGCGAGCCGGATATCCCGCCGAAAAACATACTGGCAACGATATTCACCATGCCAAGACCGCAGCGCATCCATCCCACCA
>OFGH01001967.1_pt1 | contig 12133 bp, 14 predicted proteins | sample 1521721 | NCBI WGS metagenome assembly OFGH01 (sample SAMEA3504132, study PRJEB24116) | mouse gut metagenome | biome: mouse gut; feature: mouse-associated habitat; material: faeces | place: Denmark | collected 2011
CTCTCCGGGCTGGCCGATGTAGGCCAGCAGTCACTTGACGGGGATGTCCTCCCCCTCCTGGGCCACAATTTTCAGCAGCACGCCGTCGTGCTCGCTGGCAACCTCGTTGGTGAGCTTGTCGGTGGTGATCTCCAGAATCACGTCGCCGGCCTTTACTTCATCGCCCTCGTGCTTGATCCACTGAGAGACGGTGCCCTCCTCCATGGTCAGTCCCAGCTGGGGCATCAGTACTTCAAAAGCCATGATTCACCCTCCTCACTTGTTCAGCACGCGCTTGACGGCCTTGACGATGGTGTCGGGATGGGGGAAGTTCTCGTCCTCCAGGGTGGGGCTGAAGGGGGGCACGATGTTCAGCCCGCAAACCCGCTCCACGGGGGCGTCCAGCTCGTCGAACAGCTCCTCGGCAATCTGGGCGGAGAGCTCGCCGGCGTAGCTGCCCCGCTTGACCTCCTCGGACACGATGATGACGTTGTGGGTCTTGGAGACGGACTTCACGATGGCGTCCCAGTCCAGGGGCACCAGGCTTCTGAGGTCCAGCACCTCCACGTCGATGCCCTCGGCGGCCAGGGTCTGGGCGGCCTCCAGGGAGAAGTTGACCTCACGGCTCCAGGTGATGATGGTCAGGTCCCTGCCCTCCCGCTTCACATCGGCCTGGCCCAGGGGGATCAGGTACTCCTCCTCGGGGATCTCCTCCTTCTTGGCGTACAGCAGCTTGTGCTCCAGCACGATGACGGGGTCGTCATCCCGGATGGCGGTTTTCAGCATGCCCTTGGCGTCCTTGGCGGAGCAGGGGGCGATGACCTTCAATCCGGGGAAGTGGCAGAAGAAGTTCTCCAGGGACTGGGAGTGCTGGCCGGCGTTTCGCCGTCCGGCGCCCATGGGGGCCCGGAGCACCATGGGAACGGTGGCCTGACCGCCGCTCATGTAGCGCATCTTTGCGGCCTGATTCAGCAGGGGGTCGGCGGCCACGGTGGCAAAGTCGTCATACATCAGCTCCACCACAGGACGCATGCCCCGCATGGCCGCGCCCACGGCCATGCCGCAGAAGCCCTCCTCGGAGATCGGCGTGTCGATCACCCGGTTGGGGCCGAACTCCTCCAGAAAGCCCCGGGTGATGGCGAACACGTTGCCCATGACGGCCATATCCTCGCCCATGATGAACACCTTGTCGTCACGGACCATTTCTTCGTGCAGGGCCTCGCCAATGGCCTTGCTGACGGTAATCTTCTTGCTCATCTTGCCACACACCTTTCGTTGTCAGAGGCATAGACATCCGTCACCGCCTCGGAGGGATCGGGATACTCGGAATCGACGGCAAACTGCACGGCGGCGTTCATCTCGTCGTCGGCGGCCTTCTTGATGGCCTCCAGCTCCCCGGCGCTGACGCCCATGTCCATCAGGCGCCTGCCCATCTTCTCGATGGCGTCGTTCTCCAGGGCCTTCTCCATATACTCGTCCGGACGGTACACGGCGGGGTCGCCGCAGTAGTGGCCCTGATAGCGGTACACCTTGGCCTCCACCACATAGGGTCCCTTGCCGCTGCGGGCGTGGTCCATGGCCTTCACCATGGCCTCGTAGACGGCCACCGCGTCGGTGCCGTCCACCACGGCGAAGGGCACGTCATAGGCTGCGGCGCGGGGAGCCAGGTCCGGGGTGTTGGTGACCCGGTGGATCTCCGTGGACACGCCGTAGCAGTTGTTCTCGATAAACCAGACCACCGGCAGCTTCCAGGCGGCGGCCATGTTCAGGTTCTCATGGAAGGTGCCCTCGTTGGTGGAGCTGTCGCCGAAACACCCCACGGTGACGGCGTTGTCCCCCAGGATCTTGGAGGCCAGCGCACTGCCAGCGGAGATGCCCTGGCCCGCGCCCACGATGCCGTTGGCGCCCAGGTGGTTCATCTTCTTCATGTCGGCGATGTGCATGGAGCCGCCCTTGCCCTGGCAGTAGCCGGTCTTCTTGCCGAAGAGCTCCGCCATGCAGAGGTTGGGATCCATGCCCCGTGCGATGGCGTGACCGTGGCCCCGGTGGGTGGAGGTGAAGTAGTCCTGGGGCTGGATGGCGGCAAAGGCGCCCGCCGCGGCCGCCTCCTGCCCGATGCTCAGGTGGATGTTGCCGGCCAGCATACCCTTGGTGAAGCACTCGGCGGCCTTCTCCTCGAAGGTCCTGATGCGTACCATCGTGCGGTAAAAATCAGTCAGCTGTTCCTTGGAGTATTTCTTGTTAGCCAATGTTTTCACGCCTTTCCATAAATGTGTCTTGTCCCTGGGACTGTCCCGCGGCGGGGCGGCCCAAGGGGCGGGTTCTTCAAGTCACGCGCTCTGGCAAAGCTCAGAGCTGCTGGGGAGAGAGCAGGGGCACCTCCAGCTCCGGGTCCATCTTCCGGCGCATATCCACGCCCTCGATCTCCCCGATCACCGCGTCCAGGGTCAGCAGCACCTTGGTGCCCTCCACCAGGTGTCCGCCGTAGGCCCTGCCGTCCTGGTCCGCCAGGTCCACATGGACGTGGAGGTTGGTGGCGCCGGAGTCGTCGTGGCAGATGATGCCGCTGGCGCTGAGCAGCTCGATGGGCCCGTCCAGCTGAAGGGGATCGCCGTAGCCGTACCGAGCCCGCTTCTCCGCAATCTCAATGGGGTCGCAGAAGCGCACATGGGCAAGGCTCCCGATGGCGCTGACGATCACGCCGTTGCTGATCCCCGCCTCCTCGCAGGCCGCCTGGAGCCCCAGCAGCACGTCCGTGCCGGGCTTCAGCCGCAGCACCACGACCCGTCCCAGCTTGCCCTCGGCCATCTGAATGTTGTTGTTATTGTCCATATTTTACCCTCTATTTTTATAAAAATCGCATAAATTTACGAGAAATTTGGGCATGGAGAAAGCACGCGGCGCTCTTGCCGCCACGTGCTTTCTCTCTAACGCAACCTTAAAACGAGTCGTTTGTCAGGGGGAACGCACTCCGTGGAGCGTCATTCTCAGATTCGGAAATCCCCTTTGATTATTTTGTAAAAGCGTCGATCAGGTCCTGGCCGATCATCTCAACGAACTGAGGATCGGTGTAGATGCCGGCGGCGGCCTGACGGAACTCCTCGGCGGCCTCGGGGGTCAGCTCAGTGACGGTGACACCGGCTTCCTTCCAGGCAGCCAGCACCTCCTGGTCGCCCTCACGCTCCAGAGCGCGCTGATTCTGGGCAGCCTTCAGGCCGCACTCGTCAACGATCTTCTGCAGCTCGGGGGACAGGGAGTTGTACAGCTCGCCGTTCATGGTGAAGAAGATGCAGTCATACACGCCGGTCCAATAGGTGACATACTTCTGGACCTCCTGGATAGAGGCGCCGTTGGCGGTGGGCAAGGGGTTCTCCTGGCCGTCATAGGTGCCGGTCTGCAGGCCGGTGTAGACCTCGGACCAGTTGGCGTTGGTGTAGTTGGCGCCCCAGGCGGCGTATTCGGCGTTCAGCAGGTCGGAACCGGCCACGCGGAGCTTCAGGCCCTTCATATCGGCCAGCTTCTCGATGGGACGGACGCTGTTGGTAGGATGACGGAAGCCGTTCTCCGCGATGCCCAGCAGGTGCAGGCCCATGCTCTCCACGACCTCGCCCACGGCCTTGCCGGCGTCGCCGTCCAGCTTGGCGTCAACGTCGTCGAAGGAGCTGAACAGGAAGGGCAGGGAGACCACGTTCAGGCGCTTGTCGAAGTTGGAGTAGATGATGTTGGAGTGGGCGGAGAGGTCGATGGTGCCGTCCATAACGCCCTGGATGCCCTCGGTCTGGTTGCCGGAGGTCAGCTGGTCGGCGGCAAAGACCTCAACGGTGACGGCGCCGCCGGTGGCTTCGCTGACCATCTGGCCGAAGTCGCGGCCCATGTCGGCCCAGCAGGTGTTCTCGGTGGCGGAGCAGGTGTACTTCCAGGTCATCTTCTCAAACTGGGGAGCGTCGCTGCCGCCGTCGGCGGCGGGGGCGTCGTTGTTGGCGGGGGCGTCGGAACCGCCGCCGCTGCCGCCGCAGGCGGCCAGGGAGAGGCACATGGCCAATGTCATGAGCAGTGCAAGAAACTTTTTCATTTGTTTTCCTCCTCTAAATAATTGCAGTTGCGTTTATCTGATATCACGTGATGTGATGGCAGATCCGGTCAAGCGCCCTTCAGGAACACGGTGGAGAAGAAGGGGATGTAGGTCACCAGCAGCAACGCCACAATGCAGGCGATGATCATAGGCCACACGGCCTTGGACATGGTCTCTATGGTGACCCTTGTCTTGTCCTTGATATTCTGGAGCTTGTCGCTGACGCCGATGGCCACGAACAGGTTCACGCCCACGGGCGGGGTCACCTGGCCGATGGCCAGGTTCACGGTGGCGATGACGCCGAAGTGCACCAGGTCAATCCCCAGCTGCTGGGCCACGGGGTACATGATGGGGATGAAGATGTACATGGCGGAGTTGGCGTCCACAAAGCAGCCGGCGATCAGGAAGATCACGTTGATGATGATCAGGAACACGTACTTGTTGCCGGCCACGGTAAGCAGCAGCGTCTGGGCGGCCTTGGAAATGCCGTGGACCGTGCAGATGTAGGAGAACAGAGCGGCGGCGCCGATGATGAGCATGATGCCGCCGGTGGTCTTGCCGGAGTCCACCAGAAGATCGTACAGGTCCTTGATCTTGACCTCGCGGTAGATGAACAGGCCCACGATCAGGCCGTACACCACGGAGACGGCCGCCGCCTCGGTGGGGGTGAAGATGCCGCCGTAGATGCCGCCCAGGATGATGACGGGCATCAAAAAGCCCCAGAAGGCGGTGCGGAAGGACTTCCACCGTTCGCCCCAGGTGGCCTTCTCCCGGGAGGGGGGCAGGCCCTTGCGGCGGACCTCGATCATGATGATGATGACCAGGGCCAGACCCATCATGATGCCGGGGAGAATGCCGCCCATGAACATGTCGCCCACGGAGACGCCGGTGATGGAGGCGTAGACCACGAAGGCGATGGAGGGCGGAATGACGATGGCGATGGAGGATGCCGTCGCCATCATGGCTGAGGAGAAGGCGGCGGAGAAGCCGCCGCGGTTGATCATGGCGGGAATCAGGATGATGCCCAGGGCCGCCACGGTGGCGGGACCGGAGCCGGAGATGGCACCGAAGAAGCAGGCCACCACCACGCAGACGATGGCGATGCCGCCCCGCCGGTGACCGATGCAGTCGTCAATGAACTGCACCAGACGGGTGGAGATGCCGGCCTTGGCCATGATGTTGCCGGAGAGCACGAAGAAGGGGATGGCCAGCAGCAAAAACTTTGCCATGCTGCTGTACACGTTGGTGGGAACCACGGACAGCTTGTCGCCGGAGAAGAGCATGGCGAAGATGGAGCTCATGCCCAGGCTCACGCAGATGGGCACGTTCAGGAACAGCAGGACAAAGAAGCTGCCGAACAGAATCAGGTTAATCATTGCCGTCCTCCTTCCCTGCGGTCAGCCCGTCGCCGATCACGTTGTCAATGAAAAATTCAATGGTGTGCAGCACCAGGAAGATGGCGCCGACGGGCAGGAAGATGGTGAACACCCACTCCGGCCAGTTCAGAGAGGAGGTGTGCTTGCCGGTGGCAATCTGATTGATGACCTTGTCAAATCCGGTCTTGATCAGGACGCCCCAGAAGACCAGATTGAATACGCTGATGATTGTGATGAACACCTTTTTCGCGAAAATACCCAGCCGGTCATAGATCAGGGACAGGCTGATGAGGCTGCCCTCCTGGGCGGCCAGCGCACAGCCCAGCATGATCAGCAGAACGAAGAGGTTGATGACCAGCTCCTCCGACCAGGCGAACTGACTGGTGGTCAGCTTCCGGACCACCACGTTGGCGAAGGTGATCGCGGTCACAAACACCAATACCACGCTGATGACGATTTTCTCAACGCTGGCAATGGCGCTCATGATCTTTTTGTAGAGTTTCATTAAACCATTCCCTTCCTTTATACTGCGGCCGGCACCGCCGCGCTCCGGGCCCTATGGCTCCCGCCCGCTTCCCGCGCCGCCGCTCCACAGAAACAGACGTCTCTGCTTGTGGACTTTCTCTCTCCGGGGGCCTTCCCCCTGGTGGCTTTTCACAGATCCGGCGCCGCCGTCTCCGTGATTTTTTCCGCTTCCGACGAAAATGCGCTCCCGCCGGGATCCTGTCGTTTTCCTTTGGGGAAAACCATACTATAATAGTCCCATTCCCGCGGCGTCCGGCCCCGCCGGAGCTGCTGAACGGAGGCTCTCTATGTCCTGCTGCAAAGTGACCCTCAGCGCCAACGCCGGCATCGCCCTGGATTTTGGCGGGCTCCGCCTCTGGGCTGACGCCCTCCACGACGAGAAGGTCCCGGGCTTTTCCACCGTCACGCCATCGCTCTGGACCGCCATGCGGTCCCATCCGGCCTTTGCCGCGCCGGACCTGCTGTTCTTCACCCACTGCCATCCGGACCACTTCTCCCAGTGGATGGCCCGGGAGGCCCTGGACCTCTGGCCTCAGGCGAAGATTGTCCTGCCGGAGGACCGCTTCCCGGGACAGGCCCTGCTCTCCGGCCGGCGGGAGCGGGTGCGGCTGCCGGAACTGACGCTGGACTTCATCCGCCTCACCCATGAAGGCCCCCGCTACGCGGACAAGCCCCATTACGGCTGCATTCTGGAGTCCCGGGGCACCCGGGTCCTCATCACCGGGGACTGCAGGCTCTGCGCCCCGGAGCTGGCGGAATTTCTGGCGGAGGACGGTCCCATTGACCTGGCCATTCTGGACTTCCCCTGGCTGACGCTGCCCCGGGGGCGGCGCTTTGTCCAGGAACACATCCGGCCCAAAATGCTGCTGGTATGTCATCTCCCCTTCTCCGGGGACGACATCTACGGCTAACGGGCCGCCGCTCTCAAGTCCGCGCCGCTGCTGGAGGGCGTGGACGTCCGGCTCCTGTCGGAGCCCTTTCAGCAGGAGACCCTGGAGGACGCATGATGCGTCCTCTCTTTTTTTGCCCCGGGGCAAAACCGGCCGGGCTCAGCTCACGTAGAACATGGTCTCCAGAATCTCCTCCTTTGCAATGCCGCCGAACAGCTCTCCCAGAGGAAATCTATCCAGCACCTCCGCCGCGGCCTCCCGGCGGAACTCGCAGCCCTCCAGCGCGGCCGTGAGACCGTCCAGGGGAGCCACCGCCAGAAAGTCACCGTAGAACACGATGCCGGTAATCCGGCCCGCCTTCACCTGAAGTCGAACCTCCAGGCCGCCGCCCTCAAAGCGGCGCTTGTTGATCAGGTCATACTGCGGAGAGCGGCCGTAGTTCCACTCCCAGGTGTCATACTTTGTCCGTCTCAGCTCCTCCACGGCGGACAGTTCCTCCGCCGTCAGGCCGCCTGTCACCATACCGCCGCCCGCCAGAACCTTTTTCAGGTACTCCCAGAAGGCACCGATCTCCAGGTCCTCGGGCAGGAAATCCCGGATGTTGCCGATCCGGCTGCGGACGGACTTGGCGCTTTTGGACTGAAACTTGGCCGGGTCGGCGTTCAGCGCTCCGGCCACCATGCCGGGGTCCGCGTCAAAAAGCAGGGTGCCGTGGTGGAGGATGCGGCCCCGCACAATCCGCTGGGCGGTGCCGGAGACCTTCCGGCCCTCCACCAGAATATCGTTCCGGCCCGAGGCCTCCGCCTGAACGCCCAGGCCCCGCAGGGCCTCCACAACGGGGCGGGTGAACCGCTCCATGGTCAGACGCTCCGCGTCGCCCACGCCGGTGATGAAGGAGTAGTTGAGATTCCCCAGGTCGTGATACACGGCGCCGCCGCCGGTGGACCGGCGCACCACATGAATCTGGTGGGCCTCCACAAACGCCCGGTTGATCTCCGCCTCGGTGTTCTGGTTCTGGCCCACCACAATGGTGTTGTCGTTCTGCCACAAAAGCAGGTACTCACCCTCCAGCCGGTGTGTCAGAACAAACTCCTCAAAAGCCAAATTGTAATACGGGTTCTGCGACCCGGTCTCCAGATAGGTCACTGACATTGATGTCTCCTTCCGCAGACCGCGTCAAGGCGGTCTGGCGGTCTGTTGGTCATACCATCCAACCGATATTCTTACAATACCAGCTTTCTCTCCGTTCGTCAAGCGTCTTGAAAAAGTCTTAACGCCAAAAAACGCACCGGATTCCCAACAGTTTGCACAAACCGGGCCAAAAAGGGCGTTTTGACATTTTTCAAACAAGGCCTAATGATCCGGATACTTCCGCGCGAAGTCCTCCACGATCTTCAAATGGAGATCCATCTCCCGCTTGGCCCGCTCCTCGTCCCGGTCCCGCACCGCCTCATAGATGGCGATATGGGACTCCTGACTGCGCCGCTGATAGTCCGGCCTGCCGAAAAAGCGGACGCGGATGTCGGCGATCATGCTGTTGACCAGATGAATGGTGGCGGCCAGCATCATGTTATGGCTGGCAATGGCCAAGGCGTCATGAAACCGCAGGTCATTCATATAATCGTCCGGGTCGCTCTCCAGCATCCGGACCGCCTCCGCCAGGGCCGCCAGATCCTCCTCCGTGGCCCGCTGGCTGGCCAGCCCCGCAATCGCCACCTCGTTAATCCGGCGGAACTCACCGAAATCCTCCTGGATATTGGGCTTGTTGGACACCCGGACAAAGGAGATGGACCTCTGAATATAGTCCGCGTCCCGGATGACCACCTTCCGGTTTCCCCGGTTTTCAATGGCGCCCAGAAACTCCAGAATGGCAAGGCACTCCCGCAGAGAGCCCCGGCCCACGCCCAGCATCTCCGCCAGGTCCCGTTCGGAGGGAAGCTCCTGTCCCACTTTGACGTCTCCCCGGTCAATGGCGGTAATCAGCGTCTGCATCACAAGCTCCGGGATTTTAGGCAGCGTGTGTTGAATCTTTTCCAGCTGCATATCCTCTCCCCCCTTCTGGTAAGGCCATCTTACCATCAAACCCATTTGGTGTCAAGGAAAGAAATGACATAAAAAGCGGCGGCGTTGACGCCGCCGCTCATTTTAGGAAGTAATCCGCCTTTTCATCCAGCCGTGTCAAAAAATCCCACAGCCTGAAGGCGGCAAAAAGGTCCTCACCGCATTCGTCCTCCGGCTCAAAATACAGTTCCAGCAGTTCCCCAGGAGAGAAAATACGGTAATGTCCCCTTTTCCCCCTGTCTCCCGCACATAAGAATCCAAATCCGATCTCCCTGTAAAACCCCATGAAATCCCTGGGGAATGTGACGGACAATTCATCCTCAAGGTCCAGAATATTCTGTTCCTCTTTTGAAAAATCCACCGGCACAAAATAGTGCCTCCCGATCTCCGAATGAGCGCGGCTCCCCAGCTCGCTCCAGTCCGTGTGAACATATCCGCTCCATTTTCAAACATTTCCACACGCCTCCTTTTCGTTAAAGTTTCCTCCGGCCGCTCCCGATCCGCCGCGCCCGGTCAAAGCCGCTCCAGGCCAGTTCCTCCCGGGTTTCGGCTTACCGCCCTCCGGCGGAGAAGCCGTCCGGCAGGTCGAAAAATTTCGCCCCGCACTCCGGGCAGGCCGACGGGAGAATCAGCGGGCAGAACTTCTCTTTCACATACCTGACGCGAAGATGCTCCATCATATGTACGCAATCCGCCTCTTTCAGAGTATCCAGCCCCCGCAGCGGCGGCGCATAATACGGAAACGAAAGCCCGCAGCAGGGGCAGCGCCAGAAGAATTTCGGCGTATTCCGCAGCAGCCGGCTGAGAAAGTACAGCGGCAAAGCCGCAAAGAACACCAGGACCATGCACACGGCCGCCCAGCCCTCCAGCAGCGCCGCCTCTCCCCGGAGCAGCATCACGCCGCCTCCGGCAGCGCCCCCCAGAACCAGCGTCAGGACCGCTCCCCACTCCAGCAGGAACAGACCTCCGGCAAAGGCACGGCACCGCCGGAAACGGGACGGCATCTGCGGATAGACATATGGAAACGGCTCTGCCAGATTCTCCTGCCGCAGCCGCCAATCCGATACATCGTCCCTCCAGGCTTTCACGGTCCCGTCACCCCTGCCGCCGGACGAAGCCCCAGGGAACGATCATCGCCAGGCCGCCGCACGCCGCGGCGACCCAGGACGCCCCCTCCATGGTTCCGGCGATGGCCGCCAGCCCCGCCGCCAGCCAGACGCCGCCGGTGAAGCGGTGGACGGCGTCCCAGTCCGCCCCGGGCCGTCCCGTCAGGGCAAACCCCAGGGAGACCCGGGAGTCCCGGGGGCAGTCCCACATATGGGAGCCCAGGAGCAGAAGAAGAAGCCCCAGCACGCAGGGGGCCACAAAGGGCAGATCCCACGCCCGCCCCGCGGACTGGAGGATCATGCCGCCGCAGAACAGCACAGAGATGATGGGAAATCCCCACCGGCCCACCAGACGGACATGGGCCTTGGGTACGGTCATGCGTTTCTGGTTTGCCATCAGCTGATAGTGGGCCAGAAGATCCAGCACACACATCAGCCCCGGCAGGGCGAACACCACCGCCGCCCGGGGCAGGGAGTCGTCCCTGCCGTCCATGCCGATCAGGCCGGTCTCCACGATCTCCGGGATCTCCTCCCACAGCCGCAGCCCCAGGCCGACGGGCAGGGCGCAGCACACCAGGGTCACCGCCAGCAGCAGCCGGCCCTTGGTCTTGGACACGTGCTTACCAAAAAGCCGTGCGCCCTCCATCTCCGCCTGCCGGGAGGCGGGATCCAATGCTTTTTTCTTTTTCTGAGTGCTCATATGGGGAGGCTCCTTTCTCCAGTTTACCGGTACAGTATACCGCAGACCGCCGCTTTAGGCAAGAGACACCGGCGGAACTCCCTTTTGGTTTTCGTGCCGCCGGGAGCCGATTTTGAAATACTTCGCCAAGTCCATCGGGCAGTTGCTCAAATGGGGATAATCGTCCAATAAATTGCTGTCGGTGTTATCTTTTCTCCTCTATCATATAGGATTGCAGACTCTTTCGGCATCCATTCTTTTCATAAAATCCCTCTATTCCAGGTTGTGAACCGAAATATAGCATCGTCGGCGCATGATCTTTTGCCAGTTGAAGAAGTCTGCTTCCCACCCCGCGTTTTTGATATTCCGGAAGAACAAGCAGTTCCGTGATTGTCCCAAAAAAATAGCCGTCTGAGAGAATGCGCAAGCATCCCACCAACATATTATCGTCATAGGCAGTTATATTGATTGTTTTCAACAGAGCGCTCCGCGTCCTTTCCAGGTCATAATTTCCTTGCCATACTTGACTAGCAAATGAAATAAACGTTGAAGCATTCAGTTTTTTATCGTCCACTTTATAGTTCATAACCGCATTTCCATCCCTTCCGATTTGCCGTTCCGATTGTATCATGGCGGTCGCTGCGTTTCAATCTTAGATTCATGAAATCGTCAATACCGAAGCGTGGAAGCACAAATGGCAACAGGGTCCGGCGGAAAGACCGGGCGAAAAAGCCGCTTGACATTCCCGAAGCCCGGTGATACCATCATACGAGCGCCGTCCGCTCCCGAGGAGGGCGGCGAATCCAGACAGAAAAGAGGAGATTCTCCATGCCCGGAGCAGTCTTTCTGGAGCTGGCGGCCTACGCCTGCGCCACCACCTTCTCCCCTGGCCCCAACAACATTCTCCTGCTCAGCTGCACCAGCAAATTCGGATTCAGGAAGTGCCTGCCCCTGATCTTCGGCATCTGGACCGGCCTGCTGTCGGTCATGCTGATCTGCGGCTTCGGCTGTGCCTGGCTGGGCGAACTGGTCCCCCAGATCGTCCCCTACGCCAAGTACGTCGGCGCGGCCTACATCCTGTACCTCGCCTACCGCACCCTGCTGCGCAAAACCGGCAGCGCCAGCGGGGACAGCGACACTCCCCTCACCTATGTCAACGGCTTTCTCCTGCAATTTTTGAACGTGAAAATCCTCTCCCTGGGCATCGCCGCCTACTCCGGCTACATCCTGCCCCACGGCTTCCATGCGTCTATGACCCTGGGCTTTGCGGTCACCATGGCGGGCTGCGCCGCTACCGGGAATCTGATCTGGGCCACCATGGGCACCATGCTCTTCCCCCTGTACAAGAAGTACAACACCGTCATCAACGTGGTCATGGCCCTGCTGCTGGTGTGGTGCGCCGCCCTCATCGCCGCCGACCTGTGGGCGGGAAAAGGGGAAAAACG
>OFGH01001970.1_pt1 | contig 12122 bp, 10 predicted proteins | sample 1521721 | NCBI WGS metagenome assembly OFGH01 (sample SAMEA3504132, study PRJEB24116) | mouse gut metagenome | biome: mouse gut; feature: mouse-associated habitat; material: faeces | place: Denmark | collected 2011
ACAGATGTGATACAGACACTAAGAGAACACAAATGCCAACCCAGGCTACTATACCTGGCCAAAATCTCAATAACCATACGTGGAGAAATCGATGTATTCTATTTCTCCTTCCCTGTGTAATTTGTTGACAACTTTCTGAAGTATTATAACTATCTATCCTAAAATTTAACATTTTTTTGTTTCATATTATTAATCAGTAGTTTGAAATATGAACTTATTATGGCACTACCCAATGCAGGTAGAAAATATTCATAATTATTATTTTTTAAACAATATTGTGTATTTATGTTTAGGTAGGCATGAAATTATTAAGACAAAGTATTCTGTCCTCGTTCTAAAATCAGTTCTAGGTAACAGTAAAATAGTTCCTATGATCTAGAAGTAAACACAGAAAAATAGACAACAGGAATATATTACTTTAAACCTAGATGATATATATATGTACACAGTATATTTCAAATGAGTCACTAATCTTGTTGTCAGGGATCACAGATGTGTAATATGCTTGATTACTTTCTCTGCTAGTAGCATAAACAGAACATTCTGCCACTATATAACAGCAAGCCCTAAGAATTAAATTTCAAGATTGTTTATAACTTTATTTATTCATGTTCTATTACTCGAGTATGTGGTTTCTTCAGAAAGTGTTGTAGTATCAAGTTTTGGACTGTAACCAAGAGTAATGCCACTTAAATGTAATATTTTAAATAAAATTCCTACAATGTGGCATTCCGTATGGGAATAACAGACATAATCCTATACTCATGCTTACCTAAACTTGTAATCTCTAATGTTTCCTCCTCCTACTATGTTGCATGTGTTCTGTCATTCCCTCCTTCCCTAAAGGCTTCATCCTTTCTTCCATGCCATGTGCCACTTTGGGGTTCCTTATCTCCACAGATACTCCAAGTTAAACATAAAATCTAATAGTTGAAGCTAGACCAAATGTGATTACAGACACGTAGCATTTCTCTTTATAGGCCTGACTTAACGCATTTACTATATAGTATTTTCAAATTCCATATACTCTCTAGCAAATTTAGTTACAGCTGATTGCATCTCCTTTTTTGAAAACAAAATCAACAAAAATGACTGAGCAAGTATCAATAGATAACCATGCTATCTTTTCTACACTCAAGTGTGATATAGGTGAGTCACCAGTTAGTTCTATTTTTAGATATTTTTAGCAAATTCCACACTGATTTTATCCTGGATGTACCAACTTAAGCACCCACCAGCAGTACAGCTGTACTTTATTCCCACATCGCTAATGCTTCTTGACTTTTGTTTTCCTGATTGTACTCATTCTTTAAGGGATGAGCTAGAATTTAAGTTTGGAGAAAAAAAGAGCACCAGAAAATTTTTTTGTGGGAGCCATAGCTAGTGTTGAAAGATATAAGGAGTAATGTAATAAAGGGAATTGTTTCCTCGAGGTGAGTATCCACCAAGCTAATCCTGCAACTTGTGCAAAGAAATGTCCCAAGGATTGATCTGTTTATAGCAGAAAAACAACATATCAAATTTATGAAAAAATATTCAAGGAAGCAGGCAGGTTCTATCTAAAGCAGGCAAAAGAACTTGGCAACATCCACCATGTAGTTCTTTCATCAGATTAATGAAGGATACAGAAGGAAAAGAGCCATGGAGTCTTCCTACGTGGTTATGGAAAGCCACTGAGGGCATCCAGGTTGCAGCGAAGTCCCTGAATAGATGTCTAGAGAGGCTTTTTGTGAAGGTATGAAAGGGAAGCCTATATTGTGATATAGCAATCAGGATGTAAGAAGGTCCACAGCTGTGCGATATCTCTCAAAGAAAGCTACACACAAAGAATGGAACCAGCCCAAGACAGAGAAATATATTGTAGTCATGAAACTAGATAGGAAGAGCTTTTTAAGCCACAATGTACATAAATTTAGGATTTGGGGTTTGTCTAGCTAGATTTGATCTTGATTTTCCCAATATTTCCTGTTTATGTTTCTTTTCCTCTTATTTTGAATGAGAATGTATAATCATGTCAGTGTACTTTGAAAGTAAACAATGCTTTGAATTTGATTTTATATGGTGTTACAATTAAGAAATTGTAATCTATTCTAAAAGATAAAATATGATTGTAGTTGTATATGGAATTTTATCTCATGTTAAGCATGATTCTGCCCTGAAAATTCATATACTTTATTTGCAGTTGTATATTGGATATAGGATACTATGCTAGGCATAACTATTGCTTTCCTTTGGAAATTAATATAATATAAGGAGATATGATTGTATGTCTTATTGACAAGAGGTATACTTATGAAGGCTAGTCTTGGTTGTAACCCTGATAATATTAGGAATTCACTAAAACTCTGGGAATTTGGGGCACCTGTGAGGAATTTTTTTTCCTGATTTGATTATGTGAAATAGGAAGACCAACCCCAAATGTAGATCGTTTGTTCTGTTGTAGAAACAACTCTAAAATATAAATTTCATTGATGTCAGTTTTTTAATAAAAGTGTGTAGCTAGGACTAAATTCTAGTAGTTACAATCAAGATAGTTTTTATGATCCTACACTGTTTCTGTCTTTTATTACAGTGTTTCCTGAACACTGAGGTGGAGATTTGATGGTGACCTCCCTTGTAGGACTGAATGTTAGAAGGTCCCTCAGGCTTTGCATATTATCTGGCTGGTAGATTAGAAAGGAGATGGTTACAAGCAAAATTGGATGGATGAGCAGTTAGGCATTCCAAAGAGCAAATGGTGCTTGACTAACCTCGTAAGCTATCTCCCTCTATTCTCTGGGACTGGTTGTTGCTAGTCTATTTCTGTTTTTCCTTATATATCAGATTGATATTTCACAAGTGTTGTTCCTCCATGCCCAGAACCCTTATTTTTAGTCTTATACCTGAACAAGCTTCCTTTCATTTTCAGCTGATCTGCTCAGGTTTCAGTATTAGAGAGCATCTCAGCAGAGCTTGCAGCTCTATAACCCTGCCACTCCCACTGCTGCTGCTTTCCAACTAGCATTTCTGGACCCATCACGTGTTCACCTGTAACTTTACTCCAAGATGATTTGGCGGGAATCAGGTCCCTACCCCTGCTTCATAAATGAGTTTCAGAAATAGTAAAATTGAGCTTTGTTCAGAATTTTGCCTTAGCTACATCTTTCTCTTCTCTGCCTAGCTCCCTGTTCTCTTCCAGGTTTCCAAGATTCCTTTCCAGATTAGAACCCAGACATGTGAGCCGCTGGCCAGACACAACACATTTGAATTGGTACTTGTGTGTGAATTACACATCTACATGCTCCTGAGGCTGTCAGGAGTATAATCTGTTTCACACTCAGCAACACTGAGTCTAGGAGGCTAAAGGCAAGCTAATGGTTAACAGAAAGAAGGTATTGAAACAAAGTTGCAGAGTGTTGAGTCCTGAAACAATGAAAGGCAGAGATGACCCTGCCTTAAGTGCTTCTCTCTCTGACAGGCAAATGCCAAACAGAAGTCAATTTATTTCTTGATCTCTTGAGGTTCTATGCCCCTTCAGGGTTCTCATTCTCTAAGCTCTGCATGCATGCCCGACATGACTAGGTCATGTTATATCTTCTGCTGATCAGAGGAAAGATTTGTCCTGCTTTAGAGCCCGGCCCCAGGAAGTTAGAACCCAATAAAAGCAGACCTAATGATTTATATGAACTCAGGCTGTGTCCTTTATTATCATAGCACAAGGAATGCTAAAATATGGATAGTTATGGTGAATTTGATCCTGGCTCATTGCCACAAGACTCTAGGTGTCTGTGTAAAGGTTTCTCTTGGCTGCATGAGCTTTGCCAATTTAGATATCTGAAGCCTTATGTCATGGACCTTGGCCCACAAAAATCCTGATTTCTTTTCTCCAGTTTTTTCCAGCATGAATCCTAGATACTGCTGAAATATTACTTCTGAGTCAGACATTGAGCAAAATTTTGTGTATGAGATCTTACAAGAGAGCTTTATACAATGCCCAAGTCTGCCTTCAAGATAAACAAGCCAGTTCAGAACTACCTTTACTGGGATGCTCCATATTCTCTACCCAGAAATCACTGTATTTTCCCCAGGACCACTTTTTCTTTTCTCAGCTTGAAGTCTAGATTACTTCTGCCTCTCTCTGATTTCTATGCTCCCCATTCTCTCTCCCATGTAGATGCTTCAGGGATGAATCATCTCTATAGAAAGGGACTGACTGGTTTAAGAGAAGTTCAAGTTGCTACAACAGTAGTGGTATCAGAGTGGATGACCAGAATTCTCCAGGTTACAACAGACTATTCATAGAAGGGACTGCAGATATCGTGGTGAATTGTGGAGAGCCGGTACGTGCTGCAAGCAATTACGTGCGTGCCGCCAGTAATCTCTGAGAAGAGCCATGTGTGCCGTGAGCAATCACCATTATAAGATGGTGCGGGCCTCCACAGTGCCTAACTAGTAAACAAGCCTTGTACGCAGGTGCGAGAGTGAATTCACTCCTAGTCACTCCCATTCTCGGGGTGTAATAGTGGGGTGATGGGCAAGCAACGAATCGGGAGCTGTCACGCCATATCAGGTGCTGAAACGTCACGCTGCGGGTTATAAAAGCAGCGCCATTTTCCCGGTTTGGGATCTTCCTGAGAAGCAAGCAATAAAGCTTTTGCCGCGGAAGATTCTGGTTTGTTGCGTCTTTCTTGCCGGTCGAGCGGGACGCAATAAGTGGCGCCGAAGAACCCGGGAACTGTCATCACACCGGCGCAAGGAAGATCCCTCGTTCGCGGGGCAGAATCAGAACCGTGGGACAAAAGGCTCTACAAGGTACGTACAATCTTGAAATTTCTCCAGAGTTAGAAGCCCTTTTGATTGTTTGCATGGCGATTACACTTTTCCTTTTGGTTTCGTTTTGTTTCCACCACTGGAACTGTTGACTGGTTCTTAGTCGCAGTCAGGCCTGGACAGCGCCTGGACAGCAACCAATTTCAGGCCCGGTCAGGCCTGGACAGCGGCAGTATGGGAATCTCCCATTCTATAGTAGTGGGCTTACGCTCAGTCCTGAAGCAGTGTGGCCTAAAAATCGCCACTAAGACCTAAGAGGGATTTGTCAGAGAGATAGACCGTGTTGCACCATGGTATGCTTGCTCATTGTCATTAACTGTCGCCTCTTGGGACAAACTGAAAGGAGATCTAGTTAGGGAACAGCAGAAAGGCAAACTTAAAGCAGGGATTATGCTGCTATGAAATTGGTGAAATCATGTTTAACAGATGAGGATTGTCAGCAAATGGTAGAAGCGGGGCAGAAAGTTCTGGACGAAATTCAAGAAAGTCTATCAGAGGTAGAGCGGGGAGAGAGAGTAAAAGTAGAGAGGAAACAAAGTGCACTGAAGAATTTAGGCCTTTCCACGGGCCTTGAGCCCGAGGAAAAGAGATATAAAGGAAAGAATGCCTTGGGAGAGATTAGAAAAAGGGATGGAAAGGGAGAGAAGAAGGGAGATCGAGCTGGAGAGGCACATAAGGAAAGAAGCCTCTACCCACCACTAGATGAGTTTAAGCAGCTAGCTGTCAGTAGCTCAGAATCAGATAAGGAACTTAGCTCCTATGAGGAAACAGACTTAGAGAAGAAAGCGACAGGTTGTGAGGGAGAAAGATACCAGTCAGATGAAAGACGAGTTAATCAGTTACAGAATAACATGAAAGCAGCTAGAGACAAATGTCAAATCATTGCGCAGTCTTCGGATATGCAAATTCAGGGTTCTAGTGCACCTCCGCCTTATGTGCAGAGGCACCATTCTGAGCCTTATGTGCAGAGGTATCATTCAGACTCATTTATACCAAAAGAGGAACAGAGGAAGATACAACAGGCATTTCCAGTTTTTGAAAGAGCTGAGGGAGGGCGTGTTCACGCTCCAGTAGAATATATACAGATTAAGGAGCTTGCAGAAACAGTCCGTGTTATGGAGTCAGAGCTAATTTCACTGTAGCACAAGTTGAAAGGCTTGCAACTCACACTATGACTCCTGGTGATTGCCAGACTGTAGTAAAAGCTGCAGCCCCCAGTATGGGGATGTATCTTGAATGGAAAGCTTTGTGGCAGGACTCCTGTCAGACGCAGGCAAGGGCCAATGCCACCATGGAAGGAAACCAAAGGACATGGACATTTGAATTGCTTACAGGTCAGGGACAGCATGCTGCTAACCAAACAGATTATCATTGGGGAGCATACGCCCAGATCTCAGCTGCCACTGTTAAGGCATGGAAGGCACTCTCTAAGAAGGGAGAGGCAAGTGGGCATTTGACCAAGATCACTCAGGTCTACCAGGAGTCATACTCAATTTTTGTGGCTAGAATGACAGAGGCAGCAGGGAGAATATTTTGAGATACAAAAGCAGCTATGCCTTTAATTGAACAGTTGATATATGAACAGGCTACCCAGGAATGCAGGGCAGCTATTACACCTGGAAAAAGCAAGGGACTGCAGGACTGGTCGAAGGTTTGCCGTGAACTTGGTGGGCCACTCACTAATGCAGGTTTAGCAGCTGCCATTCTACAAGTGCAAAAATGCCCTGACATGGCTGAGCTCAAACTCTGCTATAATCGTGGCAAACCGGGACACTTAAAAAAGGACTGTAGAGCCCTTGTTAAAAGGAGAGCACCAGGATTGTGCACTAAGTGTGGAAAATGATATCATTGGACTAGCGCTTGTCGTTCAATCAGGGACATTCGAGGCAGGCTCCTGCAGCCAGGATTCCCTCAAGCAGTAGATAATGACACCATTTCAAAAAACCAGTACAGGGCCCTCAGGTCTTAGGGCCCGAAAACATACGGGACCACGACAGGCGAAAGGTGGACCCCACAGTCCGCAGGGCAACAGAAGGCTCAGCTGGATTGGACCTCCGTACCACCACCCAATTCATGCTGATCCCTCAAATGGGAGAGCAGCCTATTCCTACTGACTATAAAGGACCTCTGCCATCTGGGAGTGTCGGCCTAATATTGGGCAGGGCTTCCCTTACACTACAAGGTCTTATTGTTCACCCTGGAGATGTAGGTCAAGATTATGAAGGGGGACTTCAAGTTCTCTGTTCCTGTCCTCAGGGTGTCGTTTCTATTTCACAAGGAGATAGAATAGCTCAGTTAGTAATTCAGCCAAGCCTACATGGCTGTTTTCCCTCTTCTGGTGTCCCTCAAGCTACCAGAGGGATTGGTTCTACTGGAAATGATTCGGCCTATTTAATAATGCCTTTAGATTCCAGGCCTTCTTTAGAGTTAGTTATAGAAGGGAAACAATTTAAGGGGATTTTAGACACAGCAGCAGACAAAAGTATTATTTCTTCTCACTGGTGGCCGAAAACTTGGCCAGTTATTCAGTCATCACATTCTTTGCAAGGTTTCGGTTATCAGTCCTGTCCCACTATTAGTTCCCGTTCTTTGAGCTGGACAGCGCCTGAAGGTCAAATGGGACGATTCACTCCTTATGTCTTACCACTCCCAGTAAATCTCTGGGGGAAAGACATCTTACAGGCACTAGGACTGACCTTAACTAATGCATGCTCGCCACAAGCTGTTCGAATGATTAAGAAAATATGCTATAAAGAAGGAAGGGGATTAGGAAAAGGAGAGCAGGGTAAACTTGAACCTATCCCTCAAAAAGGTAATAATGGGAGACAAGGTTTGGATTTTTTCTAGAGACAGCTGTTGAGGGTTCCATGCCCATACCATGGCTTACAGAGGAAGTTGTATGGGTTCCCCAATGGCCTCTCTCCTCTGAAAAATTAGAAGCAGCCACAAAACTAATTTCTGAACAGCTACACTTGGGGCATTTAGAGCCTTCTAACTCACCCTGGAATACACCTATTTTCGTAATTAAGAAAAAATCTGGCAAATGGCGCTTATTACATGATCTTAGAGCAATTAATGCGCAAATGCATCTGTTTGGACCAGTTCAGCAAGGGCTACCATTACTTTCTGCCTTACCCAAAAATTGGGAAATTATAATCCTAGACATTAAAAATTGCTTTTTCTCTATACCTTTATGCCCTCAAGATAGGCAAAGATTTGCATTTACGATCCCAGCCATTAATTACTTAGAGCCAGATCAAAAATACCAATGGAAGGTCCTACCTCAGGGGATGGCGAATAGCCCCACCATGTGTCAACTGTATGTACAATTGGCACTTAAGTCAGTTAGAGAACATTTTCCATCATTACAGGTGATAATTTATATGGATGACATTTTGATTTGCCATAAAAATTCACAGTTATTGCAAGATGCATACCCTATATTAATAAAAACGTTAGGGCAATGGGGATTGCAGGTGGCCACCGAAAAGGTGCAAGTTGCTCGAATGGGAGCCTTCCTAGGGTCACTTATTTATCCTGACAAAATTGTTCCTCAAAAATTAGAGATTCGCAAAGATCAACTACATACCTTGAATGATTTTCAAAAATTGTTAGGAGATATTAATTGGCTGAGACCATTTTTGAAAATTCCATCAGCAGAATTAAAGCCCTTATTTGACATATTAGAGGGAGATACCCATATCTCCTCCCACAGAGCACTTACCCCAGCTGCATGTCAAGCTTTACAAATTGTAGAAAAGGCCCTACAAGATGCTCAATTACAACGCATTGACGAGTCAAAGTCATTTGAATTGTGCATATTAAAAACTGCACAGTTACCAACAGTGGTCTTATGGCAAAATGGGCCCTTGTTGTGGGTCCATCCTAATGCTTCCCCTGCAAAAATCATTGAGTGGTATCCTAATGCAGTTGCTCAACTTGCACTTAGGGGGATAAAAGCAGCCATTACTTATTTCGGGTAAGAACCTTATATAGTAAGTGTACCTTATACTTCTGCTCAAGTTCAAACCCTGGCAGCAACAACCAACGATTGGGCAGTCTTGGTTGCCTCCTATTCAGGACAAATTGATAACCATTATCCAAAACATACAATTTTACAATTTGCCTTAAGCCAAGCTATAGTGTTTCCAATAATAACAGTCAAACACCCACTTCCGGATGGGGTAGTAGTGTATACAGATGGATCCAAATCTGGTATAGGTGCATATGTAGTAAATGGCCAAGTAACATCTAAACAATATAATGATTCATCACCCCATGTTGTAGAGTGTTTGGTAGTTCTAGAAGTCCTTGAAACTTTCCTGGGACCGCTCAATATTGTATCTGATTCCTTATATGTGTTCAATGCAGTTAATATGCTTGAAGTTGCAGGCTTAATTAAACCAACTAGTAAGCTTGCTCACATTTTTCAAAAGATTCAGTCAGCCTTGTTATACAGAAGACATCTTGTCTATATTACTCATGTTTGAGCTCATTCTGGCCTTCCTGGCCTCATGTCTCATGGAAATGACTTAGCAGACAAAGCCACTAGAATCGTGGCTGCTGCTTTGTCCTCACAGGCAGAGGCTGCAAGAGAATTTCATGAATGCTTTCATGTGACACCTGAGACATTACACCACCGTTTTACTTTAACCAGGAAAGAATCTCGTGACATTGTCACCCAATGTCAAAACTGTTGTCAATTTTTACCTACTCCTCATGTAGGGGTAAACCCTCGTGGCGTCAGGCCATTACAGGTCTGGCAAATGGATGTCACGCATATTTCCTCCTTTGGGAGAAATCAATATTTACATGTTTCTATTGACACCTGCTCTGGTGTAATGTTTGCCACACCTTTAACAGGTGAAAAAGCCTCTCATGTTATACAGCACTGCCTAGAAGCGTGGAGTGTGTGGGGCAAGCCCACAATTCTAAAAACGGATAATGGGCCAGCATATAATTCTACTTAATTTCAACAATTTTGTCATCAAATGGATGTCACTCATTTGACTGGCCTTCCTTATAATACTCAAGGACAAGGCATTGTGGAACGTGCCCACCCCAAACTCAAATCTTATAAAACAGAAAGGGGGAGTTGATGAGACTCTGACCTCAGTGCCAAGAGTAGCAGTATCTATGGCACTCTTTACACTTAATTTTTTGAATCTCGACGAGCAGGGACACTCTGCAGCTGAGCGACATAGCTCAGACCCTGATAGACCAAAAGAAATGGTCAAATGGAAGGATGTTTTAACTGGTCAGTGGAAAGGCCCGGATCCTATCTTAATCAGATCCTGGGGAGCTGTTTGTGTTTTTTCACAGAGTGAAGACAACCCATTTTGGCTGCCGGAATGACTCATCCCCAGGATATTCATCAAGGATGGTGCAGAAGATGCTGACCTCCCGAGGACTGTTCCTGATCCTGACAATGCTGAACTTGTCTCAGGTTCCTAGTATAATGGGCGAACAGAGATGGGCTATTCTCTCGACTTTCCCTAAACCAATGCCAGTTCGCCATGATGCTATAGTTTTTCCAAAATTCTTTACTACTAATAAAAAACTGGATTTACCATATTTGCCATTTGACCCTTTACGGGTCCCGTTAGGAGAAAATCGCTCCCTCCAAGAACAGGGTTCCCTATGTTTTCAATTATCGCAAAAGGGGGATTGTATTCAGCTCAGTATCCGTATGTTGGGATCATTTAAGGATAGTGGGACTGTAAATCTCACCCAAACCCGAGAAAAAGGAAATAATAGTATTATTCATGTTACATGGTTTTGGTGGCAATCGACAGTCTGGCTAAATGGTACATTCCCGTCTCCCAATTGGAATGAGACGGAGCGTCCTCATCAACCCAGGATTGCTCCCCATTGTGGTGGAGAGGATGAAGGGGAGTTGCCGCCATGGACAGACTGTCAGTCGTCTGTAGCCAGATGGATTGATGAGCACAAATATTTTACCTTCTCCCCCAATATGTTGTTTGGGACTGAAGAAGAGTTTGTAATGAGAACGGGCCTCTTCTTGCAGGACCGCAGATTGAGCCCTTACCACAAATGGCTACTTTGTGGGATTAATGGAAGCTGTACAGATCTTAATCCCCTTGTTTTCTTAAAAGGAGGTGCTGTAGGAAAGGCCATTTACACTGGTCTCTCAAATTATACCCTGATTGGGGCATATGGACCAACAAAAAAATATATAATTCATACTGAAGAGATCTTTGGTTTAAATAAGACAAAAATTAATCAAACCAGCTATATATCAACTCCAGTATGTGTCTATCCTCCTTTCTTGTTTATTTTATCTAATGGTTCATTTGAAAACTGTGTAAATGATTCCTGTTGGATTTCTCAATGTTGGGATGCAACAAAGGACACCCGCGCCATGGTGGCCCGGATCCCACGTTGGATCCCTGTTCCAGTGGAAACACCCTCCACCTTATCCCTGTTTCGACAAAAAAGAGATTTTGGCATTACTGCTGCCGTGATCATAGCAATTTCAGCCAGTGCAGCTGCTGCTACAGCTGCAGGGTACGCTATGGTTAGTGCGGTTCAATCAGGCACAAAATTAAATCAGCTTTCAGCAGATCTGGCTGATGCCATCACTGTCCAAACTTCTGCTAGTACCAAGTTAAAGGGAGGGCTGATGATTTTGAATCAGCGCCTTGACCTGGCGGAGGAACAGATAGGTGTTCTATACCAGATGGCCCAGTTGGGTTGTGAAAGAAAACTGGAAGCTCTGTGCATTACCAGTGTCCAATATGAAATTTTACTTATGCAGCTAATTTGTCTAGACAGGTTTCTTTATATCTTGCAGGAAACTGGTCTGAAAGATTCGATGAGACCCTTGAGGTCCTTAGAGCGGCCGTTCTAAAGATCAACTCAACACGAGTGGACCTGTCATTGACAGAGGGCCTCTCCTCCTGGATTTCATCTGCCTTTTCTTATTTTAAGGAATGGGTGGGGGTAGGTTTATTTGGCGTTGCCACCTGCTGTGGACTTGTGGTCATGCTCTGGTTGGTTTGCAAGCTCAGAACCCAACAAACACGTGACAAGGTTGTGATAACTCAAGCACTTGCTGCCATCGAGCAAGGGGCCTCCCCTGAAATCTGGCTATCTATGCTAAAAAATTAATTGACATTGGTGGCTGGCCTCTTTTATAGAGTTCGCCCTAGGTCATTTAGTAGTTAATGTCACATAGCACTGCGGTATCCAGGGACGGGCAACTTTCCTCATGCACAGATCAACCTAAGACACGGGGCCCGGTGGCGATAGGGTTACCCTATGACAGGAAAGGCTGTGACATTGGAGGAATG
>OFGH01001978.1_pt1 | contig 12077 bp, 13 predicted proteins | sample 1521721 | NCBI WGS metagenome assembly OFGH01 (sample SAMEA3504132, study PRJEB24116) | mouse gut metagenome | biome: mouse gut; feature: mouse-associated habitat; material: faeces | place: Denmark | collected 2011
CGACAACGGCAATATCACCTACAACGCGCCCTGGGGCGAGGCCTACGGCGAAGGCCCGCGCCGCCTGGTCGCCGCAGCCATCGAGGGCAGCGACCCCGACAGCGGCCGCAGAGGGCCCGCCCGGGCCGACAACGGCCGCAGCGTTTTCCCCGGGGCGCCACAACCGTTTTCCACGGACGACATCGATGGCGTCCACCGCGCCAACGAGCAGGCGGCGAAGCGCGTGGTGGGGCTGGTGGTGGAAACCCGTCCCGACCTTATCACCCCCGAGAGCTGTCGGCAGCTGCGGGCCCTGGGCTGCACCAAGATGCAGATTGGCATCCAGAGCCTGAACGACAACCTGCTTGCCCTCAACGGGCGTGCGGTTACCGCCAAACGCGTGGCCGAAGCCCTGGGGCTCTTGCGCCTGTTCGGCTTCAAGAGCCACGTGCACTTCATGGCAAACCTGCTCGGCGCCACCCCCGAAGGCGATATCGCCGATTACGAGCGCCTCGTGACCGACCCGGCCTTCCTGCCCGACGAGGTGAAGCTGTACCCCTGCTGCCTCGTGGCATCCTCAGCTCTGACCGAGCATTTCGCCGACGGTCGTTGGCGCCCCTACACCGAAGAGGAGCTGGTCGCAGTGCTGGCTGCCGACGTGGCCGCCACGCCGCCCTGGACCCGCATCTCGCGCATGATCCGCGACATTTCCGCCACCGACATTCTCGTCGGCAACAAGAAGACCAACCTGCGCCAGGTGGTAGAGGCCCACGTGAACGAGAGCGGCCTGCCCGTCCGTGAAATACGCCAGCGGGAGATATCCGTGGAAGGCGCCGCTGTGGAAAGCCTGGCCCTGGAGACCATCCTCTACGAAACTACCATCAGCGAGGAGCGCTTCTTGCAGTGGGTCGCCCCCGACGGCCGCATCGCCGGCTTTTTGCGACTGTCGCTCCCCAAGACCGCGGCCGTGGAAGCATTGCACCGCACCACGGCGACCAGTCCAGAAACGCAGGCAGCCCGCGGGGAAGCCGCGGCCTTCCCCGACGCACGGGAGCCAGAGGCAGAAATCCCCCCCGCCGCGAACGCTCCCGGCACCGACGGTCTCCCCGCTTTTGGCGAGGCCATGATTCGCGAAGTGCACGTGTACGGCAAAGTGGCCGCCTTGCACCGCACCGGCGAGGGCACCCAGCATTTGGGGCTCGGCCGCAAACTTGTGGAAGAGGCCTGCCGCCAAGCGGCGGCGGCCGGCTATCGCGCAGTAAACGTCATCAGCGCCATCGGCACGCGCGACTACTATCGCAACCTCGGTTTTGCCGATGCCGGCCTTTACCAGAAGCGGCCCCTGCCATGAACACGACCATGGCGCCCCGCACCTACGATACGCCCACGCTGCAAACGCTGAACCGGCTCACCTCCGAGTTCTACGCCCGGGAGGCCGCCTCCTTCTCGGCCACGCGCCAAGCACCGTGGCGCGGGTGGGACCGCGCCCTTGATATCGTCTCCCATGTCGATCCCTCCTTTCTTTCCCATCCCATCGCCCTGCTCGATCTCGCCTGCGGCAACCTGCGCTTCGAACGCTTCCTGGCTGAGAGGGGCGCGGAGCTTTCCGTTGCGCACGCCCTGGACAACTGCACCGCCCTGACCCTGAACCCCGATAGCACCGAGGCCTTGGGGGCCGTCGCAGGCCGCCTGGATTTTCGCCAAGTCGACCTGGCAGCGACCCTCATAGACTGCGGTACCCTGGACGACCTCCTTCCCCTCAACCGTTGCGACCTGTCCGTGGCTTTCGGCTTCATGCACCACCTGGCCGAACCGGCCCATCGCGTTGCCACCCTCTCTTCCCTCGTTCGCGCCGTACGACCCGGCGGCTTTGTCGTGGTCTCGTTCTGGCAGCCCCTGAACGACCCCCGCATTGCCGCCAAGGCCCCGGCCGTAACCGCCGAGGGGCGCGCGGCCCACGGCCTTCCGCCCTTTGCCCCCGGTGACTTCCTGCTGGGCTGGCAGCAGTCCGAAGGCGTGTACCGTTTTTGCCACCACACCACCGATGACGAAATCGACCGCTTGCTGGCCGACGCGGCTCCGTTCCCGATGGCCGGCGACACCCCCGCATCGTCGCCAACCGTCCGCGCCGCCGTCGGCACAACCCCACTGCCCTCTCCCTCCTTTCGCGAGGTCGCCCGATTTTCTGCCGATGGCAAGCAGAGCAATCTCAACCGTTATGTGGTTTTGCGGCGTTACTGAGCCGGGCCCCGGTTATCTGGTAAGGTAGCGCCCATGAGCAGAGCCGAAGACACCCCCGCCATTGCCAAGCGCCGCGAACGCGAGAAGCGCACCATTTCCCAGATGGTGGCCATCTACTGCGCCGGCAACCACCCCGCCGACTCCCGCACCGAAACCAGTTACGCCGGGGAATCTGTTTGCCTCGACTGCAAAACCATCGACGACTACTGCGTTCTGCGCACCGATCGCTGCCGCCAGATGGACACGAAGACAAGCTGCGAGGAATGCCCCTACCATTGCTACGCCCCCGCCGAGCGCGAACGCATTCGTGCCGTTATGCGCTATGCCGGGCCGCGCATGATAAAGCACCATCCCATCGCCGCCGTGCGCCATCTGCTGAAGAAGTAGCCGCACCTATTCCGGTACACGCCGGGGCGGCAGACCGCCCAACAGCAGCAACTTCTTCGCGGTTCGGAATTCCTATCGGATTCTCATCCAGTGGGAATTCTTCTTGCCGCTTTTGTAGTAGGTCGTCTTCGAAAACGGCTCGTAGCTGTTCCAAAACGCGTCGTCCCACTTCGATTCCGTGCGTTTGTTGTTCCCGATAACGCCCAGGCACAAGCCCTTGTACTTCTTCGGGAACGCCACCGTCACCTTCGTGGAATACTTCGTGGCGAAGCTCACCCAGCAACCGTGACCATCCTTGTACTTCTTGACTTTGGAAAACTTCCAAGGCGATATAGTAATGGCAACGCCTTTGTTGTTGTACGCACCCAATTCCCGCCCCGTACTGTAATCTACCAGCACAAACGTGGGCAACCCCGCAAAATTGTCGTCACGGCAGGTAGCGCTGTTCGCCATCTTGTGAACTTGGCTTCCATTGGGCTTGAACCGCTGCGTGAACTCCACGGTGAACGTTGCCTTCCGATAGCCTTTCTTATTGGGCCTGCCCACCTTCAACTTCTTCACCACGGCGGTCGTCTTCTGCTTCCCCACGCTGTCCCAAGCGGCAGTTACCGTGACCTTCTTTCCCTTTTTCAGATCCCACTTCACCTGCAACGACTTCATGGACGAGCCCGTTGCCCCGTAGGCCTCTTCGGCGAACGCCGGCACCACCACAAGCCCCAAAGCCAAAATGACGGCAACCACCGCCATAGCCCCGTACCTTCGCTTCACTGCTCCCACCTTCCTTCTCATACCCCCTGAACGAAGTATTGCACAATGTATCAACAGTTGCAATAGATTTTCGAACATTTGTTCATTTAAACAATAAGCGTATTCACTCTGCCCATGAAAAATGTCCCTCTGAGGAAGAGGGACACACATAAAGATCGTCGGACGCGACGGAGTTGCCGAAGGGCCTTTATTGCCCGAGGAAGCGCAGCAGCCCTTCGCAGCCGTTGCAGACGTCTTCGTAGGTGGTGTCGAAGTCGCCCGTGTACCAGGGGTCGGCCACGTCGCGGTCGCTGCCAGCGAATTCCAACAGCTTGTGCAGCTTGCCGGAAGGATCGCCGCCCAGCATGCGGTCCATGTTGCGCATGTTGGCCGTATCCATGCCGATGATGAGGTCGAAGTCGTCGTAGTCGCCCCGGCGCCGAGCCCGCTTGCCCGCGAACCCGCCGATGCCGTGGGCCCGCAGCACCGCCTGCGTCCCGGGATGCACAGGGTTTCCGATCTCTTCCGTGCTCGTCGCCGCCGACTCAATGTGGAACCGATCGGCCACCCCGCGCTTCGCCACCATATCCTTCAACACGAACTCGGCCATGGTAGACCGGCAGATATTCCCATGACAGACGAATAGGATGCGCATCATGCTTCAGCCTCTTCCTCGGCGAACAACGTGTCTCCGTACAGCCCTTCCAGCCCTTGGCGCAACTCGATAAAGGCGGGCGTGTATTCCTCGATGATGAGGCGCACCAATTCTCGCACCGTCTCGCCGTCGTAGGTGTGGGTGATGGCACTGCGGGCTCGCAGCATGTCGAGCCAGACGTCCTCGTCCAAGAAATCGTAAGCGGCAAAGGCTGCCTTCGCAATTTGGCGCGGCGATCCGGAGGCAGCTTCCGCAACTCCCTCGTAGGCGAGCGTTTCCTTCAACAGCTTCCACGCCAGCTCGAATTGGAGCGAGAACTTGCTGATGATGCCGCTGGCAACGAACTCGTTGGACAGGTCCTGGTCGGCCGCGCCTTCCAGAACGTTCAGATTGGCGACGTAGTTATCGTACTTCTTCATAGAGGCACACGCCCTCTCGCTCGATAATGCGGCGAAGCTCATCCTGTACCGGGCCGTTCAAATCGACAAAGTCGAAGGCGAGCAAGGTGGGCACCGCCTCCTCGGCGTCCAGGATGAAACCGCGCACATCGCCGCCGGACAACGCCAGGTCGATATCGCTCTTGGGCCGATGGGTTCCCCCGCGCCCGCGAGCCGAACAACGTGACCGCCGACAGCCCGTGCTGTCGCGCCAACTCGCGAATGGTCTCCCCCACCGCGGGCTTCAGTCCCGTATCTTCTCCGCGCACGCTACGCTCCTTCGCCGTTACTTGCGGAGAGATTGTACCATTCGAGTTCCATACTACGCCCCTCTTATTGGAGTAATGCTCTGAACGAATTCTGCCTTGCGCTCCCTCCCCCATTACTTGAATATAATAGCATATATGCTTTCAATTTAACTGCATGTATGCTATCATTCGTTCATGAAGGCGATTGAGTTCGACATATTGCGTCGGGAAGACGGTTCCAGCGAATTCGAGGAGTTTTTGAACTCCTTACCCGACAAAGACGCCGTAAAACTCGTCGCGGTCATTCACAAAACCGAGCAGTACGGCATGGCAGTGGCGATGCGACAGCAATGGGTCAAAAGGCTCCGCAACGGTATTTGCGAACTGAGAAGCCGGCAGGGAGGCAGTATACAACGAGCGCTCTACTTCCACGAACGAGATGATCGGTACATCATCACCCATGGCTTTACCAAAAAGACGAATAAGACACCGCCAAGCGAGATTGAGAAAGCGGAGCGTCTTATGCGTAACTACGAGAAAGGGAGCACAGGGTTATGAGCTTCATTGATGAGTATATTGAAAAACGGAGCGCTGCGAGCAACGAGTTCGCCGTCGAAGTTGCCCAAGAGTCGGAGAGGCTCGATATTGCCGTCGCACTGGTCGAATTGCGCCACCAGCTTGGCATGAGCCAGAAGCAGCTGGCCGTTGTCTCGGGTAAGTCGCAGTCGACCATCGCTCGCATAGAAAGCGGTGCCCTGAACCCCTCCGTGGGCCTCCTGGCAGAAATTGCCGCAAGCGTGGATCGGAAACTTGAAGTTTCGTTTGCCTGTGGCCCGGAGCATGCCAACAAGGCCCGGGCGGCACGACGAAAGAAGATCTTCGAGCGCCTTGACGACCTTCTGGGCAGCACCCCTTCACAGACTACGCCGGCCTTGCCCATGAACAGCATCTCATAGGAACGAGTGCCTCATGCTCATTTTGGAACCAAGCGCCGCGTCCGCCATAGCCTGCGGCACCGATCGGGGAATTGCCCTCAAACTACTGCTGCTTCAGGGGGATAAGGTAATCAGCTCCACCTTGATACAGATCGACCTCATGGACGCGATGGCCCGTTTCATGAGAATGCGCGCCGCATCCAGAAAGGTCGTCGACGAGTGCATCGAGCTCACCTTGGACCTCATAGACGAACTCGTTCCTTTCGAGGATTTTGCCGCCGAGGCCTTCTCCGAAGCCGCGCAGCGCAAGATCCCCATGGGCAAGCTCGTTTACTACTGCATGGCCCGACGTTACGGGGCGACCCTCGTGACCACCGACGAGGAACTGTGGTCCCTCTGCCTCGCAAGCGGCGTTCCTTGCACCAACGGCAATGATGCAGATTTTCCCATGAAAAAAGTCCCCGGCCTTTAAGGTTTCCCTCTTCTATTCCATGACGAAGGTGGCACAAGCTCTCCCCCTCTGCGACAATACGGCCCATGCAGTGACAACCTCGCACGATCCGCGCAGGGCGCGGGCGGCGAATTCTACTCTCGAGGAGCATCCATGGCAGAGTTCATCTACCAAATGTACCAGGCCCGCAAGGCCGTGGGCGACAAGGTCATCCTGGACGACGTCACCCTGTCGTTCTACCCCGGCGCGAAAATCGGCGTGGTGGGCCCGAACGGCATGGGCAAGTCCACCCTGTTGAAGGTGATGGCGGGGCTGGAGGAGGTCTCCAACGGCGACGCGCGGCTCACGCCGGGCTACACCGTGGGCATCCTGCAGCAGGAGCCGCCGCTCGACGAGGACAAGACCGTGCTGGAGAACATCCAAATGGCCTTCGCCGACGTGCTGGCCAAGGTGGCCCGCTTCAACGAGATCGGCGAGGAAATGGCCGCCCCCGACGCCGACTTCGACGCCCTCATGGAGGAGATGGGCCGGCTGCAGGACGAGATCGACGCCGCCAACGGCTGGGACCTCGATTCCCAGCTCTCCCAAGCCATGGACGCCCTGCAGTGCCCCGACCCCGACGCCCCGGTGAGCATCCTCTCCGGCGGCGAGCGGCGCCGCGTAGCCCTCTGCCGCCTGCTGCTGGAGGCCCCCGACCTGCTGCTGCTGGACGAGCCCACCAACCACCTGGACGCCGAGAGCGTGCTGTGGCTCGAGCAGTTCCTGAAGAACTACCCGGGCGCCGTGCTCGCCGTCACCCACGACCGCTACTTCCTCGACCACGTCGCCGAGTGGATCTGCGAGGTGGACCGCGGGCAGCTGTTCCCCTACAAGGGCAACTACTCCACCTACCTGGAGACCAAGGCCGCCCGCATCGCCGCCCAGGGCCAGGCCCAGGCGAAGCTGGCGAAGCGCATGGAAAAGGAGCTGGAATGGGTGCGCTCCTCCCCGAAGGCGCGTCAGGCCAAGTCGAAGGCCCGTCTGGCGAACTACGAGGCCATGGTGGCCGAGGCCGCGAAGGCCAAGAAGCTCGACTTCGCCGACATCCAGATCCCCGTGGGCCCGCGCCTCGGCTCGAAGGTGCTCGTGGCGCGTAACCTGCACAAGGAGTTCGACGGCCGCGTGCTCATCGACGATTTGTCCTTCGAGCTGCCCCGCAACGGCATCGTGGGCGTGATCGGCCCCAACGGCGTGGGCAAGACCACCCTGTTCAAGACCATCGTGGGCCTGGAGCCGCTCGACGGCGGCGAGCTGGAGCTCGGCGAGACCGTGAAGATCTCCTACGTGGACCAGAACCGCGCCGGCATCGACCCGGACACGAAGCTGTGGGAAGTGGTGTCCGGCGGCACCGACTACATGATGGTGGGCGAGACGGAGATTCCCTCCCGCGCCTACGTGGCCGCCTTCGGCTTCAAAGGCGCCGACCAGCAGAAGCCCGCGGGCGTGCTGTCCGGCGGCGAGCGCAACCGCCTGAACTTGGCCCTCACGCTGAAGGAGGGCGGCAACCTGCTGCTTTTGGACGAGCCCACCAACGACCTGGACGTGGAGACGCTCTCCAGCCTGGAAGCGGCCCTGCTCGACTTCCCCGGCTGCTCGGTGGTCGTGAGCCACGACCGCATGTTCCTCGACCGCATCGCCACCCACATCCTGGCCTGGGAGGGCGACGACGAGAACCCCGGCCGCTGGCACTTCTTCGAGGGCAACTTCGAGAGCTACCAGGAAGACCGCGAGGCACGTCTCGGCAAGGAAGCCGCCAAACCCCACCGCCTCCACCGCAAGCTGACGCGGAACTAGGCAGCCCCGCAACCAAGCGAGACCGAAGGCCCCCACTCGGGGGCCTTTTCAGTGAAGGACGCAGGGCGTTCGCGGCTCATCCCGCCCATGAAGCGCTTGCGATCCGTGGAACAGCAGCGTCGCAGGAGATTCGTGGCGAAAAAGTGCGGTTGGAGGTCGTCTTCGGCACGATTCCGTAGGAAAATCGCTCAAATGAGGGTATTCTGGCTGAAATCTGGATGGAATCCAAGCGGAAACCGGGTAACTGGGTGTCTGAAGCGACCTCCAACCGCACTTTTTCGCCAGAGAAAAGCATTTTCTTTGCAGCAAACCTCGGAAAATCTTCGACACCCGTGACATTTCGCCTTCCTCATTCGTATTAGGGATAAGGAGGTAACCATGCGGTCACGCTTGAAACGACAAACAACGGAATCAATGGCAGAGCAAGCCCTGGAAACCTGGGGGCCGACCGTCTTCCGCATTGCCCTGGGGCAAGCGGGATCGCCCGCCGACGCCGAGGACATCTGCCAAGAAGTGTTCCTGCGGCTGCTCAAATCAACCACGAAGTTCTCCAGCGAAGAACATCTGAAGGCATGGCTCATCCGTGTCGCCATCAACTGCAGCCACGATGTGCTCCGCTCGCGCTCGCGCCACGGCGCCGCCCCTCTTGACGACCATCTTGCCGAGGTGGAACGCAAGCTTGCGGAAAGCCAGCGCAGCGGTTCGGATGACGCGGGCGCCACCCCGTTCGACTCCGCGCTCTGGGACATCGTCGGCGCCCTGCCCGAAGATCAGCGGGCCGCCGTCAACCTCTTTTACGTCGAAGGTTACAACGTTGAAGAGGCTTCCCGCATTCTGAACTGCTCATCGGGGGCCTTCCGCATGCGCTTGCACCGCGCCCGGGAACGGTTGCGACACATGCTCGGTCCCTCGCCCTCCCCCGCCCCCTCTTGCGAAAGGAGCAGCCATGCCTAGCCCCCTCGATCACACCGATAAAGTCGTCGAGACTTACCTGCACGCCTATGCCGACCACCTGCGAACCCGCACGATGGGCCCCAACGCCACTGCCCGCATCGCCCGCGCTATCCGAGAGGAGGCGCAGCGGACTCAGCCACACCCGAAACATGCGCGTCACCGCCATTTGGCCCTCCGAGCTGCCTGCATCGCCCTCGCGCTGACCGTCGGCGCGGGAGCCATCGCCCTATGGAATCAAGGGGTAGACGCTGACCCAGGCGCCTTCCCCAGCGACGAAACCGACTCCGTTACCAGCCCTCTTTCCGGGGGAAATTTCTTCACATTGAAGGCCTGGGCCGACGAAGCGCCAATGGCGGATAATGCCGGCGCCATTGGCCAATCAGTTGCCCTAGGGGCACCGTACCTTCTACTCGGCAGTTGGAGCGGCGGCGATGATAGCGGCTATGCCGTGGACATCCAGTTCGACGACTCCTGCGAGGGCACCAACCTCTCTTCCCTCGCCTACGAATTGCAAAGTGAACAGGCCTTCCTGGAATACCGCGACATGAACCAGTGGCTTGCCGCTCACGGGGAAGGCGATCGGGCCGGCGCCTGCGAAACGTGGTCCGAAGGCTTCACGCAATCACTCACTATCGACCTTGACCGGGAGACCGACTACACGCGAACCTTCCCTACCAGTCCGGAACCGCGCAAGGACGCCCCTGCCGTCACCATCTTCGGGAAAGACAACGACGTGCAGACGAGCCTGCGCCTGGAACTTTCCCCTAACGAAACCCTAAAAGAGCTGGATGAGGCCGTCAGCGCGTCCGACGACTACGACCCCGCAGCCTGGTCGGCCCTCGCCTGCGAGCTCTATTACGAGGCGGCCCAGCAGCTCGACCAGTCGGTGCTCAAAATAACCGCTACGTTCACCGACGGCACAACCCAGAGCAACGCCTACCGCATCTCGCCTGTAGCCGACTTCAAGGACGTGTATCCGGAATACGAGGCCGCCAAAGAGGTCGCCTTTGCCGACGGCGCTGTCGAAATCGACTACAGCACGCTGCCCGCCCTCTTCACCTTGACCTTGGTGGACGCATCTTAGACTCTTCCCCAGTCCGGCCCTCCTTCCAGTCCCTCTGTGTTATTGGCAGAGGGACTTTTTGTTATCTTTTGATTTGCTAATGGATTATTACACTATCTAATTGTAATTTATTGCTTCAAAAAGCCTCGGAAATTTGCTATATTGATTTCATTATATACATCAGTAGATGGGATTGCTATGAGCGAACAGAACATGGCCCAGGAAATCAAGGATATTCGCAAGCGCTACGGCCTCTCCCAGCATGCCTTCGCCCGCCTGCTGGGCATCGGCGAGGCCAGCATCACGCGCTACGAGAACGGCGCGACACCCACTAAAGCCAATGCCAACCTCATCCGCGCCGCCATGATTCCCGAGTTCATGGCCGGCTGTCTCGAGCGCGATGGCGAGACCCTCACCCCCAAGCAGCGCGCATCGGTCGAGCAGATCGTGTACGCGGAGATAACGTTCGACGAGGAAGGAGAGATCATGGACATGACCGACATCTACGAGATCACGTTGCAACAGGAGGTGCTGAACGAGAAAGCTGCGGAAATTCTCGGCGACGTCATCAACGGGCTCATTCGTGCCGAGGAAGACAACGACGAAGGGCTCAAGATGGTATACGAAGACCTCTTCGCCCAGCTGGCACTTCTGAAACCGACCATTGCCACCGACGAAACGGCAAACTGGAAGAGTCTGAGCAGCATCGATGGGGAACTGAATTGCATCCGTTCGCTCTGCACCCGCGTTCAAAGGAGGGCCGCATGAGTCGCACGCACCTTGGGGAATACTCGGAATCGGACTTTCGCAAGCGCCTCGTTCGCGAGATACAAAAAGCAACGTTCCCGCCCAACATCGGTCCGAGCCCCGCACCTACGGCCGTCTTGCTCGGCGGTCAGAGCGGTGCCGGGAAAACTACGTTGCACCGGGCGTATCGGAAACAGCTCGAAGGCAATGTCATTGTCATCAACGGCGACGAGTTTCGCTCGTCCCACCCTCATTTCGCGAAACTCCAGCACGCTTTCGGCGACAAATCCGTCGACTACACGGCTCCCTGGGCCGGGCGCATGACCGAGGTCCTCATAGAGCACCTCTCACGGTTGGGCTACAACCTCATCATTGAAGGCACGTTGCGCACGGCAGAGGTGCCGATGAAGACAGCATCGCTTCTGCGGGAGCGCGGCTACGACGTGTCGCTGGCCCTTATGGCCGTGAAGCCGGAAATATCTCTCGTCAGCTGTCAAATACGCTACGAGGAAATGCGCATAGCCGGCACCACGCCCCGCGCCACCGACCCGGCCCACCACAACAAGATCATCGACCAGATCGTCGCCAACCTGGCTGTGCTGGAAACCAGCGGGCTGTTCGACGGGGTGGCCCTCTACAACCGGGCCCAGGAATGTCTGTATCCGCGCGATGGCCTTGACGGCACCGCCAGCGAGGCGCTGCGCGACATTCTCTTCGGCCCTTGGACTACCGAGGAACAGGAGCACTACCACAGACTGAAAGCAAAACTCAAACACCTGCAAGCAAAGTAAAACCCGCCCAGCGCGACCAACGGAGAGCGGGTTTCAGACCAGGGGAGCGATTACGGCCGCTCCCCTACCACAATCATCATAGCACGGTTCAAGACGTTTCGTCGCTCACGCCGGACGACTGCGCGGCATCGCCGTCTACGCAGTCCGACCGCACGACATTGCCGCCTATGCCGTCCGACTGCGCGACATCGCTGTCGTCATCGGCATCGTCCGGCTGATCGCTGTCGGGCGCGGTGCCATCGAGCTGGGCCGACTCAAAATCATCGGGCTGGCCGACCTCCTCTGAGGCGTTTTCTGCAACGGCCTCCTTGGCCAAATGATGGGCGACGATGTCGGCGGCCAACAGACGCTGGAAATCTTCCAGGTTGTACAACTCGCCAGTGTCGCTCTTCTCGTCGATCACGGGAATTTCGCCGGTGTCGCCGAGTTCATCGACCTCGATCACGGGGATCTCACCCGTATCGCTCAGCTCGTCAACGACTATCAAGGGAATTTCGCCGGTGTCGCCCAGCTCGTCCACCTCGGGCAGCACAGCCTCGGCGTCATCGTCCCCGGCATCGGCCCCATCGTCCTCGTCGAAGGCCACCGGATAGAGGTGGCGCTCGGCTG
>OFGH01001984.1_pt1 | contig 12052 bp, 9 predicted proteins | sample 1521721 | NCBI WGS metagenome assembly OFGH01 (sample SAMEA3504132, study PRJEB24116) | mouse gut metagenome | biome: mouse gut; feature: mouse-associated habitat; material: faeces | place: Denmark | collected 2011
AGAAGATTAAGCGAATCGGGGTTAGCCGACAGCACAGTAGCCCCGGCAACTGTACTCCTCGCAAGCGTTTTCAGTTCCGACGAACTAAGTGCCAACACTCCGCGCGAGCGGTATGCGCGCCAGTCAACCCGCAATTCCGGATAATGGGTCAGTGTGCTTTTCAACAAATCGGTACGGCGAGCACGCATACTTACATTGACAAACTCCGGAGGGGTGGATACTATTATTACCGAATCCGGCACATGCTCGATTTTCAACCGCATGTGCATATCCACCTGATCTTCCTCATTGAGAGACAATACCACCCACAATATTGCAGATATGGCAAGAAACACCCCGAATGTCAGGATGTTCTTGCCACGTTGAGTACGGGCGGCACGGCTTAATACAGCCATGCGCCTTTTTATGTCGAACCTCACGGCGCCGTGCTTGTTGCGGCAGATTACTTTTTATCGGACTGCTCGGCAGCCTGAGACGCTTCTGCGGCAGAGGGATAAACCGAGCCTTTGTCTATGCGGATGCGTACGCCGCTGGCAATCTCGAGAAGGAAATAATTGTCGTTGTCGTTCACGTCGACAATTTTACCATGGATTCCGCCGGCCGTAACCACATTGTCGCCTTTAGTAAGGCTTTCGCGGAATTTACGTATTTCTTTTTGGCGTTTCTGCTGCGGACGAATCATGAAGAAATAAAATACCACAAAGAGGATAATGATAAGTCCCCAGCTGGTAAAGAAGTTGCCTTGTTGTGCGGCTTGAAGAAGGATGTAGTTCGAAGTCATGTTTGGTATTGGTTGATAGCGTTATAACAATTTATAGTTCTATTTGTTCAGCACGCCTTCCGAGCGCAGGTATTCACTTACGGCATATAGCAGTCCGTTCACAAACTGGCCACTGCGTGCCGTGCTGTAGCTGTTGGCAATCTCTACGTACTCGTTCATCGTGACGGGTACTGGTATTGCCGGATAGTTTAGAAGTTCGGCTATGGCGCAGGTCATAATGACAATGTCCATGAATGCGAGGCGTTCGGGATCCCAATGCTCGGCGTTTATGAATTTGTCGATATAGCTGCGGTACTCGTCGCGGTGCTCCACCGCCAATGAGAACAATTCCGGGCCGAAAGCCTCGTCCTCGTCATCCTTGTACTGAGGGAGGAAAGGCAATGACGCATCCTGCGGGGCAGAAGCCATCTGACGCAAACTTTTAAGAACGAATGTGCCCATTACCTGCATGTCATCGTTCCAAAACAGCGAACGGCTCTCCATCGCGTCTGCGAGCACCTCGCTCGGAAGAATTATAGTCTTGCACACTTCACGCCAAAATTCGCAATCGGCTGCATAATCCACCATCGGCGCCGCCATATAGTTCCGATATACATCGGAAGAAATAATCTCGTCAAGCAGACGCGGCACGAGCACCGGATCGTCGCTCCACATGGAGGGACGCTTTTCAAGTCGTTCAGAGAAGTTCTCATCGGCAAGAAGACGCTCTATGAATGAATTTTCCACAAAACGCATTTCCGGATTCAAATCCTCAGCTGTGGGCACATATTTCTCTTTTGCAGCATCAATGCGCGAGCGCTGTTCGCGCGTCAGTTCGACCAGCAACTCAAATATACCATAATATAAGTCGTAGGCTTTGTCAAGGGAACGTTGCAGGTCGGATTTGGCATTCATATATCCAAGACGCGAGTCGCCGAATGCGGCAAGCGACGACTTTGCTGCATCAAGTCCCATCTGCAGCCCTTTGCCGGTAAACCCGGGCAGGCTGCGCATGGCTGCGGCGACACCGCCGTCTTTAAGCAACACGCTTTCAAGAACTACGCTCCAGAACCGTGCTTCGTCGGCCGGAGTGCGAGTTTTAATTTTCTTATAGTCGCGGAAAAGTTCCGATGCAGCTACTGCATCAGCAACACGCTGAAGGTGCGGACGAAGAATGTCGATGTCGGAATTGCCGCGGGTCAATACGGTTTTCAGTTCGTCGGTCTGTGCGAGAGCGGCACCTAAACGTCCTTCACGCAGCAACTTCTCAACTGCCGGAGCCTGAACGCCGCGCCCTCTCGCTGTAGTTATGCCTGACAGCTCCATTACGGCCAACAGCATATCGAGATACACCGCGTAAGCGAAGCGACGGTCGGCGGAAGGAGCCTCGGGAGCTGCGTCGATATGGAACTCGCTTTGTGTCAGCAGATATGAATACAGCATCTGCACCACTTTCACACGGATTAATATTCGATTTATCATCTCTATGAATGTTCTTTATTTGGGGTTTTGCAGTGCAAATTTAAGCATTTTTTTTCGAACTCGGACATTGTTTGCGAAACGAAATGTATCTCACTATATTTTTGATTAAGGGTCGCATTATTTGCTATTTTTTTTGTAAATTTGCGACACCAAAATTACGTCAACACATAATTTTCAACCAATATGGTAAGTTACAAAGAGTTAGGCCTTGTCAACACCCGCGAGATGTTTGCCAAGGCAATTAAAGGCGGCTACGCTGTGCCCGCATTCAATTTCAACAACATGGAGCAGCTTCAGGCCATCATCAAGGCTGCTGCAGAAGAAAAGTCTCCCGTAATCCTTCAGGTGTCGAAAGGTGCCCGCAATTACGCAAACGCCACTCTCCTGCGCTATATGGCCCAGGGTGCTGTAGCATACGCTAAGGAACTCGGCTGGGAGCATCCCCAAATCGTTCTACACCTCGACCATGGCGACAGCTTCGAACTTTGCAAAAACTGCATTGACAGCGGCTTCTCAAGTGTCATGATTGATGGTTCGCACCTTCCTTATGAGGAGAATGTAGCCCTCACCAAACAGGTTGTTGACTACGCCCATCAGTTTGATGTGACTGTCGAAGGCGAACTCGGCGTTCTTGCCGGCGTTGAAGACGAAGTAAGCTCCGCCCACCACACCTATACCGACCCCGAAGAAGTAATCGATTTCGCTACCCGTACCGGTTGCGACTCGCTCGCTATTTCAATAGGAACATCGCATGGTGCTTACAAATTCACACCCGAGCAGTGCACACGCAACGAGGAAGGCGTTCTCGTTCCCCCGCCACTGGCATTCGACGTTCTGGATGCTGTCATGGAAAAACTTCCCGGATTCCCTATCGTTCTCCATGGTTCTTCGTCTGTTCCTCAGGAAGAAGTGGAAACAATTAACAAATTCGGCGGCAAACTTCCCGATGCCATCGGCATACCCGAAGAACAGCTCCGCAAAGCCGCAAAAAGTGCCGTCTGCAAAATCAATATCGACAGCGACAGCCGTCTGGCAATGACCGCTGCCGTACGCAAAGTGTTTGCAGAAAAGCCCGCAGAGTTTGACCCCCGCAAATATCTGGGTCCGGCTCGCGACAACATGGAGAAACTCTACAAACACAAAATCGTAGAAGTTCTCGGCAGCGCAGGCAAAGCTGAATAATTCACCGCAAAATAAAAAACCGTCGGATTCCAGTGGGACCCGACGGTTTTTTATAATACACGTAAAAATGCGACCGTCAGTTTTCTGCCAACGGATTCCAACCTTGGGCGCGCAGCGGAATTTCTGATTGTCCGTCGCGACCAACAAGTGCACAACCTTTGGATTCTTCTGTGATATATCCGATTTCGCGCACTCCTGGCAACTCCGAAATCTTGTCATGAGCCGACAATGGAATGGTGAACAGAAGTTCGTAATCTTCGCCACCATTCAATGCTGCCGTGACAAGGTTCATGTTAAGTTCTTCCGCCATGAGAGCCGTCTGATAGTCGATAGGTATGCGTTCTTCATAGACACGACACCCTACCCCGCTCTGTTTGCAGATGTGCAACAACTCAGAAGACAATCCGTCGCTTATGTCCATCATGGATGTTGGCTTAATCCCTGCCTTAGCAAGAGCCTCCACAACATCGCGTCTCGCCTCTGGTTTGAGCTGGCGCTCGACGATATACTCTTTGCCTGCGAAATCAGGTTCAAAATCTTTACGTCCGGCCGATGCAATTTTCTCCCGTTCAAGGAGCTGCAATCCCATATACGCCGCACCGAGATCGCCGCTTACACAGATTATATCCGTGGGCTTTGCCCCGCTGCGGCGAACGGCGTTGCCACGTCCGGCTTCGCCTATACAGGTGATGGATATTATAAGTCCCTGATGCGAGGCGCAGGTGTCTCCGCCAATTATGTCCACCCCATAGATTTCGCATGCCAGACGAATGCCGGCATACAGTTCCTCCATGTGTTCCACGGTGAACCGTTTCGACACCCCGAGGCTTACCGTAATCTGCCGTGGAGCGCCGTTCATGGCGTATATGTCGGAGAAGTTCACTACTGCAGCTTTATACCCAAGATGCTTCAGTGGAACATAGGTGAGGTCGAAATGCACGTTTTCAAGGAGCATATCCGTAGTGACGAGAATGTCTGTCTCCGCAGGATATTCAAGAACGGCAGCATCGTCTCCCACACCCAAAGATGTCGAATGGTGTTTCGGCACAAGGCCCCCGGTGAGCCGGTCTATGAGACCGAACTCACCGAGACTTGATATTTCTGTCTGCCCCATTTACAACGGGTCTTATTAAGAACGAGCCACCATTTCGCGCATAAGGGCCACAACCGTGGGCTGAGCTTTTTCGGCTGCACGCTGTACTTCTTCGTGGCTGGGCACTTCAAGAATATCTTTACCGCCAAGGTCCGTAATCACGCTTATGCCGAATACACGCATTCCGCCATGTTTTGCAACAATGACTTCAGGAACGGTGCTCATGCCCACGGCGTCACCGCCTATGATACGGAAATACTCATATTCTGCCGGAGTCTCGAACGTCGGGCCGGTAGTGCCCACATATACGCCGTGCATCAGACGGATTTCCTGTTCCACGGCAATTTTGTCGGCAAGTGCGATAAGGGCGCGGTCGTAAGGTTCGGTCATCGCAGGGAAACGCGGACCGAGTTCGCTGTAGTTTTTGCCACGGAGAGGGTTCTCGGGGAAAAGATTAATCTGGTCGCAGATTACCATTACATCACCTACGCGGAACTCTTTGTTCATGCCTCCTGCAGCATTACTTACAAACAGTGTTTCAACACCAAGTTCGCGCATCACACGTACAGGGAAGGTCACCTGCTTCATGTCGTAACCTTCGTAGTAATGGAAACGGCCCTGCATGGCCATCACGCGCTTTCCGCCGAGAGTGCCGAAGATTAAATTACCGCTATGTCCCTCGACCGTGCTTACGGGAAAGTTGGGTATCTCCGAATAAGGTATATATTGTTTGTCTTCAATATAATCGACAAGCGTCCCAAGGCCAGTGCCGAGGATTATGGCTGTACGGGGCATGTCGGATACTTTGCCGGCTAAGAATGCCGCTGTTTCTTTGATTTTGTCGAGCATTGTTTTTGTTGTTAGGTTATGGTATGTCGTTGAATAAACGCCGGCATTACACACCGGGTTCACACGTTGTTGCTATTCTTCAGTGCGGCACGCAAAGCCGGACAGAATGCGTCCGAGCCATTGTTGCCGGATACAAATTCCACCTCTATCGGCAGATAGAACGTCACGGCTTTAAGCTCGTGCGGAAAATAAGGGTTGCAGCCCAGACGCACGGCGTCTTTTTCCGTTGTCACTATAATCTTGCTCTCGCCACGCATCTGCTGGAAGCGCCTGCGTATTGTTTCCAAGTCTTTCCGTGAATAATTGTGGTGGTCGGAAAACACATTCACCTTCACTTTAAAATTGAAACTTTTCAGGTAGCGGACAAATGGACGCGGATTTCCGATGCCGGCAACAGCCAGAACAGTGTCGTCTTCACCAAGCCAGTCAAGATAGGGAATGCTACGGACTGCATCGGGGAAAATCGGTTTGAGCGGCCTATAAACATACCGGGAGAAGAAAAGGCTTTGGTAAGGAAACAGATTTATATTGTTGCTGAATATGCGGAAGTCCATAGGCTTCAGCGTGGCAGGACATTTGCTCACCACCACTATATCGGCTCTGTTCAGCGCACGAGCGCTTTCACGCAGATGTCCGTACGGAAGCAGTTTGTCATCAAACACCGGACGATTGTATTCCGTGACAACAACCGCCACCGTGGGTTTGACATAACGATGTTGAAACGCATCATCGAGAACAAGCAGGTTGATGTCTGGGTCGATACTCAACAGTTCCTTTATGCCATTCACTCTGTCCTCGCATACCGCAACCGGCACATCTCCGCCAAACTTGTGATAGATCTGATATGCCTCATCGCCAATATCACGTGGAGTGGATTTCTCGGTTGCCATTATAAACCCCTTTGTGCGGCGTTTATATCCGCGGCTTAGAAATGCGATATGATGGCTGCTCCGCATGCCGGATATTATATATTCCACGTGTGGAGTCTTTCCAGTTCCGCCAACGGCGATATTACCCACAACGACAACTGGAACATCGAACGTGTGCTGACGCAGAATCTTCCAGTCAAACATTTTATTGCGCACATAGACTCCGGCACCGTACAATTTTGAGCACGGAAGCAGGATGGTATGGCTTATGAAGGATTTCAGCGTCAAGATGTCAAATTCAAATTATTCAATGTGGCGTTAGCGTACAATAACCATGGGCATACGTGCCTGAACAGGATTCTGCTCCACAAACCATTCTGCCACGCGCATGGCTCTTCGCTCCAACGGGTTGAAACCCGCAGCAGCCCGGGCCGCGTCAAGCGCTTTGCTCTCACGTAGAATGGCAGCCCACAGGTTATCTTCATTCTTGGGATAGACCTCAAAGTTGTCGGCATCAAGCCCCGTTTCGGAAGCAATTGCATAAATAGCTTCGTCAATGCCGCCGATTTCATCGACGAGTCCAAGGCTTAGCGCCGCTCCCCCTATCCATACGCGGCCTTCCGCTATGGCGCGCACACTGTCCACCGGCATCGAACGTCCCTCTGCCACACGACCTGTGAACAGGTCATAAATATTATCCACATGCGACTGCATTGCAGCATGCTGCTCAGGAGTGAGCGGTCTATACAATGTCGGGAATGCAGCGTTGCGGTTGCTTTCCACAAGACCGAAATGCACTCCGAGTTTGTTATTAAGCAGGTCCGATGCTTCCGGTATCATGCCGAACACACCAATCGACCCTGTAAGGGTTGTTTTATCTGCATATATACGGTCTGCACCACAAGAAATGTAATATCCTCCACTGGCCGCATAGTCGCCCATGGACACATAGAAAGGCTTGCCTTTGCTCTTGAAATATTCAAGAGACTCCCATATCTGCTCCGAAGCGAAAGCGCTTCCGCCGCCACTGTTTACCCGCAGGACAAGGGCTTTTACATTTTCGTTGTCGGCAAGCGATATGATTTCAGGCACCATAGTTTCTCCGACAATGCCACCTTTGCCACTATCCACAATGTCGCCACATGCGTACAACACGGCTATGTGCTTTTTCTCTCCATTGGCGCTGAATGGATTATCGGAGGACGATAGATATTCCGTAGGATTCACAAGCCGCAAATCTTCGTCACTTTCACGTCCGGTCAGCGATTTAAGCCGATTCTCAACGACACGACGATAAGCGACAGCTGACACAATGCCGCTTTGCATGGCACGCTCAGCGGTCCAGGTTGCGCAGATACTGTCGGCCCAGGCAGTAACATCTGATGTTTTTTTGTCTCGGCCTTCAGCTATGGTTGTTGAAATATAGCTCCATATACTGTCAATGTATTCCTGCTGCTGGCGACGTGCCGGAGCGCTCATTTCGTTCAATATGTACGGCTCAACTGCGCTTTTATATGTGCCAACCTTGATTATCTGCATGCTGACTCCTACTTTGTCAAGCAAATCTTTGAAAAACGGTGTTATGGAAGCACTTCCATGTATATCTACAGAACCCACCGGATTTACAAAAACACTATCTGCGGTGGACGCAATTAGATAAGCACCCTGAGCGTAGGCGTCGGCATAGGCATACACCCATTTGCCACTTCGCTCTTTATATTTTCTTATACATTTGACGAGTTCCTCGCAACTTGCAGGGCCTGCGGAAAATGAACCGCAGTCAATAAACACGCCGTCAATTTTCTTATCATCGGCCGCAATAGAAAGAGCATTGCGCAACTCCTCAAGAGACAATGTGCTTACGCCGTCGCCTTGGACTATATCCATAATGTCCGGAGTCTGAATTCTCTCGGTAAGGACTCCGTCAAGTTTAAGATGCAGAATGGAATGCTCTTTAATACCGCTTTTTTCACCTAAAGACTTTCCTGCAATGGTCCCGACAAGTGCCACAATTATAAACACGGCGAGCATGCCGCTTATGAAAACGCCGGCCACGGTGCCGAGCATAGAAATGAAAAAGCGTTTAAGCATTGTCTGTTTTTGTATTTCTGACAAAGATATATCTTTTCGTGATTTTCAACAAATTTATTGCCCTAAAATTCAGATGAGAAATGGAAACGCAATTTCGGAAAATCCGATTGCGCCATCTGGAGCACGTAGTTTGAATCAGCAAGGAACACGTCGCGGCCTTCACGGTCTACGGCCATGAACTGGTGCTTACGCTTTTTGAATGCCGCCAAGGCTTCCGCGTCGTCGCTCTCTATCCAGCATGCCTTATACAGGGAGATAGGTTCCCATCGGCATTGTGCGCCATATTCATGCAGCAAACGATATTGTATCACTTCAAACTGAAGCTGGCCTACAGTGCCGATAATCTTGCGGCCATTGAACTGGTTGACGAACAACTGGGCTACGCCTTCGTCCATAAGCTGTTGTATGCCTTTCTCCAACTGCTTGCTTTTCATCGGATCGGTGTTCTCGATATATTTGAACATCTCCGGAGAAAAACTCGGCAACCCCTTGAAATGAATGTCCTCCCCTTCCGTAAGCGTGTCTCCTATTTTGAAATTACCGGTATCCGGAAGGCCCACAATATCGCCCGGAAAGGCCTCGTCAACAATGCTTTTCTTCTGGGCCATAAATGCTGTAGGAGCGGAGAATTTCATCACTTTTCCGCTTCGCACCTGTTTGTACGGACTGTTCCGTTCGAAACGGCCGGAGCATACTTTTACGAACGCGATGCAACTGCGGTGGTTCGGATCCATATTTGCATGAATCTTGAACACGAAACCCGAAAACTTCTCTTCCTCCGGACAGATTCGACGTTCCTCCGCCTCTACAGGCCGCGGAGAAGGAGCAATTTTAACGAAACAATCGAGAAGCTCCTTTACTCCGAACGTATTTAGGGCAGAACCGAAAAACACCGGAGCGAGTTTTCCTTCAAGATACGTTCCCACTTCAAATTCGGGATATACGCCCTCGATAAGTTCAAGATCGTCGCGCAGGCGTGCCGCATCGGCATCGCCTATCGCATTATCGATTCTAACATCGTTTACATCGTCTATTTCGACACGCTCACTTACCTTTTGTTTATCGGGTGTGAACAGGTCGAGTGTGTTTTCGTAGATATTGTAAACGCCTTTGAATTTGGCGCCGATGCCGATAGGCCATGACAGAGGGCGCACTGCAATTTTCAGTTCGGCTTCGAGTTCGTCGAGTATTTCAAAAGGGTCACGACCTTCGCGGTCGAGTTTATTCACAAAGATTATGACAGGAGTGTTGCGCATGCGGCACACTTCCATAAGTTTGCGTGTCTGTTGTTCAACACCTTTTGCAACGTCCACGACTATTATCACACTATCGACGGCCGTGAGAGTGCGATATGTGTCTTCGGCGAAATCCTGGTGGCCGGGGGTATCAAGGATGTTTATCTTGTAATCTCCATAGTTGAAGCCCATCACGGATGTGGCCACTGAAATTCCGCGTTGTTTTTCTATCTCCATCCAGTCGCTTGTGGCCGTTTTCTTGATTTTGTTGCTTTTGACTGCACCGGCTATATGAATGGCACCACCGAACAGAAGCAGTTTTTCGGTAAGTGTGGTTTTGCCCGCGTCGGGATGTGATATAATTGCAAAAGTGCGTCTGCGCTCTATTTCTTGTGTTATTGTGGACATGAGGGTGGTTATAAGTTACGTGCCCTCCGCGGCATCAGCATGGCAGCGAGGGCCGGAATGTCCGCAAAATTACAAAAAATAGAGACAACATGCAACTCATCTTTGCCCATAACGTACCAGCAATGAATCATAGGCAGATGTACGGCGAAACTCGTCCAGCCAAACATTAAGGCTATCACGTAGCGCCGGACTGCCTACCGCCCAACTTTGAAACTGGTTAAACGATACCGGTACCGACACATCAAGCATGGGATAATCGGCAGCCAGACGACGGGCTGTTTTTTCGTCCACTACTGCGCGTTCTATTTCGCCAGATGCCGTAAGCAGACAAAGGTGCTCCGCCGAATACTCGGGCAACGAATGCACGTAGATGGTGTCGCCAAGTTCTGCCCCAAGATTTTTAAGTCGGTCGGCATACGGCGACTTCTCCACTATCCATACATGATGGCCGGCAAGTTGCTCCTGCGATGTAATGTGGGCGCGTCCAGAACTATCGCGAAGCTGAACGAGAGCCTGACGTCCTGTATACACGGCGTCTGTCATGTTGTATTCCCGCCGCGTGCGTTCGGTGGCCGGAAGTGCAGCAATCACGACATCGAATTTTCCGGAAGATAACCCGTCAAGGGCAAAATGTAATGGTACGAACGGTCTGAATTTTACAGGCTTGCCGTGCATTTCCGACAACATTCTCACTATTTCATAATCCAGTCCGCTAATGCTGTCGCCCTTTCTTTGATACAGCAACGGCGACATCTCTATGGCAACGGTCATAGTGTCCCCGTCGGCTTTTTTATCGGCTTGGGCAAAAACGGCGTCACGGCGATGGCTGCATTGCCCAAGCGCCCACATCATAGCCAATACTACGGTCAACAGACCTATAAGCAATGGCATGCGCCCTTTAATGGCATGTGGCTTGTCCGGCATTCTTCTATATTCAGACATATTGCGTTTTTATAGAATAACGCCTGTGGTAGTGGCTTAGTTGGCAAAGTCAATACTCAAACCCATCTGAAAGCGTCGTGGATTAAGCGGATAATCCACGACAGAAAAATAATCGTTAGAGAACCATCCCTGATTTACATGACTCATCATCACAAAGAACCGGGTGCGCCCCAATTTCATGTTTGCATATGCATTCATAAACGGATAGTTGCCGAGCTTCTGTTTGTGCTGGTTGACAAAACTTGCCGTTGCCGGCTGATATGCCGGCGCGTAATATCTGCTGTACCAGTCGCAGTCAATGCCAAGCTGGACGTGTAGCGTGGCCACACGGAAAAGCAGAAACAGATTGCTGTATATTGCAAGTTTAGGAAGCGGAAGAATCTGTTGGTCGGTTGATGTCTGGTACGTAATTGTATTGCGCCAGTTCAGTATTCCAACACGAAAATCCTGTTTAAGTCGCGCATGCAAGACTTGCACATTCCCTCCATGCTGGCGAGGCATAAAGTCTTCTGCAAAATACACATAATTTTGCAGATTTTTCACTCCGGCGCTCAATGTCGTGCCGGTGCGGCCGAGATATACCGTTCCGCCGAATGCATATGTCCGTTGTTTGCCGAAATCGTTGTTCCATATAAAATGATTGGAACGATAGTGACGTAGCAGATATGGTGTTTCTTCGTTCAGGAATTCACCATACGCATGTATACGGAGAGAGTCGCCGAACAGCGGAACGCACGAACGCACATTGCCACGCAGGCGCAAGTCGCCGGCGACATCGCCTATTATACCCAACTCTCCGGTAGCATCATATGTCAGAGCTGCACCTTTAAGCTTTGTCAGCTGCGCACCTGCCCATGCAAGATTTTGCGATTCACGTCCTTGCATATCCGCCGCTCCTTCAGGTAGAGGGGTAAGGCCGAGAGTCGGGTCGGAATGGTCAAGTGTGTCCGGAGTCTGGTTGAAGCGGCGCACCTCATGTGTTATATAGGCAGAAAGCCCGAACGGAGCATATTTATGAAATCCTTCGAGCAACTGGACTCCCAAGGTGTTTGAAAGCGCCCAATAAGTGGTGCGGTCGTATGTTCCGGCATTACTAAGATAGGTATTTTGGAAAAAATCATTGGTTTCAGCAGTCGAACCT
>OFGH01001985.1_pt1 | contig 12051 bp, 9 predicted proteins | sample 1521721 | NCBI WGS metagenome assembly OFGH01 (sample SAMEA3504132, study PRJEB24116) | mouse gut metagenome | biome: mouse gut; feature: mouse-associated habitat; material: faeces | place: Denmark | collected 2011
TGGTCATGCCAGATCAGGAAGAGATCACGCTGGAAGAGCCAGAACTGATACACCAGGGCAATAAATTCGGCGTAAAGATCCGCTCCATCGCTCCCAGCATCCATCTGATCCGTGCCAACATCGAGACCGAGATAGCCCCCATCGTAGGAAGCGAAGGCCAGGCCAAAGACCTGATCGCCTACCTAAAAGACAGCGGCGGGGAAGACGAAAGCATCTGGAGCACCAACATTTTCGGAAAATCCGTAGAAGAGCTGGTAGAAGACGGAATAAGAGGGAAAATCTACCAGATAGGAGACGAAAGCCAGGTAAAACTCCAGGAAACCATGCAAAAAATAGTAAACGACAGCAACGGCGGAATGGTTTGTATTATTATCTAGCTAAAAGCCGGGCACAAAACGAAAAGCAGAAACTGAATGGGGTGCTTGCACACCAGGCAGTTTCTGCTTTTCGTTTTGTATGCGGCGCCAGCCGCAAATCGAGGAAGGCCGAATGGCCTTTCAAGGTGCCCGGCGACCGGAGCCAAAAACCCAAAATAAACCTGCCTTTTTTCATCTTCATACAAATTTAAGACAATATTAGAAACTTTTTAGAGACAATCCTAGTAAAATTCTAATAACCATCCCCCAAAAAAATCCATTCACATTGACCGCCAGCACACCAACTACAAAAACATCAACCCACACAGGAGCCATTCATGGAACAAGAAAGACAGCAGCCAGTCTGGAAAAAAACAACCCGCAAAAAAAGAAGAAAAAAGAGAAAGCTAAACAAAACCCACCTAAGCCGCACAAATCGCACACCCCAAACAACCCATTCCAAAATCCACCCCAAACAATCAAAACAATTCAAACGCCTTAAAACCTACGCCATAAGAGCCATAACCCTCCTAATCCTAACCACAATGCTCTTCCTCATGCTATGCGGCTGTCTCTACATCCGCGACTTTTTCCGCGAAAAAAAAGCCGCCGCCCCCTCAAACTCCACCCCCGAAAGCCTATCCACCCCCGATCCATCCGCCCAAAAAACCGCCGCCCCCTACACCATAATCCTAGACGCCGGCCACGGCGGAAACGACAGCGGCACCATAGAACAATCCACCGCCGAAAAAGACATAAACCTCTCCATCGCACTCAAAATGAAAGAACTTCTGGAGCAAAAAAATATCCAAGTCATCCTCACAAGAGACAAGGATATCTTCATGGAACTGGAAGAAAGAACCGAAATCGCCAAAAACGAAGAAGCAGACTTATTCCTAAGCATCCACTGCAACTACTACGAAGACGACAGCTCCATCCGCGGCCTGGAATGTTATTACAGCCAAGACTCATCCGACGGAAAATATTACGCGGAAAAACTAATCGAAAGCCTGGAAGAAAAAGGCGCCATCCTTTCAAGAAACGCAAAACCAGCCGAATATTTCGTCCTCAAAAACACAAACATCCCTTCCGTACTCGTAGAGACAGGCTATCTCTCCAACTACGCAGACAGAAAAGATCTCACATCCCAAAACTACCAGGAAAAACTAGCCGCAGAACTTGTAGAAGGCATATTAAAAGGCTTGAGAGACAAAAAGAGCGAACCAAAATAGATCAACCAAACGTATTGCAAACCCCACACAACTCTACATTCAAACCAAATCACCCCCCACATTAATTCCCCATAAGATTTTTCCGCTCCCGTTCAATCTGCCGAATACTCTTCTTAGGAGTAGGCAAATTCTCAGGCCCTTTCTGGAATGGATCTCTTTTCTGCCAAGCCCGCCATACAGTCCCTGATACCCTTTATTCTGAAAAATAGCATAATCACGCGGATGATGAATCCCTGCAAGCTGCGCAGCCTCCGCCAAAGATTTGTTGTGCACTTTCATTTCACGCCGAATGGCCAGACGTTTCAAATCTTCATTCAGATTATCATAATTCTCAATCAATTCCTGCTGCCTTGTTTTCACAGCAAAATAAGTCTGACCGAGAGCAATGACTTTTTTACGAGGATCGCTGTTCTGCACGATAAGATAGCAGGCATAACGGGAAAGCGCATAATCGTCAATTACACGAACACCACCGTTAGGCATCGGAGATGATTTGCCGGCGTTGGCAAAATGTTCACTTACAATGTTTTCACTGTTTTCGCAAGCCTGCTTTGCACGTTCGATAACATTCAAAAAACGACGCCATTGTTTATACTCTAAAGCAGACTGCAATTCCCGTGCATACCAAAAATCTTCTCCATACCCATTTACATGCCGGATAGATTCAAACAGGGATTCCGTATAGCTTGTTTCCTCATCGGACATAAGCTTTTCCGAATGGACACCTTCCGCCCTTCCCTGTTCGCCAAAGGTATTTTCAATTAACACATTTTTCTTCATTTCATCATCTTTTTCCATCATAAATCTCCCCCCCACTTTCATATCTGAGGATAGCATAGCACGGGCAAAAGTACAAATCAACAAAACATCCATGTAAAATTCATACAAAGATCGACAGCTGCTGTTCACTCCGTGACCGGTAACAATCAACATTCCATCTTAACAACACAGCAAAAAAGAAGCAGCACCAACCAAGCGCTTCCAATAGAATCCGCCAAAACTCTTACAAAAAGAACAAAGTACATCACAAAAATGAATCTCCGCAATTGTGTTTCAAACAGAAGCGGCTTATAATGATAATAAAAAATACCCGCATCACCACCCAGCACAAATCAATTTCAAAAAGAGTGCATCAAGAAAATAAAACGAAACAGCAACAGAAAGGAACGCATTTTTCATGGGACTAAATGACACCGCCTGGCAATCCCTGTTTGACAAATATCATATTCCGGACGCCATCGCCGCCCAGGGCCGGTTTACCATTTCCGCCGCCCGGATCAAAGAATTTCGCGAACCAAGACTGATGACCAAATTCGATCACAAGGTCAACCTTCCCGAAATCTTTGCAGAAAACCACCTAACCATTCTGCCAATTACCCGGGGCGACTACGTGATCTCCACCTTTCAGGCATACGAAGAATTTCCTCAAACCCAAAAGGAACCCCAAAGAATATCCATCCCGCCCCATCTTCAAACCCTGAATCCGAAGTTCCTGGTAAGCGAGGCCATCGCCTTAAACTGTGCCAATGCCTGCGGAATCCTTGGAGACTTTTTAGAAGAGGAACAATTGGTTCCCACAGTCAGCGGCCGTATGAGCTCCGGCACCTTTGCATTTTACATCAACACGGAATGGGGCCGCCAGATGCTTGAAGTGAGCGGCTCACAGATTGAGATTGACGCCGCCTACGAGGGAACAGGCTGTCTTGCCCTGTTTGAAGCCAAGAGAGATTTATCCGACGACTTCCTGGTACGCCAGATTTATTATCCTATGCGCGCCTGGTGCGAGCGCATTACAAAGCCGGTAAAGCCCGTATTTCTGGTTTTTTCCAACGGTATATTTCATCTCTGTCAGTATGAGTTTCAGGATGTCATGCACTACAATTCCCTGTGCCTTGTAAAGCAGAAGAGCTACGCCATTGCCACGGAAATTACCCTGTGCGATATAGAAGATCTCTTAAAAACCACAAAGCCGCAGCCGGAACCGTCCGTTTCCTTCCCCCAGGCAAACAGCATGGCCCGTATCATCAACCTGATGGAGCTTCTTTTTGAAAAGCCCATGACAAGGCAGGAGATTACGACGCAATACGCCTTCGACGAGCGCCAGACAAACTACTATACGGATGCCGGACGCTATCTGGACATGATGGAAAAAGGGACGGAGCAGGGAACCATTACATTCCGGCTGTCGGATCTGGGCCGTCACATTATGGAATTGGGCTACCGGGAACGTCAGCTTGCGGTTATCACACAGATCCTGAAGCACAGAGCCTTCCGGCAAACTCTTAAGGTCTGCCTGCGATGCGGAGAGATGCCGGATGCACAGACCGTTGTGGGAATTATGAAAGAGTCCAATCTCTACCAGGTCAAATCCGACAGCACCTTTTTCCGCCGTTCTTCCACCATTGTGGGCTGGGTGAGGTGGATTTTAAGCATTGTACAGACATAAATTCCTTCTTCCCGCAGGCAACGAGCTAAGCGTGTATGCAGGTATGTCCATTTTACTCAATGAAACAGAGGTGATAAAGCAATGTCAAAAATATTAGTGATAGAAGATAATTTGCCCTTAAGCACCGGGCTGTGCTTTGAATTGGATACAAGCGGTTATCTGACCGTGGCCGCCTATAGCTGTCAGAAGGCCCGGCAGCTTATAAAAATCGATCATTTCGATCTGGCAATTCTGGATATCAACCTTCCCGACGGAGACGGCTTTGACCTTTGCCGGGAAATAAAAAAGGAACAGCCGGAGCTTCCGGTGCTCTTTCTGACGGCCAAGGATCTGGAGCAGGATGTACTAAAAGGCTTTGATCTGGGCGCAGACGACTATATTACAAAACCCTTTCATATGCAGATTCTGAAGCGCCGCGTGGAAGTTGCGCTGCGCCGGGGAACCGGGCATATCAAAGCTTCGGAGGAAGGCTATGACGACGGGTTTCTTCGGCTGGATTTTCATACCCTTACGGCTGTCCGAAACGGAGAGCAGCAGCCCATCACGCCTAATGAATATAAGCTTCTGCGGCTTCTGACAGCTCACGCCGGCAATCTTGTGACACGTCAGCTTCTGTTGGAAAAGCTGTGGGACTGTGACGGAAATTATGTTGACGACCATACGCTGACCGTGACCATGAACCGGCTGCGGTCAAAGATTGAGGATGCAGACCATTCCTATATTCGGACAGTGCGGGGAATGGGGTATATCTGGACAGGAGAAAAGCTATGAGAAGGCCCGAAATTCAGCGCATACCGGCGAACATTCTCCTGTCGCTCACAGCGCTTTTTCTTATTTTAGCAGGAGTGCTGTGGGACTATATACCATATGCGGCAGCGCGCATCATGTTCCCTGCGTCCGGCGCTCTGATTCTGCTTTTCACAGCCCTGTGGAAAAGGAGTCAGAGGCGGCAGGAATCTGATTTTGCAAATCATATCTGCCAGACGGTGGACGCGCTCCTGGACAGGCGTGATCCGGAATGTTTTCAGCCTTTTGAGGATTCACAGGTTTCCAAGGTACAGGGAAAGCTTTTGCAGTATTATGATCGTATGCAGGAGGGCAGGAGACAGAGCGAACAGGATAAACAGACGATCCAGGAGCTGGTCAGTGATATTTCGCACCAGGTTAAAACGCCTGTTGCGAATATACGCATGTTTACGGGGATTTTGCAGGAACATTCACTGTCCCGCGAAAAGCAGGCGGAGTTTCTTGCTGCAATGGCTGCCCAGACTGACAAACTGGACTTCCTTATGCAGTCGCTGATTAAAATGTCCCGGCTGGAGACGGGAACCTTTGCCTTACATATGGAGGACGGCAGCCTATACAATACCATTGCGGAGGCGGTGAACGGTGTCTGGGCCAAGGCGGATCGGAAACACATCCGCATGGAGGTGGAATGTTACAGCCGGATAAGCGTTAGGCATGATGCAAAATGGACTGCGGAGGCTCTTGGGAATATTCTGGATAATGCCGTGAAGTATACGCCGGAGGGCGGAGCGGTTCGTGTGTGCGTCCGTCCGTGGCATTTTTATACCCGGATTGATATCGAGGATACGGGGATTGGAATTGCAAAAGAGCATTATCATGATGTGTTTCAGCGGTTCTACCGGGGCGTAGAGCAGGCTTCTTCTGAGGGTGTAGGGCTTGGACTTTACCTGGCCAGAGGGATTGTTACGCGGCAGATGGGATATATCAGTGTGAAATCAGAGGCGGGAAAGGGGACTGTTTTTTCGGTGTTTCTGCTGAATTGAGTTTTATAATTTCCTGCCGGTGCGATATGGAAAGCTATTTATGCATGATGGTACAGGGGGAGGATGAGGGCGAAGAAGTGGATATTGTTAAGATTTATCATTTGAAAAAATATTTTTGGGAAGGAGTTCGGCAGATTAAGGCGCTTGACGGGATTGAGCTGGCTATTGAGAAGGGGCGGCTTACTGCGATTGTGGGGGCTTCCGGGTCGGGGAAAACGACGCTTCTCAATACGATTGGAGGATTGTATCGGCCTACACAGGGGGAGGTCTGGGTTGACGGGGTTAATCTGGGGGAGCTGTCGGAGGATCAGCTTACGATTTTCCGGCGCAGGAAGGCAGGATTTGTTTTTCAGAATTATAATCTGATTCCGGAGCTGACGGTTCGGGAGAATATTTTGTTTCCGCTGGCTTTGGACGGGCTGCGGGCGGATGAGGTTTTTTTTCGGGAGGTTGCAGGGCTTTTGGGGCTTGAGCATAGGTTGGATGATTATTCTTATGAGCTTTCCGGAGGGGAACGGCAGTGTGCGGCAATAGCGAGGGCTTTGATTACGAGGCCCTCTCTTATTTTGGCGGATGAGCCGACGGGGAGTTTGGATGTGAGGTCGGCGCAGAATGTGGCCGGGGTTTTAAAAATGGCAGTGGAGATGTTTGGGCAGACGGTGGTGATGGTTACGCATAATTTGGAGATTGCACAGGTAGCAGATCGGGTGGTGAGAGTGAAGGATGGGAGGACGGACGCTTAGGGGCTGCCGCAAAAGAATCCGGCTGCCATTTCCATATCCTGTGTTCGGACGGTTCGCGTACATCCTGCCTGCTCTGGGCGGACATTGACCTGGGGAGTTTTGGGGAGGTAGGAGGGTGTAAGGTACAAAAGTGTGACTTTTGTGTGCCTTGGTTGTAACTTTTGGGTGGTATGGTGGTATTTGGTGCAGGGAGGTGTTGGCGGGGATAGGTGTGGGGATTTGGATTTTGGGAATTGATGGTTGGGGAATGATTGGTTTTTTGGAGGGTTGTTTATGGATGATATGATGAAGGTTTTGACGAGGCGGAGTTTTGGGGCGGGGAAGGCTCGGAATTTGATGGCGGTTTTGGCTATTGCTTTGACGGCAGTGCTTTTTACGGGGATTACGACAATTGTGATTGGGACTTCTCAGTCTTTTACTTTGACGATGCAGATGCAGAAGATGAGCCGGTCGGATGGGGAGCTTCGGTATATGACGGAGGAGCAGTTTGAGGCTTTGAGGCGGGCGGATTTTGGGAAGGAGGCGGGGCTGCGGCTTCCGGTGGGGTTTCTTTCGAATGTCAGGCGGCATAATGTGGAGCTGGATGTGGCGGATGAAGTTCAGGCGGGGCTGACTTTTTGTCTGCCTGTTTATGGCAGGTGTCCGGAAAGGGCTAATGAGGTGGTGGCTTCAGATGCTGCTTTGCGGGCTTTGGGGGTGGAGCCGGAGGTTGGGGCGGAAATTCTGATTGAGTTTTCGGCACATGGGAAGGAGTATACGCTTCCGATGGTGGTTTCCGGCTGGTATAAGGCGCTTAATGGTCAGATGAGTGTGATGTGGGCAGGGACTGCTTTTCGGGATGCTTACCCGGAGATTTTCCGTTATACGTATCGGGAGGATCGGGAGCTGGCGGGGACGTATTTTTCAGATTTTACGGTTTACAGTGCGGCCGGCTTGGAGGGGAAGCTTAAGGAGCTGGTTTATGAGCTTGGGGGTGTATCGGGTGACGCAGGGGCGCCTGATTATTTGCAGGCTGTAGTAAATCAGGTGACGAATGGGCGGCTCAGTCCTTTTCAGATTGCGGCGGTGGCTTTTTTCGGCCTGTTGTTTATGGCTTGCGGGTATCTGCTGATATTTAATGTGTTTGATATTGCCGTTATGCAGGATATCCGCCGGTTTGGGCTGTATCGGACGATTGGCATGAGCCGCAAGCAGGTGCGGGGGATGGTGAACCGGCAGGCGTTCTGGCTTAGCTGTATGGGGATTCCTATTGGTCTCTTGATTGGTTTTTTTGCGGGGAGGGCGGCTCTGCCTTTGATGATGAGTATGGTGGCTACGGAGTATCGGTATCTTTCCGCAGATGTTTCGCCTTCGCCGCTGCTGTTTGTGATTGCGGCGGCTTTGACGGGGCTGACGGTTTTTTGCAGTACGCGAAAGCCTGTCCGGGTTGCGGCAAATACGCCGCCTATTGAGGCGTTTCGCTATGTTGAGAGTGTCGGCGGGCGGCGGGCTTCCCGTAAAAGTGCTCTGGGTGCGGATATCCGGCGGCTGGCCTGGTCGAATCTGGGGAGGAACAGACGGCGGACGGTGTTTATTATGCTTTCTTTGATGCTGTGTGTGGTGCTTCTTAACTGCGCGGGTACGGCGGCGGACAGTATGGATGTGGAGAAAGAGACGGCTTTTATGATCCGCACGGATTTTGCTGTGGTAAATGCGGTGAGCACCAGTAATACCAAGGGGTTTGCCCGGCGAACCCACGGGCTGCGGCCGGAGACGGTTGCGGAGATAGCCGCCCGGCCCGGTGTTACCGGAGGCTCCGTGATCTACAAGAACACGGCGGAGGATGCGGAGGTTACTTATGATTTTGATTTCGGCCGTGCTATGACGGGGGAAACCTTTGTAAATGATTACAGCGGACTTACCTTTGAATTTGACGAGATTTATAACAGACACGGTCTTGGAAATGACGGGCATTTTATCTGCAATGTGTATGGGATGGAGGAGGTGGCCCTTTCCCGGATGGATCTGCGTGAGGGGGAGGCGGATGCCCATGCACTTTTTGAGAGAATGTCCCGGGGGGAGGGCGCTTTGGTTGGCGTGCCTGTGGAACGAAGGGATATGTCACTGCTGCCGGTTCTTGATCTGCTGGAGGTCGGCGATGTGATTACGGTTTACAAAAACGGTGTTCAGGTGATGGAACTGCCGGTGCTGGCAAAGGCGGCGCTTTCCAGTGATGATGAGGAGATTGGTTATACGATAAATGGCGTCAATGAGGTTGGGGGAGACAGTTTGTTTTTATACCTTCCGGCCAGGGTGTATGAGGAGCTTTATGAGGAACCGACGGTTTATAAGTATTCCTTTGATGTAGAGGAGGGATATGAGGAGGAGATGACAGCATTTTTGGAGGACTTTATGGAGCATACGGACCCGGATATCAATTATCTTTCGGCCAGGGCTGCCCGTGAAAGTTCGGAGGGAACCCGGAGGATGATTCGCTTTGTGGGCGGATTTGTAGGGATGATTTTTGGCCTGGCCGGGGTGCTGAATCTGATGAATACCATTGTCACTACAATTTTGACGCGCCGTCATGAGTTTGCGGCGATGGAGAGTGTGGGCATGACCAGGCGGCAGCTGACGAAAATGATGGTGTATGAGGGTGTTTATTATGCGGCAGGGGCGTGTGCTTTGGGTCTGATTCTGGCAGCGATACTGGATTTGACAGTGGTGAAGGGGATGGTGGAATCTATGTGGCAGTTTACCTTTCATTTTACATTGACGCCGGCTCTGGCAGCCTGTGGGGTTCTGCTGACGGTGTCGGCGGTTGTTCCGGTTCTGGCTCTGCGCTGCTTTCATAAGGGCAGTGTTGTGGAGCAGCTTCGCATGGCAGAGTAGTTTTTGGGACTGATGCGGGAAAGGAGAAAGATGATGGAGAGTATTTTAAGGGCGGTTGGTCTTAAGAAGTATTATGGAAGCGGTGATACTCAGGTCCGTGCGCTGGATGGGGTGGATTTGGAGATTGAGCGGGGTACGTTTACCGCTATTATCGGCACATCGGGAAGCGGGAAGTCTACTCTGCTGAATATGCTTGGGGGACTGGATATTCCTACGGAGGGAAGTGTGCGGATCGGCGGCACGGAGCTTGCGGGGCTGAACCGGGATGAAGCGACGGTTTTTCGGCGTAAAGAGATTGGTTTTGTCTTTCAGAATTATAATTTGATTCCGGTATTGACAGTGTGGGAAAATATTGTGTTTCCCCTGTCTCTGGATGGGAAAAAGCCGGATCGGGATTTTGTGGAGAAGGTGGTGAAGCTTCTGGGGCTGGAGGATAAGCTTGACAGCCTGCCGGGGCACCTTTCCGGAGGACAGCAGCAGCGCGTGGCCATTGCAAGGGCGCTGGCTTCGAAACCCTCTATTATTTTGGCGGATGAACCCACCGGGAATCTGGATTCTAAGATAAGTGATGATGTAATTGGACTGCTGAAAATGACAAGTGAGGAATTTCGGCAGACGATTGTGATGATTACTCATAATCCGGAGATTGCACAGATGGCAGATCGGATTGTGCGGATTGAGGATGGGAGGATTGTGGCATAAGGGGAATCCTGTGAGAATATGCGGTGAAATATGCTCTGAATGGCTTCTTAATCGTTTCATTCATTTATATACCCTCAGCGGACAAGGAGTGTGTCTTCCCTTGTCCGCTGAGGGTATTGACATTTAGATAAGACTACAGTAGTCTGCCATGCACTTATTCCCAAAGAAGAAGTACAGGAAGCTGAAACGAATGAACTGATTAACAAAATTTATGATGGTTCTGCGGACAAGTTATTTGCCGCACTTTTGAGTAGGAAGAAACTTTCTGTTGAAGAAATTGAAAAGCTGAAAAAAATTGTTGCTGATTTGGAATGAGGTGATAAGTATGACTTTGCTGGAAGTGAGCTTTTCCGGGGCTGTTTTTATTATAGCGGTTGTGATAATTCGGGCAATAGCAATAAATAGTCTGCCTAAAAAAACGTTTCTTGTTTTGTGGGAAATGGTGCTTTTGAGATTGGTTATTCCGTTTACTATTCCGTCTGCGTTTAGTATATATACGCTTATTAACAACACTATATCTACGCCCACATTTTTTGAAGCAGAAACAAACAATGTTGCTTCTGCTGTATCACGGGAATATTTTGTAGTGATACAAGGTATAGAACAGCCAGTGACAAATATCCCGTTTGTTTCTGTTTGGTTTGTTGTCTGGTGTATTGGAATGGTACTTTTTGCCGGATTTTTCATAGTATCTTATTTACGTTGCCGGATTGAGTTTCGGACAGCTTTACCAGTCAATAATGCCTATGTAGAACAATGGATAAAAGAGCGTCCTCTAAAACGGCGAATTTCGATTAAGCAATCTGATAGAATTTCCACACCGTTGACGTATGGTGTTTTACATCCTGTTATTTTAATGCCAAAGCAAACGGATTGGAAGAATATAAACCAGTTACGATATATTTTCTCACATGAATATGTGCATATTTATCGTTTTGATACCATTACAAAGCTGATTGCTACATATGCCCTTTGTATTCATTGGTTCAATCCTTTGGTTTGGGTAATGTACATTCTTTTTAACCGCGATATTGAGCTGGCATGTGATGAAAGCGTAATAAGACAATTTGGCGATAAATCTAAGTCTGCCTATTCGTTAATGCTTATCAGTATGGAAGCAAAGAAAAGTGGTCTTTCACCACTTTGTAATAATTTCAGTAAAAATGCTATTGAGGAAAGGATTACCGCAATTATGAACACGAAACGAACGACAATTATTACTCTTTTATCTGCCTGCCTTATTGTACTTGTTACCGTTAGTTTGTTTGCTACGTCTGCAATAGCTTCAACTGATAGCAAGACGAGTGATACGCTTACTATCAATGACCCAAAAACAAACACAAGTGATATTATTGCAGATGTAAAAGGCTCTACGATGATTATTCATGAAAGCGCAGACATTCTCCATTACGAAGATGGCGCACCTTATATTCACGATATACTTACAAACAATACCGACAGTACCATTGTAGAAACCCAATATTGTATGCTGGCTTACAGCAAAACGGGTTCACTGCTAAAGCTATATTGGAATTTCCTTGGCAGCAGTACGCAAAGCAGCTTTGAAAATATGGTTCGGACAAAAACAAATATTTTATCCGGTAACGAAATTATTATCCATATGAATATAAAATAGAATCAGACTGAAAGCAGTAACAGCAAGCAAGGTATGACCGCAACTGCCAGTTCTTGTCTATTTTCTTTTCTTGAATTTTTCGACTGAAAATTATTTTTATAGAATTGTAACGAACTCTCGTTTTTTAACACCTATTTATGAAAATGCATGGAAAGTATGTGCGATTAAGGAAACACTCTGCGGGTATACCTATATGCACAGAAAACATGTGCAAATTAAGGAAACACCCTGCGGGTATACCTATATGCACAAAAAACATGTGCAGATCAAGGAAA
>OFGH01001987.1_pt1 | contig 12042 bp, 8 predicted proteins | sample 1521721 | NCBI WGS metagenome assembly OFGH01 (sample SAMEA3504132, study PRJEB24116) | mouse gut metagenome | biome: mouse gut; feature: mouse-associated habitat; material: faeces | place: Denmark | collected 2011
GAGAGAGAGGTGGGAGGCAGAAGAAAGAAAAAAACAGGAGGGATCATAGACAAGAAAGAAATTTGCCACAGTGGTAGGAGAAAAAAAAAAGACAGGATCTAGACAGGAAACCTGGGCAACAGAAGACTGAGCCTCAGCTAAAAAGGCTCAGCTGTGTCAGACTGAAGTTACTTATTTGAGATACACCCTTCGAGGTGGAAAACAGTGGCTAAAAGAAGCCAGAAAAAGACTGTAACTCAGATCCCCACCCCAACTACACCAAGGCAAGTAAGAGAATTCTTGGGTACTGCTGGCTTCTACAGACTCTAGATACCTGGGTTGGCGACCTTAGCTGCCCTGTTGTACCCCCTAACCAAGGAAGGGGAGGTGTTTGTGTGGACCCCAGATCACCAGAAAGCCTTTAGAGAAATGAAAAAGGCCCTACTGATGGCCAGCCTTTGCCTGACCTAACCAAGCCTTTCACTCTTTATGTGAAAGAGAGAGCAGGGGTCACCAGAGGAGTCCTTACTCAGACTTTGGGACCTTGAAAAAGGCCAGTGGCTTACCTATCCAAGAAGTTAGATCCTGTTGCCAGCGGGTGGTTTTCTTGCCTGAAAGCTATTGCTGCCATAGCTCTGCTTGTCAAGGATGCTGATAAGCTCACTCTGGGACAGCAAATAACTGTAGTGGCATCCCACACTCTTGAAAGCATTACCAACGCTCCTGTGACACATCAGAGCTTTTTGTTGTCTAAATGAGTGACCTTCGCTTCATTCCACCTGCTGTCCCACTGCGTGAGACTGCACCTACTCATCACTGCGCTGACATTCTGGCAGAAGAAATGATCTGAAGGATCAGATCAGCCTTGGCCTGAGGGTACGAGCTGGTACACTGATGACAGTAGCCTCGAGGTTAAAGGTAAGCAGAAGGCGGGGACAGCAGTATGGTGGTGAACAGAAAGCAAGTGATCTAGGCCAGCAGCCTTCCTGAGGGACGTCGGCCCAGAAAGCTGAACTTGTGACTTTAAGACAAGCTCTATAAATGGCAAAAGAAAAGTCTACACTGACAACAGGTATGCTTTTGCCACTGTACGGGGCAATATACAAAGAGGGCTGTTGACATCTGCAGAAAAAGACCTAAGATGCTGTGGCTAAAGAAAATCAGATGGCAGATCTAACCGCCAAACAGGTGGCCCAAGGAGCAATGATCCTGGCAGTCAAGGAGCCTAAAGATTATTATGATGTCAGAGAGACCAGCTTTAGATACACCCCTGAGCACTATCAAGTTATGGACATTATTTGACCCACCTGGGGGCCAAGAAATTAAAAGGTGTGGTTAGGTCCTTTGACTACTATGTTACAGGACTCTCTGACTTGGCAGAAGAAATAGTCAAAAGCTGCAAGGCCTGTGCTATGACGAGGTAGAATTTCTAAAAGAAATCTTCCCAAGGTAATGGACCTGCCTTTGTTGCCCAGGTAAATCAGGGACTGGCCAAGATATTGGGGATTGATTAGAAGTTACATTGTGCATACAGGCTCCAAAGCTCAGGACAGGTAGAAAAGATGAATAGAATTCTAAAAGAGACTGGTGCAGACTTGGTGCTCCTTCCCCTTGCCCTATTTAGAACTAGAAATACTCCCTTTTGATTCAGCCTTACTCTTTTTAAGATCCTTTATGGGGCTCCCATGCCCATCACTGTCTTAAATGATGTGTTTAAACCTACATGTTGTTGTAATAATAATCTGTATGCTAAGTTAAAAGGCTTGCAGGTGGTGCAGAAAGAAGTCTGGTCACAACTGGCTACAGTGAACGAGCCAGGTACCCCAAGGACAACTCACCAGTTCCAGCCAGAGATCTGATCTACGTACACCTGCGTCATGCTGAGACCCTCAAGCCTCACTAGAAGGGTCCCTGCCTAGTTCTGTTTACTAATCTGCCTTATTCTGTTTTTGTTCCCATGTTAAAGATAGAGTAAATGCAGTATTCTCCACATAGAGATATAGACTTCTGAAATTCTAAGATTAGAATTACTTACAAGAAGAAGTGGGGAATGAAGAATGAAAAATTACTGGCCTCTTGTGAGAACATGAACTTTTTACCTCGGAGCCCACCCCCTCCCATCTAGAGATTGTTCCCAGAACACTCCTAAACTTTTCACCCCAAAACTCCTCACCCTAAAGTTCGAACCCTCCCAACTAAAAACTGTTCCAAGAACATTTTTGAGATAAAGGCCTCCTGGAACAACCTCAAAATGAACCAGGTACTCCTTAGTTACGTAGGTTCCTTGATAGGACATGACTCCTTAGTTACGTAGATTCCTTTGGCAGAACTCCCTAGTGATGTAAACTTGTACTTTCCCTGCCCAGTTCTCCCCCTTTGAGTTTTACTATATAAGCCTGTGAAAAATTTTGGCTGACCGTCGAGACTCCTCTACCCTGTGCAAAGGTGTATGAGTTTCGACCCCAGAGCTCTGTGTGCTTTCATGTTGCTGCTTTATTTCGACCCCAGAGCTCTGGTCTGTGTGCTTTCATGTTGCTACTTTATTAAATCTTGCCTTCTACATTTTATGTATGGTCTCAGTGTCTTCTTGGGTACGCGGCTGTCCCGGGACTTGAGTGTCTGAGTGAGGGTCTTCCCTCGAGGGTCTTTCATTTGGTACATGGGCCGGGAATTCGAGAATCTTTCATTTGGTGCATTGGCCGGGAAACAGCGCGACCACCCAGAGGTCCTAGACCCACTTAGAGGTAAGATTCTTTGTTCTGTTTTGGTCTGATGTCTGTGTTCTGTTTCTAAGTTTGGTGCGATCGCAGTTTCGGTTTTGCGGACGCTCAGTGAGACCGCGCTCCGAGAGGGAACGCGGGGTGGATAAGGATAGACGTGTCCAGGTGTCCACCGTCCGTTCGCCCTGGGAGACGTCCCAGGAGGAACAGGGGAGGACCAGGGACGCCTGGTGGACCCCTTTGGAGGCCAAGAGACCATTTGGGGTTGCGAGATCGTGGGTTTGAGTCCCACCTCGTGCCCAGTTGCGAGATCGTGGGTTCGAGTCCCACCTCGCGTTTTGTTGCGAGATCGTGGGTTTGAGTCCCACCTCGCGCCTTGTTGCGAGACCGTGGGTTCGAGTCCCACCTCGCGTTTGGTCACGGGATCGTGGGTTCGAGTCCCACCTCGTGCAGAGGGTCTCAATCGGCCGGCCTTAGAGAGGCCATCTGATTCTTCTGGTTTCTTTTTTGTCTTAGTCTCGTGTCCGCTCTTGTTGTGACTACTGTTTTTCTAGAAATGGGACAATCTGTGTCCACTCCCCTTTCTCTGACTCTGGAGCATTGGAAGGAGGTGCGGGTCAGAGCCCACAACCAGTCGGTGGAGGTCAGAAAGGGTCCGTGGCAGACCTTTTGCGCCTCCGAGTGGCCAACGTTTGGAGTGGGCTGGCCACCTGAGGGTGCTTTTGACTTGTCACTAATCGCCGCCGTCAGGCGAATTGTTTTTCAGGAGGAAGGGGGTCACCCTGATCAGATCCCCTACATTGTGACCTGGCAGAATCTCGTCCAATTCCCACCTCCGTGGGTCAAGCCTTGGACCCCAAATTCTTCGAAACTGACGGTCGCGGTTGCCCAGTCTGATGCAGCCGGAAAGTCCGGCCCATCAGCACCCCCCAAGATCTATCCAGAGATTGACGACCTCCTCTGGATGGACTCCCAACCTCCCCCTTACCCCCTGCCCCAGCAGCCACCTGCAGCCGCCCCACCACAGGGACCAATAGCGAGAGGGGCTCAGGGACCGGCGGGGGGGACTCGGAGTCGCCGAGGCCGAAGCCCCGGGGAGGAAGGGGGGCCAGACTCAACAGTTGCCTTGCCACTCAGAGCACATGTGGGAGGGCCAGCACCAGGACCTAATGATCTCATTCCTTTACAGTACTGGCCTTTTTCCTCTTCTGATTTATATAATTGGAAAACTAACCACCCTCCCTTCTCAGAGAACCCCTCTGGGCTTACTGGGCTCCTTGAGTCACTTATGTTCTCCCATCAACCCACTTGGGATGATTGTCAGCAGCTTTTGCAGGTTCTTTTTACCACAGAAGAAAGAGAAAGAATCCTGATGGAGGCGAGAAAAAATGTTCTGGGAGAGGACGGCACACCCACTGCCCTCCCTAACCTCGTGGACGAGGCTTTCCCCTTGAACCGCCCCAACTGGGACTACAACACCGCGGAAGGTAGGGGACGCCTCCTTGTCTATCGCCGGACTCTAGTGGCAGGTCTCAGAGGAGCCGCTAGACGGCCCACCAATTTGGCTAAGGTAAGAGAGGTCTTGCAGGGGCAGACTGAACCACCCTCAGTCTTCCTTGAGCGTCTCATGGAGGCATATAGGAGGTACACCCCTTTTGACCCCTTGTCAGAGGGGCAGAGAGCCGCTGTAGCCATGGCCTTCATTGGTCAGTCCGCTCCCGACATTAAGAAAAAGCTGCAAAGGCTGGAGGGGCTCCAAGATCATACGCTCCAAGATTTAGTAAAAGAAGCAGAGAAAGTCTATCATAAGAGGGAAACAGAAGAAGAGAGGCAGGAGAGAGAGAAGAAAGAAATGGAGGAGAGGGAAAATAGACGGGATCGCCGTCAGGAGAGAAATTTGAGTAAAATTTTGGCCGCAGTTGTAAATGATAGACAGTCAGGAAAAGGTAAAACAGGGCTCCTGGGCAACAGGGCAGTGAAACCGCCAGGTGGCAGAAAGATACCACTGGAAAAAGACCAATGCGCCTATTGCAAAGAGAAAGGACACTGGGCTAGAGATTGCCCTAAAAACCGGGAGCGATCCAAGGTCCTGACCCTAGAAGATGATTAGGGAAGTCGGGGCTCAGACCCCCTCCCTGAGCCTAGGGTAACTTTGTCCGTGGAGGGGACCCCCGTCAACTTCCTGATAGACACCGGAGCAGAGCATTCAGTACTCACTAGCCCCCTAGGCAAGCTAGGCTCTAAAAAGACCATGGTGATTGGAGCCACTGGTAGTAAATTTTACCCCTGGACGACCGAACGAGCCCTACAGATAAACAAGAACATAGTGACCCACTCCTTCCTGGTGATACCTGAGTGTCCTGCTCCCCTCTTGGGGCGCGATCTGCTAACCAAACTAAAGGCTCAAGTCCAATTTACTTCAGAAGGCCCACAAGTAAGCTGGGGAAAAGCCCCCGTTGCCTGCCTTGTCCTCAACACAGAGGAAGAGTACCGGTTGCATGAAGAGCAACCCAAAAATGCAGTCTCTTCAGGCTGGCTAACTGCGTTCCCCAATGTCTGGGCAGAACAAGCAGGAATGGGGTTGGCTAAACAAGTGCCTCCGGTTGTGGTAGAACTTAAAGCTGATGCCACCCCCATCTCGGTAAGACAATACCCCATGAGCAAGGAAGCTAGGGAGGGCATCCGGCCTCATATCCAGAGGTTGCTAGACCAAGGAGTTTTAGTGGCCTGTCAGTCCCCCTGGAATACACCACTTCTGCCGGTTCGAAAACCAGGGACCAATGACTATCGCCCGGTGCAAGACCTCCGGGAAGTTAACAAAAGGGTCCTGGACATTCACCCCACAGTCCCGAACCCGTACAATTTATTAAGCTCTCTCCCACCTGAGAGAACATGGTATACAGTCCTGGACTTAAAAGATGCCTTCTTTTGCCTGCGTTTGCACCCTAAGAGTCAGCTCCTGTTTGCCTTTGAATGGAGGGACCCAGAGGGCGGACAGACTGGTCAACTAACCTGGACTAGGCTACCACAGGGGTTCAAAAATTCCCCCACCCTGTTTGACGAGGCCCTCCATCGGGATCTCGCGCCTTTTCGCGCTCGAAACCCTCAGCTTACCCTACTACAGTATGTGGATGATCTCTTGGTCGCGGCGGCCTCGAAGGAGCTGTGTCACCAGGGAACTGAGAGGCTCCTCACAGAACTGAGTGACTTGGGGTATCGAGTTTCGGCTAAAAAGGCACAAATCTGTCAAACTGAGGTAACCTACCTGGGGTATACCCTCCGAGGGGGTAAAAGATGGCTCACAGAAGCCCGGAAGAAGACTGTTATGATGATCCCATCGCCAACCACCCCACGGCAGGTACGTGAGTTTCTGGGGACTGCTGGCTTTTGTAGACTCTGGATTCCAGGCTTTGCAACCCTAGCAGCACCTCTATATCCTTTGACTAAGGAAGGGGTTCCTTTCGAGTGGAAAGAAGAACACCAAAGAGCTTTTGAGGCTATCAAGTCGTCTCTAATGACTGCCCCCGCGCTAGCATTACCAGACTTGACTAAGCCTTTCGTCCTATATGTGGACGAGAGAGCGGGTGTAGCCAGGGGAGTGTTGACACAAGCACTGGGACCCTGGAAGAGACCTGTAGCCTATTTGTCAAAAAAATTAGATCCCGTTGCTAGTGGATGGCCCACATGTCTGAAAGCTATTGCGGCAGTGGCCCTGCTGATCAAAGATGCTGACAAATTGACAATGGGACAACAGGTGACTGTTGTAGCCCCTCATGCCTTGGAAAGTATCGTGCGGCAGCCACCTGACAGATGGATGACAAATGCCCGAATGACACACTATCAGAGCCTGCTGCTAAATGAGCGTGTAACCTTTGCGCCCCCTGCCATCCTCAACCCAGCTACCCTTCTCCCTCTAACAAATGATTCCGTCCCAGTACATCAATGTATGGACATCCTCGCTGAAGAAACTGGGACCAGAAGTGACCTGACTGACCAACCCTGGCCTGGAGCTCCCAGTTGGTATACGGACGGCAGCAGTTTCCTGATAGAGGGGAAGCGAAAGGCTGGAGCTGCGGTGGTGGACGGGAAAAAGGTAATTTGGGCAAGCGCTTTGCCTGAAGGAACATCGGCACAAAAGGCTGAACTTATAGCGCTTATACAAGCCCTCCGAGAGGCTAAAGGTAAGATCGTTAACATCTACACTGACAGCCGCTATGCTTTTGCTACCGCACACATCCATGGGGCCATCTACAGGCAGCGAGGGCTATTGACTTCGGCTGGTAAAGACATTAAAAACAAAGAAGAAATTCTGGCCCTGTTGGAAGCCATACATGCACCTAAGAAGGTAGCCATCATCCACTGCCCCGGCCACCAAAGAGGAGAAGACTTGGTGGCCAAGGGCAACCGAATGGCAGACTCAGTGGCAAAACAAGTTGCTCAAGGGGCCATGATCTTAACTGAAAAAGGTGATCCGCCCAAAAGCCCTGAGGATGAGAGGTATAACATAAAAGAGCTATTGTGGACCAGTGATCCCCTCCCATACTTTTTTGAAGGGAAAATAGAATTGACTCCCGAAGAAGGAATAAAATTTGTGAAAGGACTACACCAATTCACCCACCTGGGAGTTGAAAAAATGATGAGACTAATTAAAAATTCCCGATACCAAGTCCCCAACCTGAAGTCAGTGGCTCAAAAGATTATAGACTCCTGCAAACCATGTGCATTCACTAATGCAACTAAAGCCTACAGAGAACCTGGAAAGAGACAACGGGGAGACCATCCTGGAGTGTATTGGGAGGTAGACTTTACTGAAGTTAAACCTGGAATGTATGGTAACAAGTATCTGTTAGTATTTGTAGACACCTTTTCAGGATGGGTTGAGGCGTTTCCCACTAAAACTGAGACTGCCCAGATTGTGGCCAAGAAGATCCTTGAAGAAATCCTGCCAAGATTTGGAATCCCTAAGGTAATCGGGTCCGACAATGGACCAGCCTTTGTTGCCCAGGTAAGTCAGGGCTTGGCCACTCAGTTGGGCATCGATTGGAAATTACACTGTGCTTACCGCCCTCAAAGCTCAGGACAGGTAGAGAGGATGAATAGGACCTTAAAAGAGACCTTGACTAAATTAGCCATTGAGACCGGCGGGAAAGACTGGGTGGCTCTCCTCCCTCTTGCGCTCTTCCGAGCCCGAAACACCCCTGGACGTTTCGGGCTCACTCCTTTTGAAGTTCTGTATGGAGGACCTCCCCCCTTAATGGAAGCTGGTGGAACATTAGTTTCCGACTCTGACCCTGTCTTACCCTCCTCTTTGCTTATTCATTTAAAGGCCCTAGAAGTGATTAGGACCCAGATTTGGGACCAACTGAAAGCAGCCTATACCCCAGGGACCACCGCAGTACCCCACGGGTTCCGAGTTGGAGACAAAGTCTTGGTCAGACGGCATCGAACCGGCAGCCTCGAGCCACGGTGGAAGGGACCCTATTTGGTGTTACTGACAACCCCTACTGCGGTAAAAGTTGACGGGATTGCCTCCTGGATCCACGCCTCCCACGTCAAGAGGGCCGCCAGTCAAGATGAAGAAAACCACGAAGACAATTGGACAGTGGCAGCCACTGACAATCCTCTTAAGCTTCGTTTGCGCCGCAGGCGCCACCCTGAGCCTAGGGAACCATAACCCTCATGCTCCAATTCAACAGTCTTGGGAAGTGCTTAATGAGGAGGGAAACATTGTATGGGCAACCACTGCAGTCCATCCCCTCTGGACTTGGTGGCCTGATCTCACACCTGACATCTGTAAGTTAGCGGCAGGATCCCCCAATTGGGACCTCCCCGATCATACTGATCTTAGCAACCCACCCTCTGAACAGCGGTGTGTCCCGGGCGGGATAGGGAACTCGTATGGATGTTCGGGGCAGTTCTACCGAGCTAATCTTAGAGCTGCACAATTTTATGTTTGCCCTGGTCAGGGTCGGAGCAAAAGGCTTCAACAAGAATGTGGAGGGGCATCAGATTACTTTTGTGGTAAATGGACATGTGAAACGACAGGGGAAGCTTACTGGAAGCCCTCCTCTGACTGGGACCTAATCACGGTAAAACGAGGTAGTGGCTATGATAAGTCAAACCAAGGAGAAAGAAACCCCTATAAATATCCAGAGAATGGGTGCGCTTTTAAAAACAGCCCCCCAGGACCATGCAAAGGTAAATACTGCAACCCCCTACTTATAAAGTTCACCGAGAAAGGGAAACAACACCGTCTAAGTTGGCTTAAAGGAAATAGGTGGGGTTGGCGAGTATACATTCCACTAAGAGATCCTGGGTTCATTTTCACGATCAGACTGACAGTGAGAGACCCGGCAGTGACACTCGTAGGGCCCAACAAGGTCCTTATAGAACAGGGCCCCCCAGTCGTACCGGCTCCCCCAAAGGTCCCAGCCGTACCAGCTCCACCAACTCCACAGCCCAACACAGTGGTACCCTCCCTAGGGACTAATACTCCCCTCATAAAGCCTACCTTGGCTTCCCCACCGCCCCTAGGTACAGAGAACCGTCTGGTCAGTCTAGTCCAGGGAGCTTTTTTAGCTTTAAATAGGACTAACCCTAATATGACTCAATCATGCTGGTTATGCTATGCCTCTAGCCCCCCTTATTATGAAGGAATAGCTCAGATCAGGACTTATAATATTACTTCAGATCATTCTCAATGCCTTTGGGGAGAAAACAGAAAGTTGACTCTAGCAGCAGTTTCAGGAAGAGGGCTTTGTTTGGGCCAGGTACCTCAGGATAAAGGGCACCTCTGTAATCAGACCCAGAACATCCAGTCTAGCAAAAGTGGTCAGTATCTAGTGCCCCCCCTAGACACAGTGTGGGCTTGCAATACCGGTCTCACTCCTTGTGTGTCTATGTCTGTTTTTAATAGTTCCAAAGATTTCTGCATTTTGGTTCAGCTTATTCCTAGACTCCTGTATCATGATGATAGCTCCTTTTTAGACAAATTTGAGCATCGGGTCCGCTGGAGAAGAGAACCCGTTACCTTAACTTTGGCAGTTCTATTAGGATTGGGAGTAGCGGCTGGAGTAGGTACAGGAACCGCTGCCTTAATTAAGACCCCCCAATACTATGAAGAACTACGTGCAGCTATGGATGTTGATCTTAGAACTATAGAACAGTCTATAACCAAATTAGAAGAATCTTTAACTTCCCTGTCCGAAGTGGTGCTACAGAATAGAAGGGGATTAGACTTATTATTCCTTAAAGAAGGAGGACTCTGTGCTGCCCTAAAAGAAGAATGTTGTTTTTATGTTGACCATTCAGGAGTAATCAAAGATTCTATGGCCAAACTTAGAGAACGCCTAGATATACGTAAAAGAGAAAGAGAAAGCCAACAAGGATGGTTCGAAAGCTGGTTTAATAAGTCCCCTTGGCTCACCACTCTCCTCTCCACCATAGCAGGACCTTTAATTACACTTATGCTTTTGCTTACTTTTGGCCCCTGCATCCTTAATAAGTTAGTAGCTTTTATTAGAGAAAGGATAAATGCAGTACAGGTTATGGTACTAAGGCAACAATATCGGGTCCTTCAGGAGGTTGAAAACTCGCTCTAAGATTAGAGCTATTTTCTAAAAGGAGTGGGGAATGAAGAATAAAGATAAAAAATTACTGAACTCTTCCTCACCCCAGAGCCCGACCCCTCCCATCTAGAGAGTGTTCCCAGAACACTCCTGAACTCTTCACCCCAGAATGCATTCCTGAACTCCTCACCCTAGAGTTCGAACCCTCCCAACTAAAGACTGTTCCAAGAACATTTTTGAGATAAGGGCCTCCTGGAACAACCTCAGAATGAACCGGGTACATTGCCAAATAATAGGACATGACCCCTTAGTTACGTAGAATTCCCTTGGCAGAACCCCTTGTCCCTTGGCAGAACCCCTTAGTTATGCAAACTTGTACTTTCCCTGCCCCGCTCTCCCCCCTTGAGTTTTTCCTATATAAGCCTGTGAAAAATTTGGCTCGAGGTCGATTCTCCTCTACACCATACTAGGTGCATGAGTTTCGACCCCAGAGCTCTGGTCTATGTGCTTTCTTGCTGTTGCTTTATTAAATCTTGCCTTCAACATTTTGAGTTCGGTCTCAGTGTCTTCTTGGGTCCGCGGCTGTCCCGAGGCTTGAGTGAGGGTCTCCCTTCGGGGGTCTTTCACTCTCAACTGCTGTTTCAGTTGCCTGTTACCTGCTCCCTCCACTTCAGCATCATGGACTACTAAGCCTCTGGAACCATAACCTTAAAATAAATTATTTTTCCATAAGTTATTTTGATCATGATGTTTTATTAAAGTAACATATCCAGAGTTAGTTCAAAAGATTGGATCAAGAATGTTAATACAAAAAAATAAAATAAAATAACACTGGTAAAGCACAACCAGTAAGCACTATAGGAGTTAAAATAAAATCTTTTATAGTCAATGTGTCAGTAAATTGGTGTTAGAGACAAAATTCCTTATGCAATGTGGCAATTTCACTTGTAGATAGTTTGGAAAGATTCATAAATCTGGCATTGGATAGTAAGCTTCGTCAAGAGTAGAACTGTACACTTCAATTTTGACAGTTAGTGTTTGGTTTCAGACCCCAGAACAAGGGACTGAGGTGTATATCAAAACCGATCTGTGGGAACTATCCCCCTCTCCACTTGACTAATCCAGAGAGTGCGATTTGTTTCCTTTTCTCTGGTCCTGATCCTGGGACCCCTGACTCCACCAACTACCAAGACCATGGGTCTAAAAGTTTCAAGGAAAAGGTTTTCTCCCTAAACTTCTTAACTTTATCTTCTGTCCCCTAATACCCAGGTGTTTTCTCAAAACCTACATCCAGGAAAGCTCCCAAACAGCTACTCACAGCCTCACAGACTGCTTTAATTGGACCTACACATTCCTACTCGGAGATGATCCCACAACCTGGACAGCAGTGAAACAACCAGTTCTTCCCTGACATGACCAACATTTTTGCCCAAATTCCAGAATTATGTCCCAGTGTAAGCAGCGAATAGTTATAGATGATTACACCACATGATGTGTTTATAAAACGATAAAAAGAAATAGAATATGTTCTATGGATGTGTAGTCAGGAAGGGGATGTCTCAACGGGCCCATGCCAAGGCATCCCTTTCCCCCTCCCCCTCCTGAGGGACCAGCCACGTGAGTTTATTCAGGGGATGGGGAGGGGAGTTAAGAGGGTAGTAGGGGCAGAGAAAGAAGAGAGAGGGAGAGAGTAGAGAAGTAGAGGCCAGCCATGGCCACATGGAGAGAGGGGGGAAGGAAGGGGAAGAAGGAGGTTGAGAGGTGGGAGTAAGAGC
>OFGH01001988.1_pt1 | contig 12042 bp, 9 predicted proteins | sample 1521721 | NCBI WGS metagenome assembly OFGH01 (sample SAMEA3504132, study PRJEB24116) | mouse gut metagenome | biome: mouse gut; feature: mouse-associated habitat; material: faeces | place: Denmark | collected 2011
GAGCCGCGTGCAGTGGCTGCTGCCCGACGGCACCACGCCGATGGAACGCGACTGGTTCGACACGTCGATCCGCTCGTTCACCATGCGTCTGCTCGCGAGCGACGAGCTCGACGTGGTGATTGTGGTCAACGGTGACGGCGAGCCGCGCCAGTTCCACATGCCGCCCGATGCGCGTTGGCATCTACTGTGGAGTTCGGCGGAAACGACGTGCGAGCGGCCGCAGCAGGGGGCAGTGACCGAGCATTTCACGCCTGAGCCCGAGCTGTCGTTCTGGGCGTCGCTGTTGCCGAAGGAGCAAGACCATCTGCACGGCAACATCTACGCGCAGCTCCGCGCGGACGAGCCTGCGCACGCGCCGAGGCACGCCGCGCCGGCCGCAGCGTCGGCGCCGTCTGCCGTTGAATCGACCACAGCCCAGCAGATCGGTGCCGACGCCGGTTTTGTGGATTCGTGGATCATGCCGCCGCTGCCGCGCGTGCACAACGCGATTGTGGCGCATGTGGCGAAATCGGCCAGGCCGTTCACACGGGTGCGTGCGCGCGACGAGATGCTGCTGCTCGAGGAACCGGCGCCGCGTGCGGCAGCCGGCGTGACCGACGCGCACATCTGGGCCTTCCCCGCGCTGAGCATCAGCATCCTCATGCAGGATGCGAAAGACGGCCCGCTGCAGTAGCCGGGCCGGACTCGCGGAGAGGCACAACTAATGGGAAAGGCTCCCCATCGTGGTGATGGGGAGCCTTTCGTAACGCTTGTGCGTCGAAAATCAACGCTTCGAGAACTGCGGTGCGCGGCGAGCCTTGTGCAGACCGGCCTTCTTGCGCTCCACGACGCGGGCGTCGCGGGTCAGGAAGCCAGCCTTCTTCAGGGCTGCGCGGTTGGCGTCGCGGTCGATCGCGTTCAGTGCGCGGGCAACGCCCAGGCGGATTGCGCCGGCCTGGCCGGTGGTGCCGCCACCGTCGACGAGCACGACCACGTCGAACTTGCCTTCGAGCTTGAGCAGCACGATCGGCGAGTTGACTTCACGCTGCTGGAGCTTCGACGGGAAGTACTCCTCGAGCGTGCGACCGTTGATCTTCCATTCGCCGGTGCCCGGGATCAGGCGCACGCGGGCAACGGCTTCCTTACGACGGCCGGTGCCGTAGCCCGGGGCGATCGTGGAGGTGCCGGTGCCTGCACCGGAGTTGGTCTCGGTGGTGAAAGCGGCGGTGTTCTCAGCCTCGGTTTCCTGAACCGGGGAGTTGTTGGTGTTCTCAGCCATGGTATCTATCTCCTAACGGTTCACTTTGCCTGCTGCGAGACCTGTTCGATCTCGAAGACCTGCGGCTGCTGGGCGGTGTGCGGGTGTTCCGCACCTGCGAAGACGCGCAGACGGGTCAGCTGGACCTTGGCGAGCTTGTTCTTCGGCAGCATGCCCTTGACGGCGTGCATGATGATGCGCTCCGGCTTGTTCTTGAGCAGCTCGGCATAGCTGTCGCGACGCAGACCGCCAGGGCGGCCGGAATGGGAGTAGAGCTCCTTGTCCATTTTGTCACCAGTCAGTGCAATCTTATCGGCATTGATGATGATCACGTAGTTGCCGGAGTCGGCGTGAGGAGCGAAGGACGGCTTGTTCTTGCCGCGCAGCAGATTGGCTGCAGCAACGGAGAGGCGGCCGAGCACAACGTCGGTGGCGTCGATGATGTACCAGTCATGAGTCAGGTCAGCTGGTTTCGGTGTGAAAGTTTTCACGATATACCTTTTCCACTATTGTGTTCCGGATCTTCACCCAGATGGCGTGGTCAGCGCACATCCGCGTTCCGATCTCATTACCGTGGGCTCCCTGAAAGTCCTTATGGCGAGTGGGAAAGCGCTTTGAAGGACCCCGTAGGGAAACACAACAATCTACTAGTATATCGGCCGGCTTGACAACGGGCGTGTGCGTAACACGCCGTGCGTCACGGAGACGGAATCAAGGACTTCACCGACGCGCTGTGGCGGAAAAATCGAGATCCTGAGTGATCATAGAAGGCAAAGGGCATACGGGGCGCATTGAGAGGTCACCATGAAGATTGATGCCAACAGCCAAGCGCTGTCGAAAATCCTGACGATGGAAAGCCGGGAGTACTATCACATTCCACCCTATCAGCGCCCGTATTCATGGAAAGAGGAGCAGATCGACCAGCTGTTCCGGGACATCGAGGATGAACCATCAGGATATTACATCGGCAACATCCTCGTCACGAAACACGACGTAGACGACGACGCATCGTCCACGGTCTACGAGGTCATTGACGGCCAGCAACGCCTCACAACGCTGTCATTGTTCCTATTGGCGATCTGGCAGATCGTCCGCGAGCGCACTCTTCCACTCAATGAGGATGACAAGGAGCTGTCGGACCAGATGAACAGCGACATCGGCCGCCGTCTCATGGTGAACCGCGATCCGTCGGCGCCGCGTCTGCAACTGCTCGCCGACGACGCCGGCATTTACCAGGAGCTCATCCGCGCAGTTCATGAAAAGGAACATCCGCAGGTTAAGAAGAACCGTAAATTCTATAAGCGGTACCGATACATCGTGGAGACGCTGGCGGACACATCGGTTATTGCGGATATGGCCGCGCTATACGAGTTCTATGACAAGCTCATCAATGTGCTCGTGTTGCAGATAGAGGCGGCGAGCATCGGTGACGCATTCAGTATCTTTTCATCCCTCAATTCGAAGGGACTGCCTCTGACGCTTGTGGACCTGCTCAAAAGCGAATTCCTCGGCATGGACGGCGGACAGAACGCAGAGGGTGAATCTGTGCTTGAGCAGCAGTGGGAGACGCTTATCGGCATCTTCGCGAAGGATGGCAATGCAGGGGACGCGAGTGATGTGGATACGACGGCACTCACGCAGTTCTTCCTAAACAACTATGATGCGTTTGAAAGCACGAAGAAAGGCTCTGTTACGAAGAGCAAAGCGCTCACGTTGTACCAAGAGGTCATCAAGAAGAAGCGACAGCTGACGCGTGCAGGACGGCCGAACGTCTACCTTAAGGAACTGATACGCCGTGCTCGCGCATATGTGAACATCATTCAGCTCTCCTACCACGCACAGGACGGATCATTGTTCGAGGATGCTGATATCCGCAAGCAACTTGCGAACCTCAAGCAGTTGGAGTCTACACAGGCCTACCCACTGCTCCTGCTGCTCTTCGTGAAAGCCGAGGAACTGCAAATGGATGCCACGCGGATGTCGATTATCCTGCGCACGCTCGTGACCTTCTATGTACGCCGCAATATCACCGAGGTACCGAAGTCATCGAACATTCGCGCGAAAATCATCGGCATCATCCGCGCGATTAGCGCCGATTCCCTACACGGCGATGATATCGTGCGCCTCGTTGTGCAAACGCTCAAAAGCGAAAGCAGGGATGAAGACTTCGGGAGCGCAATACTTCAACGACCGATTTATGAGCAGAACTCGAAGACGACGCGCTTCGTGCTCATCGATCTGGAACAGGCATTGCAGCGGGAGAACCATGTCAGTCTTTCCACGAAAGCCCATCCGCTCAATCTCAACGATGTGCTTGCGAATGGCAAACCACGGTGGACGATCGAGCACATCCTGCCGGAAGGCAAACTCCCCGATCATTGGCAGCAGATGATCGCTCCGGATCATCCGGAAGACGCCGAAGATCTCAAGGAGGAATACACGCACCGCATCGGCAACCTGACGCTCACCGCTTACAACGAGAACATGCAGCAGAAGCCCTTCGCCGAACCCGAACACCCGGTGTCCGCGGAGGACACGCATTACAACCGCTCGAAGCGCGATTACAAAGACAACGGCGAATACGTGGGCATGCGCAGCCGGCTGCAGATCAATACCAGCATTCCGCGGCCCGGCGAGCGCATCGAAGACAAAACATCGTGGACGATCGACGACATCAAGCGGCGTTCCGAATGGTTCCGCGAAGAGATGCTGAAGCGCTACCGGTTCCCTGACATCGACTGAACCATGTAGCGCCCCAATTTCATGTGCCCTTGCATGCGATGCAAGGGCACATGTGTCTGTATTCATGGATCCCAGCACTCTCCCAGCACGATCCCGATCCGTTCGCGGAGTGCTTGCCTAGGTTTGTTGGGGCACCAGCACAACCAATGGAGCGGTATGGACGACAGACTTGATGAGCGCATGTTTGGGGCGATCATTCGCTCCATGCTGGATATTGCGCGCAACAGCGAAAACCACACGTGGTTCCTTGAAAAAGAAAACTTCACATCGGGCGAGTTCACCGCCAACGATTGGCAGCGCTTTCTCGGTGACGTGGCATGGATGGCCTCCCAGCACCCTGCATTGCACATCGAGTCGGTCATCGAGGTGCCGGCGCCCGATTGGCGGGATGCCGATGATTATGCGGCCGCCTTCTACGGCGATTTTCTGTACCTTTTCGATGAAGAACCTCGGGAGGTACCAGACAACGAAGAGCCCCCTTACGCACCTTGGTGGTCGCAAAAGCACCGGCATGCGCCATTTTTCCTGACGCTGCCCTTCCCACTGACGCTCATCTGCATCCGCAAGCGTCCTTGATGGCTGGTCGTGACTACCCATCGACTACGTACAGCCATATCTTGGCACTGTGACGACCATCTCTGGCTACCCACTAGCAACCAACTGCCATCAGGCTCCCCCACGCGACCACGCATGACTACCCACTAGCCACCAACAACCATCAGAACCCCTGCAGAAATGGTCATTCATGGTCCCCTAGCCCGCCCAACGCAACGCAAGGCCCGACGCGTGAGCGCCGGGCCTTGCATAATCGAGGAATACCGCGGAAATCAGCTGTTCATGATCTTCGTGATACGCTGCAGCAGATCACCTTGGAACAGGTCTTCGAGCATCACGGCGGCGCCGTTCGCGTCGGCGAGCGGGATGCGCCAGTTCGGGTACTCGTTGTCGGTGCCCGGCTGGTTCTGTGCCCGCTTCTCACCAACGGCGTCCACGACGGACGCGGCGAGCAGCTTGCACGGCGAGCCCTTGAGGCCGCGGTACAGCGCTTCGATGATTTCGGTCTCGTGCGCGGCTTCGTCTTCGAGCAGCGAAGCGTCCAGGTATCCCTGGTCCACGAGCATCTGCAGCATGGCGTTGTGCTCGGCGCGGGCGCTTGCCTCGAACGCCTCCGAGCCCTCTTCGAGCAGGCCAAGGCGTTCACGGATCTTCACATGCTCGTACTCGAGGTAGCCGGCCGCCGGCGGCAGGTCGTGCGTGTTGACGGACGCGAGCGCGTACGGGCGCCAATACTTCGGCGGGGTGAACACGCCGTCCATCTGCTCGAACCATTCGACGGCGCAGCCGAGGATGCCGTGGTCGGAAAGCGACTTCTGCACGTAATCCGGCACAACACCCAGATCCTCGCCCACCACGATGCCGCCGACGCGGCTCGCTTCGATCGCGAGGATGCCGAGCATCACGTTGTGGTCGTAGTACACGTAGGTGCCGTCGACCGCCGTATGGCCCTCCGGGATCCACCACAGGCGGAACAGGCCCAGGATGTGGTCGATGCGCACGGCGCCGGCGCAGTCGAACATGCCGCGCACCATCTCGCGATACGACAGGTAGCCGGTGTTCTTGAGCGCGAGCGGGCTGAGCGGGGGCTGGCTCCAGTTCTGGCCCTGCTGGTTGAACATGTCCGGCGGTGCGCCCACGGTGGCGCCCTTGGCGAAGCGCTCCGGGTTCCACCACACTTCGGAACCGAGCGGGTGCACACCCACGGCCATGTCGGACATGATGCCGATCTTCATACCTACGGTGCGGGCCGCTTCCTGCGCCAAGTGCAGCTGCTGGGTGGCGGTCCACTCGAGCCAACGGTAGAACTCGAGCTCATCGGCGTGCTTCTCGCGCAGGTCGATGACCTCCGGGGATTCCTTCGTCATCGTGCGAATCCAGTTGTCCGGCTTGTCTTCCGGCGCGCCCCACAGCTCATAGCACAGGCACCATGTGGCGTAGGCCTCGAGGTCTTCGCCGCAGCGCGCCTTGTACTCGTCGAACTCGCGCTGGCGTTCCTGGCCCAGTCCGGCGTCGAAGATCGTGCGCAGGGCCGGCTTCTTCTCGAGCCACATCGCGTCACGGTCGATGAGCTGCGGATCGGCGTTGAACGCCTCCACGCTGGTGTGCTCGGCCTTGATCTTGGCCTTCGCTTCGCCGTCGAGCATGTTGTATTCCGGAATGTCCTCCGGGCGGATGTACGTGAAGTTCACAAAGCGGCGCGACACCGGCAGGTACGGCGACGGCGTCAACGGCACCACGGGCTCGGCCGCGTGCAGCGGGTTCACGAGCAGGAAATCGGCGTCGGTGTAGCGCTTGCCGTCGGTGAGCAGCGTGCGCAGGTCGGAATAGTCGCCCACGCCCCACGAATCAGCCGAACGGATCGAGTACAGCTGGGCCATCCAACCCCACAGCGACCCGTCCTTCATCGGGTCGAGCATCTCGATGCGCTCCGGCGCGCTGATCAGCGTGGCGTTCTCGGTGTGGTCGCCGCTTTCCACGTGCAGCGTGTGGTAGCCCACCGGCAGGTCCGCCGGCAGCACCAGATCGGATTCGGCGACGAACTTGCCGTCGATCTCACGCACCTTGGCTTCGGGCATCGGGTTGAGCTGCAGCTCGCCCTCGAAAGGCTCGCCGTTCTCCAGGATCAACGTGATCTGCGCGGGCTCGGTGATGCCCGTGCGCAGCGTCACATGCGTCTCCTTGCCCACCGTGTGCAGCACGGTCGGGTCCACAAGACGCAGGTTCTGCTCGCGGGTGATGGCGGTGATCGCCTGCTCGATCGCCTCCGGGGTGGTTGCGTCGATTCCAAGAGCCCCGAGGATCGCGATGAGCGTCTCGTCGGAAATCTCGTGGAAGTCTCGCGACAATCCAGTGTAACTAGTTGCAACGCCCATCATGGACGCCAGACGCACGAGCGGGCGTGCGAGGCGTTCGGGGCTTTCTTCCATGTGCTCTGCCATAAGACCTTAGTGTAGGGCACTCCTCCCTGACAAAACACCCATACCCCGCGTTTTCAATACACTTTTATCACGAAATCCGCCAACCGCGTGTCATTCACCCGCCGCAAGGCGCCGCTGCGCCGCGTGCACCACCTCGGCGCTCGCGTCTTCGCTCAGCCTGCGCACGGTCTCTTCCGACGCGTTGGGATTGAGCGCCACCGACCGCCGCACCATCGACGACAGCACAGCCGGCGCGTCCGGTTCGAGCTCGGTGCCGAGGCGCGACAGATAGTCGAGCGTTTCCGCGCCCACTTGCGGGTTCTGCGCGCCTTCCATGCGCATCTTCCACGAGGTCTGCTTGTTGCGCAGCGCCTCGTCGCGCACGCCGGCGTCGCCGTCCTTGGTCAGGCGCCCCACGAGCCAGTTCTTCGCGTCGGCGTTCGCCGCCACGGCGCGCCGCACGTCCACCGCTTCGTCCGTCGACAGTTTGACGAGCACGTTCGGGAACGGCATCGTCTGCGCCAGGAACACGCGGTCCTCGAGCGGCGTGTGCTGATTGCCCGCCACGGCCTCGAGCAGTGCGGTGGCGCGCGAGAACGCCGCCTGGTCCGCGCGGTCCGGCAGCGGCCGGCGCGCAAACTCATGCAGCTCCGCTTCGTCTGTGGAATGCCGCAGACGCTCGTACGTCTCGGTAAGCGTGGCGTGTTCGGCCTGCGTGTTCTGCTCGCTGCTCATGCCTGACCTTTCGCTGGTTCGCGGGATTGATGCGCGCGGATGGCGCCGTGCGTTGCTATCTTACTCGGGCATCGGGCGGGCGACCTGCCCGAGTGGCTCGGGCACCACGCCCGCATTGAACGCCTCGCGCACGCGGTTTTCGAATGCCTCGCAGTTGGTCTGTGGAATCGTCGCGACAATCTCCACGCGGTCGGTGAACTGCGCGTCGGTCTGCTCGCCTTCGCACTGCGCAAGCAGCTGCTGGAACTGCCCCAGCTGCGCGTAGTCGAGCCGTACTCGCAACTGCCGGCACGGCACAATGCGCGCCAGTTGCGCGGCTTTGACGGCGATCGACGCACCGGTGGAATACGCGCGCGTCAATCCGCCCGAACCGAGCAGAATGCCGCCGAAATACCGCGTGACCGCCACCACGCAGTCGGTCAGGTCATTCGCGCGCAGCACGTCCAGGATCGGCTTGCCTGCGGTGCCTGACGGCTCGCCGTCGTCGCTCATGCGCTCCATCACGCGTCCGGAATCGTCGGTCACAATCGCCGCATACGCCACATGGCGCGCCTTCGGGTGCGCCTCGCGAATCGATTCGACGAACGCGAGCGCCTCGGCGAGCGCGTCGACATGGCATGCGTCGCCGATGAATTCGGATTTCTTCTCCACGAACGAGTCATGCGCGGGGGCGTCTGCGGTGTTGAGGATTGTGCGCATGGCCTACTTCCCCGTGTTCCATGCCACGCCCGGCGTGACGGCGTTGTAGTCGCCGCCGGTGAAGTACGACGCGATCGATTCGACGCACTGCCGTGCGAGATTGCGGTTCGCGCCGTCCGAACGCCATGCCACGTGCGGTGTGAGCACCAGGTTGGGCATGGAACGCAGCGGGCTGTCCGCGGGCAGTGGCTCGGTGTCGAAGACGTCGAGGCCCGGGATGTCACCGCGGGCGAGGCGCCGTTCGAGCGCGCCGGGTGCGATCACTTCGGCGCGGGCGGTGTTGATGAAGATCGTGCCGGGGCGCATTGCATCGAGGTGTTCAGAGGTAATCATGCCGTGCGTCTCGTCGGTGAGCGGCATGTGCACGCTCACCACATCGGCGCCGGCGAACAGCTCGGTCAGTGTGGGCACCGGCGCCACGTGGTGCGTCTCGAAGCGCGCAGGGTCGCCGTGGCCGGAGTCCCACGCCGTCACGTGCATGCCGAAGCCGTTCGCGATGCGCGCCACCGTGCCGCCGATGCCGCCAAGGCCGACAATCGCGAGCGTGCGCCCGTTGAGGTCGAGCCCGGGAGCGCCGTCCCAACTGCCGTCGCGCAGCTGGCGTTCGAGCGCACCGACGCGGCGGGTGATCTCGAGCATGAGCGCGAACGCGAATTCGGCCACGGCGGCGTCGCCATAGTGGCGCACATTGCATATGCGCACGCCGAGTTTGGCGGCGAGGTCCAGGTTCACATAGCTCGCCACACCCGTGCCGCCGAACGCGAGCACGCGCACATGGCTGGCGAGTTCGGTGAGCATGGCGTCGCTGATGTGCACATTGATGACGATGACCGCCTGTGCGCCGGCGCAGCGCCTCACGAATTCGTGCGCGTCGAAGGTGTGGTCGGTGTGCATGCGCACACGCGCGATGCCGTCAAGCAGGGGAAGCGATTCACGCAGCGGCTCGACCATGTCGTCGAAGACGCTGGGGATCACCACGAGCGGCAGATCGGTGCGGTCTTGCTGGGTTTCGATGAGGGTCATGGTTCCACTGTAGCGAGCTCCTGATACGGAGCAAGTGTGGGAGATTGTGTGCAGGCGTGGCGCGCGGGGCGGTGATGCACGCGTGGTATGCGGGTGTGTTGTGTGGATATTGTCGGGATGTGGCCCGCGCGGTTGCCGGCATGCGGGCAGATGGGTAGACTTGGTGCCGAGGCAGCGGACAAAGGCGTACCGCGGCCTTACATACTTATGTCTCGTGCCTATCCTTCGATTTCGGGGCGTTCGTATGTTTTTTGGTTTGCTTTTGTTTGCCCTGTTTGCCCCGATCCCCCGCGGTATGGCGCGTACCCAGCTATGCGCCCACCAGGGCCAATGCGGTAGCCGCCCAAGCCATATGGCCCTTCCCACCTGTGCATCCCTGACGAAAGTCATATTCTGCGCCGCTGAGCATGGCAACCCTCTGTAATTGTCCGAAAACACGGTGCAACAACGATTTTTGCGACAGATAGACCGGCTAACTGTCCGAAATCACGGCACGACAACGATTTTTAAGACAGATAGGCTTGGTAACCGTCCGAAAAAACGGAGCGGCAACGATTTTCCGGACAGATAGGACTGGTAGCCCCTGCTGAAAGGCGTGCACTCATTTGTGCACTCATCTCACCTCTACGAAGAGTGCATATGGGCAGCGGGCGCTTATTTGTGGAAATTGGTCACACTGCTTGGTTGGCCTTGCGGCAGTAGGCGCCTCGGCATGAAAAAAGGGTTTTGCGAACACGCGCAAAACCCTAGTTGCGGAGTCAGAGGGATTCGAACCCTCGAGCCGCTAACGCGACTAACACCTTAGCAGGGTGCCCCTTTCGGCCGCTCAGGCATGGCTCCACGCTGCTCAAAGAGCAACAGCAATTGAGTATAGCAGCCTTCACCGACCAATACAACACGCGTGTCACATACCCATATAGCAGTACGCGCCACATGCCACATACCACGCCACCCATCACGCCTCGTACTAACCCACCATGCCACCACTTCACTACTTCACCGCCCCGCTAACCACCTAACTTGCCACCACCTCCACACACCGCCATACCCAGCTTCCATTCGAACAAATGTTCAGGTACCATGGCACCTATGAGCAACGCACCACGGAACGCTGCCGCGAATCGTGACTGGGGACACGACGAACGCGGCTGCACGATGCTGCACATCGACATGGACGCGTTCTTCGCCTCGCTCGAAATCGCCCGTCACCCCGAAATCGCCGGCAAACCGGTCATCATCGGCACCGGTCCGCGCGCGGTCGTCTCCGCCGCGAACTACGAGGCGCGCAAATACGGCATCAATTCGGCCATGGCGGCCAGCCGCGCGCGCCAACTGTGCCCCAATGGCGTGTTCCTACCGGTGGACGGCGCCTACTACCGCCAAGTCTCACACCAGATCTTCACCGACATCTTCAGCCAGGTCACCGACGCGATCGAGCAGGTCTCGGTGGACGAATGCTACATGGACGTCTCGGGCGCACTGCTGCGCTGGGGCTCCCCCACGCGCATCGGCGCATGGTTGCGCGAACAAGTGGCCGCGCGATTCCACATCACCTGCTCGGTGGGCGTGGCATGCAACAAACTCGTGGCGAAAATGGCGTCCACGAACGCCAAACCGAACGGCATGCTGCTCATCCCCGCAAGCCAACACGCCGCTTTTGTGCAGATGATGCCACTGCGCGCCATCCCGGGCATCGGCCCTGCGCTCGAACGCCGTCTGCACACGTGGGGCGTCGAATCCGTGCGGCAGCTCGCCGCGCTCACGCCCGCTGACCTCGAGCGCATCACCGGCTCACACGCCCAGGCCGTGCACCTGTACAACACGGCGCGCGGCGTAGACGAGCGGTCGGTCGTGCCGGTCTCACCGGAGAAATCCATCGGGTCAGAACACACCTTTGCGCACGACGTGACGAGCGCGCGCGAAACACTCAGCCTGCTGCACCACTGCTGCGACACTGTGGCGAGCAGTCTGCGCACACGCGGACTGCTGGCGCGCACCGTGACGGTGAAACTGCGCTTCCCCGACCTGCGGTACATGACGCGTTCGCTGACGATCGAACAGCCCACCGACACGGCGAGCGCCCTCTACCCCGTGTGCGAGCAGCTGTTGCGCGGCATGATGGGCGTGGCGCCGGGTTCCGCGTTCAGGCGTTTGGCGTCGCCGATCCGTCTGGCGGGTATGTCGGTGAGTGGCCTGAGCGAGCGCGAGCGCACGGTGATCCAGCCGACACTCGACGACCTGCTCGAAGAGGAGTCGTCGCCCGAGCATACCACCGCTGCGCAACGCATGCGTGGGGCCGAGCAGGCGCTCGACGCCGTGCGCGGCAAATTCGGCAAGAACAGCGCGCGGCTGGGTCTATAGCGCGGCGTGCAGGCGTTCGGCCGCTTCGGTGATCTGCGCGTCGCTCGCGGTGGCGGAGAAGCGCAGGTATTGGGGCGCGCCGTAGAATTCGCCCGGGCTGGGCACAATGCCCAAGTCGGCGAGGCGGCCCATGTCTTGCCAGCAGTCGTCGCCGAGCGTGCGCACCCAGATATAGAGCGCGCCCTGGGGCATGTGCGCGTCGTATCCGTAGGCGCGCAACGCCTCGACGAGCATGCTGAGGCGGTTGTAGTAGCGGTTGTGCTGTTCGCG
>OFGH01001994.1_pt1 | contig 12025 bp, 10 predicted proteins | sample 1521721 | NCBI WGS metagenome assembly OFGH01 (sample SAMEA3504132, study PRJEB24116) | mouse gut metagenome | biome: mouse gut; feature: mouse-associated habitat; material: faeces | place: Denmark | collected 2011
CGGGTGGGCATCGCCCGGGCCCTGGCCGCCGGGCCGGAAATCCTGCTGATGGACGAGCCTTTCGGGGCGGTGGACGAGATCACCCGGAGCCAGCTCCAAGACGAGCTTTTGTGTCTCCACCAGGCCAGCGGCATCACCGTGCTGTTCGTCACCCACGACATCGGCGAGGCCTTGAAGCTGGGCACCCGTACCCTGGTGCTGGAGGCGGGGGAGGGCCAGCAGTACGCCCCGCCCAGCGAAATTTTGAACGGCCCCGCCACCCCCTTTGTGGAAGAGCTGGTGTGCCGCAGCCGCCAATTCCAGGCCAGGGCTTGAAAATCAAATTTGGAGAAGGAGAGTGCCATCATGTCCATGTCCGACAAGAAATTCGACGTGACCGCCTTGGGGGAGCTGCTCATCGACTTTACGGAAAACGGCCGGAGCGGTCAGGGCAACACCCTGTTTGAGGCCAATCCCGGCGGGGCCCCCTGCAACGTGCTGGCCATGCTGCAAAAGCTGGGCCGCTCCTGCGCCTTTGTGGGCAAGGTGGGGGACGACCTGTTCGGCCGGATGCTGCATGACGCGGCGGAGGTGGCCGGTATCTGCATGGACTACCTGGTGTTTGACCGGGAGGCGCGCACCACCCTGGCCTTTGTCAAAACCTTCGGCAACGGGGACCGGGACTTCTCCTTCTACCGCAATCCCGGCGCGGATATGATGCTCCGGGAGGAGGAACTCCCCCTGGACGGGATCGCCGGAAGCCGGATCTTCCACTTCGGCACCCTGTCCATGACCCACGAGGGGGTGCGCCAAGCCACCGTCAAGGCCGTGGAGCGTGCCAGGGCGGGGGGCGCGGTCATCTCCTTCGACCCCAACCTGCGCCCGCCCCTGTGGGACAGCCTGGACAACGCCAAACGGCAGATCGCCTACGGCCTGTCCCAGTGCGACGTGCTGAAAATCGCCGACAACGAGCTGGAGTTCATGACCGGGGAGCGGGACTTCGACAGGGGCGCGGCCATCCTGCGGGAGAGGTTCCCAAATATCCGGCTGTGCAACGTCACCGCCGGGGCGGAGGGCAGCTACTCCTATTATGAGGACAAGCGGGTGTTTGTCCCCGCCTGCAAGCTGGGCGGCGTCATTGAGACCACCGGGGCGGGGGATACCTTCTGCGCGTGCGTGCTGGACTTTGTTCTGGAACACGGCCTGGACGGGCTCAGCCGGGACGGCCTGGCCGCCATGCTCCGCTTTGCCAACACGGCGGCCTATCTGGTCACCACACGGAAGGGCGCCCTGCGCAGCATGCCGGAGGCCGACGAGGTGCGCCGCCTCATGGCCCGGAGGACAGAGGAGGCTGAGGAATGAACGCATTTGAGCGCCGCCTTGCCCAGCGGCAGGACGAGCTGGACTGGCTGTACATGGAGCTGTATCATGACCGGGACAGGCTGGACGGGCTGAAGGCCATGATGGCCCGGGCCTATGGCGGGCGCGGCGAGGGCCTGCGCCGGCTGGACAAAAAGCGGGAGGCAGGCCCGGAGTGGTTCCGGGCCTGCAAAATGCTGGGGGTCACCATGTACCCGGGGCTGTTCGCCGGCAGCCTCAAGGGCGTGGAGGAAAAGCTGGGCTACCTCAAGGAGCAGGGGATCACCTATGTGCACCTGATGCCCCTGCTGAAAATGCCCCACCCGGACAACGACGGCGGCTACGCCGTGGAGGACTTCAACCAGGTGGACCCCACTTTGGGTTCCAACGGGGATCTGGCCCGGCTGGCCGCCGCCATGCGCCGCCGGGGGATGAGCCTGTGCCTGGATTTTGTCATCAACCACACCGCCGACACCCACGAATGGGCGATGCGGGCCAAGGCGGGCGAGCGGGAGTACATTGACCGTTACATCTGCTTCGACAGCGCGGACATCCCCAGGGAGATGGAAAAGACCATCCCCGACGTATTCCCTGAGACCGCGCCGGGCAGCTTCATTTACGTGGAGGAGATGGGCAAGTATGTGTGCTCCTCCTTCCACCCCTACCAGTGGGACCTGAACTACCGCAATCCCGCGGTGTTCAACGATATGGTGGGAAGTATGCTTCGCCTGACCAACCTGGGGGTGGAGGTGCTGCGCATCGACGCGGTGCCCTACTTGTGGAAGGAGCTGGGCACCACCTGCCGGAATCTGCCCCAGGTGCACACCATCATGCGGATGATTCGGCTGATCACTGAGTGCGTGTGCCCCGGTGTGATTTTAAAGGGGGAGGTGGTGATGGCCCCCCGGGAGCTGGCCGCCTACTTCGGCAGGTGGGACAAGCCGGAGTGCCACCTGCTCTACAACGCCTCCACCATGGCCGCCCAGTGGAGCGCCCTGGCCTCGGCGGACGTGCGCCAGCTCAAGCGCCAGCTGGACGACCTGCACGCTCTGCCCGCCCACTGCTGCTTTGTCAACTATCTGCGCTGCCACGATGACATCGGCTGGGGGCTGAACGAGGAGTATGGCAAAACCATCGGCATCGACCCGCTGGCCCACAAGAAATATCTGTACGAATTTTTTGAAGGCAGCCTCCCAGGCAGCTTTGCCAGGGGGGAGCGGTATAACTACAACCCCGCCACCCAGGACGCCCGCACCTGCGGCACCACTGCCAGCTTGTGTGGAATTGAGAAGGGACTGTACGAGGGAGACGAGAGCCAAGTGGCGCTGGGCGTCCAGCGGGACCTGATGATGCACGCCGTTATCATGTGTATGGGGGGCTTTCCCATGCTGTCCAGCGGGGATGAGATCGGCCAGCTCAACGGCTACGGCTATCATGAGGACCCGGATTTGCGGGAGGACAGCCGGAACCTCCACCGCACCCGGTTCAACTGGGAGAAGGCGGCCCTGCGCACCCAGGCGGGGACGGTGCAGCAGCGCATCTGGGACGGGCTGCGGCGGCTGGAACAGCTGCGGGCCGCGCACCCCTGCTTTGGGCCGGAGAGCAGTGTCACCACGTGGGACGCCCACAGCCGCCGGGTGCTGGCCCTGGTGCGGCGGACGGGAGAGGCGGAGCTGGTGTGCCTGTTCAATTTTGCTGGAATCCCTAAGTCCTATGCCTTGGAGGCCATGGAAGGGGAGTTTACCGATCTGATAGACGGGGAGGCGGCGTCCTGCTCGGCAGGGGTGCTGGAGCCCTATCAATACCGGCTGTGCGAAAGAGTTCGCTGAGTTGGCCTGTTTCACGGATTATACCAGCATTGTACCAGAAAAATTCCGGCGTGGCAAACGCTTTTGCGGATGGTCCCGTTATGGGGCGGGCGGCGGTTGAAAGCGGGCGCGCGATGTGGTATCATTACCCCAATACGGAGGAAGGTGTGAGGAATATGATCCAGTACCGAAGATTGGGGGAGGGCGAAATCTGCCGGGCGCTGTTCCGGGGCTTTCGCCGGCGGCAGGTGGTCACGAAATGCTGGCGCAGAGAGAATGGGGCGTGGGTGATTCGGGATGACCCATTTGTGGATGACTGGTCGGAGGCGGACTATGAGACGATGGTGTCCTGCCTGAAAAACACGGTCGTTACGGGAGGCGTGGTGTTCGCCGCCTTTATGGATGGTGCGCTAAAGGGCTTTGCCTCTGTGGAGGGGACCCTGTTCGGCGGAGAGAACCGGTATCTGGACCTGACCAGCATTCATGTGTCGGAGGAGGCTCGGGGGAGTGGAATCGGCTCCGCCCTGTTTCGGCAGGCAAAGGAGTGGGCCAGAGAGCACGGGGCGGAAAAGCTGTACATCTCCGCCCATTCAGCGGTAGAGAGCCAGGCGTTTTACCGGCGGATGGGCTGCGTTGAGGCACAGGAGTACAGCCGGGAGCACACCGAGGCGGAGCCCTTTGACTGCCAGATGGAGTGTGCGCTGAACGAGGCGGCGCAGTCAACGTGATGAAAAAAGGACGGTATGCTGAGGCATACCGTCCTTTTGCTGTCAATCTGTATGGTTGTTGGCTTAGCCGCCGTCCGTTTCCAGCCGGTAGCCCAGCCGGCGCACCGCCTCAATGCGGATATTGGATCCGATGCTGTGGAGCTTTTTGCGCAGAAAGCCTACATAGACCTCCACATGGTTTTCCACGGCGTTGGAATCGTATCCCCACACCTTGGCCAGTATGGTCTCCTTGGGAGAAATGCTGTCCCTGGCCTGGAGGAGAAAGCGCATCACATCGAACTCCTTGGCGGACAGCCGCACGCTCTGCGCCCCGCACACCAGGGTGCAGGAGCCCAGCTCCAGCGCCGTATTTCCCAGAGTCAGCTCGTCCACCTGCCCGCCCTGGCGGCGAAGTAGGGCGTTGATGCAGGCCAACAGCTCCCTGGTGTCAAAGGGCTTGGTGAGGTAGTAGTCCGCCCCGGCGTTCAGCCCTTGAATGCGGTCCTCCAGTCCCGAGCGGGCGGTGAGCATGAGAATGGGGGTGGCGCACCGCCGGGCACGCACGCTTTTGGCCAGCTGAAAGCCGTCCATCCCCGGCATCATCACGTCCAAAATCAGCAGGTCGTAAATGCCCAGCTGGGCGTACTCCGCGCCATTCACGCCGTCATATATGCACTCTACGTCAAAGCCTCGCTTTTCCAGCAGCGCTCTGATAGAGTCGGCTAGCGGTTTTTCGTCCTCAATCACCAAAATTTTCATAAGTTCCTCCCGCCGCGATTGGTTTAGCCGTCTCATTATACTATCACGCAAGGCTGAAATGAAGCTGAAAAAGAGTCAATTTACAGTTCCTTCACATTTTGTGCTGGAATTTTCAGCGTCGGTTCAGCGTTCTGTGCTAAAGTGCTTCCTGGAAAGGACGTGACGCTATGGCGCAATACCGGCATGAGTGGAAGCATCAGATCAGCCTGTCTGACCAGTTGGCCGTTCGGGCGCGGCTGAGGGCGGTGTGTCGGGCGGACAGCCACGCCGCCCATGGACAATATCAGGTCCGCAGCCTGTATTTTGACAATTTGGAGGATAAGGCCCTGCGGGAGAAGATCGACGGAGTAAACTGCCGGGAGAAGTTTCGCATCCGCTATTATAACGGCGATTTGTCCCTGATCCGCCTGGAGAAGAAAAGCAAGCGGAACGGGCTGGGGACCAAGGTGTCGGTCCAGCTCGCCGCTCAAGAGGCCCAGGCCATTGTGGATGGAGAACTGAACTGGATGGGAGACAGCGGAAGGCCGCTGGTGCAAGAGCTGTATAGCAAGATGCGTTCACAGGGTCTGCGGCCCCGCACCATTGTGGACTACACCCGTGAGCCTTTCGTCTACGCTCCAGGCAACGTGCGGGTGACGTTGGACTATGACATCCGCACGGGGCTGGGCTGCACCGACTTTTTAAATCCCGGCTGCGTTACCATCCCGGCGGGGGAGCCTGTCACCATTTTGGAGGTGAAGTGGGACGAGTTTCTTCCCAGCGTCATCCGGGACGCGGTGCAGTTAGAGGGGCGGCGGGCCGGGGCATTCTCCAAATACGCTGCCTGCCGGATTTATGGTGTCTGAGCCGTTGTGAGCAGGCGAGGCGTGAATACATGAATGAAAGGAAAGAAATTTTTTATGACATTCCAAGACATTTTCAAATCCAGCTTTCTGGAGAACGTCACCAGTGTCAGTCTGCTGGATATGGCGCTGGCGCTCATTTTGGCGTTTGGTATCGGTCTTTTTATCCTGCTGGTATACAAAAAGACCTTCTCCGGCGTGATGTACTCGTCCAGCTTTGGCGTGACGCTGGTGGCCCTGGCCATGATTACCACCATGGTCATCTTAGCCGTTACCAGCAACGTGGTGCTCTCTCTGGGCATGGTGGGCGCACTGTCTATCGTCCGCTTCCGTGCCGCCATTAAGGAGCCATTGGATATCGCCTTTCTGTTCTGGTCCATCGCCGTGGGCATTGTGCTGGCAGCGGGGATGATCCCCCTGGCTGTCATAGGAAGCGTGGTCATCGGTCTGATTCTGCTGGTGTTTGTGAATCGAAAGTCCTTTGCCAATCCCTATATCGTTGTGCTCCAGTGCGAGGACGGCGACAGTGAGGGCCGCGCCAAGGCGTACCTGGAGCAATTTACCCAGCGGTGCTCGGTCAAGAGCAAAACGGTGCAGAAGGGGCTGGTGGAGCTGAATCTGGAGGTGCGCCTCAGGGACGGCGAGACCGGCTTTGTGAATGAACTGTGCGGCATGGACGGCGTGCGCAGCGCCGTGCTGGTGAGCTACAACGGTGACTACATGGGGTGACGGGATGGCGGCGCACAAATACATCGACCGCATTTGTCTGGCTGGGGCGCTGCTGTCTTTGCTGCTCACCCTGCTGTTTATGAACGGCCAGGCCTTGGGCGTCCAGCCCGCCTCCAGGGTGATGGGTTATGAGGCGAAGCTGTTTGACACGTCCCAGGTACATACCATCGACATTGTGATGGACGACTGGGAGCAGTTTATTGAAATCTGTGAGAATGAGGAGTACGCCCTGTGCGCAGTGGTCATTGACAACGAGGCGTATCAAAGCATTGGCATTCGGGCGAAGGGGAACACCTCTCTGTCCACGGTGTCCCAGATGGGCAGCGACCGCTACAGCTTCAAGCTGGAATTTGACCATTATGACAAGGGCAAGAGCTACCACGGTTTGGATAAGCTGTGCCTGAACAATCTCATCCAGGACAACACCATGATGAAGGATTACCTCACCTACCGCATGATGGGGGAGTTTGGGGCGAAGGCGCCGCTGTGCAGTTATGTGTACCTCACCGTAAACGGGGAGGACTGGGGACTGTATTTGGCGGTGGAGGGGGTGGAGGACGCCTTCCTTCAGCGCAATTACGGCCGGGATCACGGCGAGCTGTACAAGCCGGACAGTATGAGCTTCGGCGGGGGCCGGGGAAACGGCCGGGACTTCGACATGGACGAGTTTATGAACCGTGACGACGGGGAGCAGGCTGACGGTGCGTCCGGCAGTACGCAGCCGCCGAAACAACAGGGAGCTGCGCCGGAGGGCTTTACTCCACCCTCCTTCGGCGGCCAATTTCCTGAAACAGGCGGAAGCGGAGACGCGCCCCAGGGAGGGTTTGATCCCTGGGAACGGTTTGGCGGCGGGCCGGGGGGCGGCTTCGGCGGCATGGGCTCCGGCGACGTGAAGCTGCAATATACGGATGACAATCCGGACAGCTATTCCAACATCTTCGACAGCGCCAAAACCGATGTGTCCAGCGCAGACCAGGCCCGGCTCATCTGGGCGCTGAAAACGCTTAACACAGGCGAAACTGTGGAGGACGCTCTGGACATAGACCAGGTACTGCGCTATTTTGTGGTGCACAATTTTGTGGTCAACGGCGACAGCTACACCGGCGCCATGGTGCACAACTACTATCTCTATGAGAAGGACGGGCGGCTGTCCATGATTCCCTGGGACTATAATCTGGCTTTTGGGACCTTCCAGGGCAGCGACGCTTCGGAGGCAGTGAATGATCCCATCGACTCGCCCTTATCCGTTAGCGGAAACGGCGACCGGCCCATGGCGGACTGGATTTTCGCGGATGAGGCGTATACCGCACTGTACCACCAATACTTTGAGGAATTTTTAAATACAGTAAACCTTAATGTAATCATTGAGGCGGCCCGAGCCCTCATTGCCCCCTATGTGGAGCGGGATCCCACCAAATTCTGCACCACGGAGGAATTTGAGACGGGGGTGGAGACGCTGACCGCCTTTTGCACCCTGCGGGCAGAAAGTGTGTCCGACCAGCTCGCCGGAACCATTCCCTCCACAGATGAGGGGCAAGCCGCGGACAGCTCCGGTTTGGTGGACGCATCCGCCATTGCCCTGTCTGACCTGGGGACGATGGGCAACGGCGGTCCTGGAGGTTTCCTGAGTGGGGAGGGGCCGGACACAGACGCCTTCCGGCCCCTTGGGTCGGCAGGTCCGTTTGCCCCCGCTCAGCCGGAGGCGGAGGGCGGGGAACAGTCCGAGCAGCAATCCCCGGTAGGCTTTGACTCGTCTGTCTTTGGAGAGGGCGGGAACGGGAAGGGGCAGCCGCCCGGCGGCAGTGCGCAGGGGGAGGAGGGCGGAACCTTGATTTTGCTGGCGGCTTCCGCTTTGACCCTGCTGGCAGGACTGGTGACAGCGTTCCGCTTCAAAGGAAAAAACTAAGATGCCTGCAATTTTCCTTCCCTTGCCGGAGGGCTGGAGGAGGACAGAAAAAACGCCGGGAGGCTGGACAAATTGTCCGGCCTCCCGGCCGCGTTTTTAAGCGGCGGTGCAGGGCGTTGGTTTTGCTGAAACTGGGACGGGTAGAAAAATCGGCATATTTCTCCTTTACTGTGGTAAACTAAGTGCATTTATGACAAGGAGGAACAAATATGCGTGAACAGCACATTGGAAGCAGAGAGATGAGAGATTACCAAAAGCATCTGCGCCAAGAGGAACGGGCGGCCGCCACTGTGGAAAAATATCTGCGGGATATCAGAGCCTTTTCCATGTGGCTGAACGGCAGAGCGGTGACAAAAGAGCTGGCGTTTGCCTGGAAAGAAAAGCTGCTGGAGGATGGACGGGCTCCGATGACAGTCAACGGGAAGCTGTCTGCGCTAAACGGGATACTCCGATTTTTGGGTCGGGAGGACTGTCAGGTGAGGCTTCTCAGCATTCAGCGGATGGCTTTTCGGGATTCGTCCCGAGAGCTGACCCGAAGCGAATACCAACGTCTGCTCTGCGCCGCCCGGGATCAGGGCCGGGAGCGGCTGGAGCTGCTGCTGGAGACCATCTGCGCCACTGGTATTCGAGTGTCCGAGGCGCGCTGCATTACTGTGGAGGCCGCCCGGGCAGGACGGGCGGAAATTCGGCTCAAGGGCAAGATCCGCAGCATTCTGCTGCCCAATAAGCTGTGCCGTAAGCTGTTGAAATACGCAAAAAAACAAAAAATCACTTTGGGTAAAATATTTCTTACCCAAAGTGGAACCAGCTTGTCCCGGAAGCAAATCTGGCGGGAGATGAAGGGGCTGTGCAAGCAAGCGGGAGTAGAGCCGTCTAAAGTCTTTCCCCACAATCTGCGTCACCTGTTTGCCGTTACCTTTTACCGGGCGACAAGGGATATTGTCAGCCTGGCCGACGTGCTGGGCCACAGCAGCGTGAATACCACCCGCATCTACCTGATGACCACCGGCACGGAGCACGTGCGCCGGCTGGAGCGGCTTGGGTTGATCAGTTAGGGGACGGAATTTACCGTCTGTCGCCTAAAAGTAGAGGCTACATAACGGTAAAAATATTATAGCATACCCTTGGAGGGGGCGCAACCCCTTCTCAGGCGTTTTTTGGGTGCAAAAAGCAAAGAGCGGAAAAATGCTATTTTCGCCCATAGTTTTTTCGCCCTTTTTTGCGTCTGCCGGTCTTCGGCGGACGCTTTTTTGCGGTTGTTTTTCGTTTTTATCTGCGGGAAGCCGCTAAGGCGGCGACAGACGGTAAATTCTGTCCCCTGCAGGGATTGGGAAGAAAACAGTGATGAAATGAGCCGTTTCACCTAAGAGCTAAACCTGACTGGCCGGCGCCGCGTGGGTGTGCCGCAGCGGGTACGGGCAGAGGATTGATCCGAAGTGGAAAATGAGAGAGGGTGTGAGCGATGAGGGCCGATCCGCCTTGGGGTGAGCCCGCCGGCGGATGTGCCGACGGCGGCGGGGTGACAAAAAAGCGGCATTTTGGCAAACCATTGGAAACAATGGGGCGCAAAGTTTTGGAGGCTGCGGAGTCGAAGGGAAATCGTACCAATCCCTTGGCGCTATGCCCGTCCGACTGCGACTGAGCAAACCACGGGAAACCGTGGGACAGCAAAGTTATGGGGCCTACGGTATGAGCCGGACACGTCCGGCTCCGCTACGGCAGCCCGACCGCCGGACCCTTTGCGTCCGAAAAGTGCAAAGAAAGGAAGTAAAAGGAATGAAGAAGTTTTTGAATCGCGGCTTAGCCGTCGTGCTGTCCCTGGTGATGTGCGTCAGTCTGCTGAACCTGACCGCCTTCGCGGATGCCGTCCAATGCCCCGAATGCAAGTGCACGGGCGGCTATCATACCTCGGACTGCTCAAAGTATGTGGATGATTTGTCTGACGACAAGGACAAAAAGCCCGACGAGACGCTGGACGAGGATAAGGACAATGAAAAGAAGCCTGTCATTTGTACAGGCGGCAACCACGAGCTGGAAAACGGAAAATGCAAGCATTGCGGCTATGCGGAGGAAAGCAAGCCTGCGGAGACAGAGACGCCCGACCCCTGTGCAAATGGGCACGATTATAGCAGCGACGGCGAATGCAAAAACTGTGGCGCGAGCAAGTATGACGAGCCTGAGGAGAGTCAGAAACCCGAGGAAATCCAAAAGCCTGAGGAGCACGTGCACAGCTGGAGCTACGCCCAAGATTATTGGCAATTTTTTACCCACACGGCGACCTGTACTGGGTGCGGCGAAACACATCAAGAGCCTTGTCCCACGGAGCGCTTTGACTATTTTGGTATGGCTGCGGTTAGATGCTCTTTGGGGTGCGGCTGGCAGGCGAATGCCGAAGATGTTCACGATTGGAGCGAGTGGAAACCCAACAACAACGGTACGCATACCCGCCAGTGTGGAACTCACTGCAGTGAAACGGCTACGGAAGAATGCCAGCTCAGAGCGACCGACGACGCAGCAGGCGCGGTATGTACCGTCTGCGGCTGGATCAAGTACGGCGATGGTGACAGCGGCGGCAAGTACTGTCCGGACGGCGAGCACGACTACGGCAATGTCGGCGTCCCCATCAGCGGCGAAACGCATGAGCAGACCTGTGCAAGCTGTGGGCATAAGAAAACCTTCAGCTGCGGGTGGTCTATCCTTAAAGATGAAAACGGGCCTGTGGCGCACTACTGCGCTGTTTGTGGAAATCAGAAGTCCATCCGCAACGATGGTGACAACCAGTACTGTGACGATTTGGGCGAGGGGCATTCCTGGGGCATTAAGACGGAGGAGCTTTCCGAGGACGGACAGTCGGTGCTCACAACCATGAAGTGCTCCAAATGCGGAGCCGTTCAGATCACCGATATCTGCAACTCCCCGGCCAAGGTAACGGTCCATTATGTGTACGAGGGGGGCGAGCCCGCCTGCGGCGACCAGTCCCAAGCGGTGTGGAAAGGCTCGTCCTACTCGATCGCCTCGCCGGAGATCAAGGGATATGAGTGTGACGTTGCTGTTGTCGAGGGCACCTGTACAGACGGCAAGGGCATGGAGTTCACCGTGACCTATAGAAAGGTTGAGACCTACACCCTGACTGTTCACTATGAGTTCCCGGGCGGCGAGGAGGTTTTCCAGCCAGTCACTGAGCAGCACAAGGCAGGCGACGATTACAGGGTAGTCTCCCAACCCCTTGCTGGCTACACGCCGGAGCAGGAGGTCATTGAGGGCAAAATGCCTGCGGCAGATGTGAAGCATACCGTCAAGTATATGCTCAACGAGTACACCTGGACCATCCGATACTATTTGGAAAACGAAGACGAGCCTTTTGCAGTCAAGGTAATTCCCTTTACGGTGAAGACAGAGTCCCTGGATAATGTGGTTTCCCCCAGTAAGGAAGGCTATACCCCGGACCAGGGAACCGTGACAGCGCCTGACCCGAGGGTGCTGACCAATGTGGAGAGTAAGGTTGTCTACACGGCCACGCCCACCGAAGGCCAGCCGCCTGAGACCGGGACTGATACGGAGACTGAGCCCGAACCTGGTCCTGAGATCGAGATTGAGGAGCCCAACGTGCCCGTGGTTGAGGAATCCGAGGTCGAGATTACGGAGCCCGAGGTGCCTCTGGCTGAAATGCCTGAGGAGGAGCCCGTTGAGGAGCCTGTGGAGATTGAGGAGCCTGAAGTGCCGCTGGCGGAGGAGCCTGATATCGTGGAGATTGAGGACCCCGACGTGCCCCTGGCGGATGTGCCTCAGACTGGGGACGAATCCGTTGTCTGGGGAGAGATCGCTTTGATTTCCGGGCTTGGATTGGTTTTCCTGGCCATTGAAGGCAAGCGGCGCACGGAGGCTGAGAAGTAAGCGAAAATCATGCTCGAGGGAAAAGCGCGACCCGGTTTACCG
>OFGH01001996.1_pt1 | contig 12023 bp, 12 predicted proteins | sample 1521721 | NCBI WGS metagenome assembly OFGH01 (sample SAMEA3504132, study PRJEB24116) | mouse gut metagenome | biome: mouse gut; feature: mouse-associated habitat; material: faeces | place: Denmark | collected 2011
ATAAAAAGAAAATTTTATAATTATCTTTTGTAGTTATAAAATCAACCTGATACTAAAACAAAGCATTAATATTTTATAGTCGTTGCCCCTCCCTCTTCTCCATTATCACAATTTTTTCCAAACCATTCTTTTGCAATAGACAAATTTTACTGACCGCCAAGACCATTTTTATACATAACTCATAAATAATATTGTAAAAAAATGATTATGTGTTCCATAACTCTATAAAAATCTAATTTATGAGAATATGCAATTAACTGCAATAAAAATTATACCAACATCTTTCCCGCTATTGTCCCAAGCCAGACTGCGGCAAGGCAAAGACTAATGCTTATCACAATATACAAAAAGGCAGGTATAAAGTGTCCGTTCATCAGCATTTGCAAAAGTTCCAAAGAAAAGGTACTGAAGGTTGTCAAACCGCCACAAAAACCTGCTGTTAGTGCAACTTTGAGCACAGGGCTTAGCTCCTTTTTATCCATAAAAAGGCATAAAAAATCCAATCAAAAAACTGCCTGTAATATTTACCAAAAACGTTGCTCAAAGAACGGTAAATGGAGACAATCCCTTCTTTTTGCTGTGAGCAAACATGACACAATCATTTTTCACTCTTGATGTCAACAGGAACTGTTTTATCGAAAAAAAATGCTCTTTCAAGATAAAACAAGGCAGACATACCGCCCGCCTTGTTCTGCTCATTTTTATTGAATTTCTTTAGATAGTCACAAGATTATATTGTGCATTCCCCATACCCAGTTCCTGCATATAGGTCAGCTGACGAAGCCCGGCACGGGATTCAATGCGTTCCACCATGGGGGCTTTGACATCATCGGGCAAAGCATAAATCATATCCACGCTTGCCTGATCTATGGCTAAAATATCCGTGGAAGCAAGCACACCAAGATCCGGCAGGGTTACAGGTTCTGCGCTTGTTCCTGCACAGTCACAGCTCGTGGACATATTCCGCAGAACATTGATATACACAATTTTATCACCAAAATGATCGGTAATAGCTTTGCCGCCCTCAACCATTCTCTCCATAAAGCGTTCTCCGCCTGACCACAGCTTATCGCCTTCGCGGTGGAGCTGTTCCTTTCCTTTTGCACCGGACGCACAGCCAATAGAAATATTTTTAAGGGAACCTCCAAAACCGCCCATAACATGTCCTTTGAAATGGGTCAAAACAACCATGGAATCATAATCCAGCAAATGTTTGCCGACAGCAACGCTGTGTAACTGCTTTCCGCCTGCTATGGGCAAATCAACATCTCCGAACTCATCCATAATATCCACATCGGTAAACGCTGTCCAACCGTTTATTTCCAATGTTTTACGGTGTCCTTCCGTTGTTTGGCGAGGGCTTGAATAAAGCACATTACATTCCACTATGCGGGAATTTGGTACAACCTGCATAAATTCTTTGACCCAATCGCGGGGTATGATATTGGGTCCATGAGGTTCGCCCGTATGGACTTTTATGGCAACTTTCCCGGAAATATTCCGAGAAATTTTTTCATACAAAGAAATAAGAGCAGCAGGGCTGCAATTTGGACTATAGTAAACGGTGGAGGGAGTTTCGGCTTTTGCTGCTTTTAATCCAGACAAACCGCAGCACATTAAACCGCCGACTGCTGTTGCTCCTTTTAAAAAATTACGTCTTGAAATACTCATACTACCTCCCGGAAGGCAATAAAATTATAAATCAGCCAGCCACATATTGACTGCATCCTGTACTTTTTGCTGAGAATTTTGTGCATCACTGCCCCGAACAGCAAGCCCTTTCAACAGTGTCGCTCCTTTGCAGGCACTTCCAATTTTTTGTGGAATATTCCTTAAGCCGCTTCCTTCATGCGTGCAAAAGGGAATAATAATTTTTCCCGTAAAATCAAATTGCTCCACAAAAGTATACACAGGCATAGGCACATCTCCCCACCAGTTGGGGAAGCCCAAGAAAATAATATCATATCCTTGTATAGAATCAAGTGTTTTGGCAAGGCTTGGGCGGGCTTTGGCATTTTTTTCCTTTTTGGCAAGTTCCGTACATTCATTATAATTTTGCGGATACTGCACAGCCGGCTCAATATGGAATAATTCTCCGCCAGTCTTTTGCCGGATTAACTCAGCAACTATTTCCGTATTTCCTTTGTCAATGGTGCCTACGCCGTAATTCTCGCCAGTACGGGAAAAATACGCAATAAGAATTTTTCCTTGATATGATTCAAAATTCATCTGACCCGCCATTACATTTTGTGAAAAAAATAAACCGCAGCTTCCAGCAATGCCGAACATTGCCAAACTTTTTAATACTGCCCTGCGTGAAATAAGCATAGATTTCTCCTCAACTTTGTCTGCATAAAAATGCCGTCTATCCAAAATCTGACAAACGGCTTTGGCATTTTCAAGGAATTTACCCTCATGACAATTTTGCCATAGCCTAAACGCCTTGCCATAACCTTAGAAACGCCAAGCCGATTGACCTCTTCAACATCCTGCTATTTGGAAAGTTTTGCGTACTCTTCATCAGTGACAGGTTCGAGCCATGTATTGGAGCCATTTTTTGCAGGAACTTCCACAGCAAGATGGGAAAACCAACAATCTTTTTTTGCACCATGCCAATGTTTTACACGGCTGGAATATTGACCACGTCACCAACCGTCAAAGAACGGGCAGGCTGCCCCCATTCCTGATACCAGCCTTCTCCATGTGTGCAAATGAGGATTTGCCCTCCGCCTTCGTCTGCATTATGAATATGCCAATTATTGCGGCAGGCAGGCTCAAAGGTAACATTGGCAACAAAAACCTGTTCTTTTGAGAGGATATTCAAATAACTTTTGCCAATAAAATATTGCTCATAGGCTTTATTATATTCGCCTCTAGCAAAAAGCATTTTTTCTTTATCCATGACTTTTCTCTACCCGATTATTTTTGCACAACTTTTTCAACTAATCCCTGCACATTCTTTGCAGTTGCGTCACCCAAATTTTCACGGATTACTTCAACGTACTGAAAAAGCTGTTCTTTTGTCCAGCCGGAGTTGTTGTAACAAGTAGCTAAATGACCTTGCAGCTGAGGATTAACATTATCAATTCCTGCAAGAATGCCAACGGTAATCAGTTCTCTGTCCTTCCATGTTAAAACATCACGCTGGAACAAATCCCCAAACAAATGTGCTTTCAGGCAATAATCGATAAGAGGGGAGAAATCGTATAAACCGCCTTTTACTTCCCGATTAAAAAGATTGGTTTGGTTTTCTGTGCCAAACTCAAGGCTTGTTTTATCCGTTGGCATGGGGCTTGCTTCTTTTCCCATTACATCGTTCATTCCTGCTGCTTTTCTTTTATCAAGCAGAGCAGAAAATGTTTGCAGACCGTTCAGACTCCTTGGAAAACCTGCATAGGCATATACTTGTGCAAGTAATTCTTTGATTTCATTGACAGTAAGACCATTTTCCAAGCCTTTTTCCAAAGCTTTTTCCAAATTTGGCAAATCCCCTTTTCCAGCCAATGCGGAAATGCTGACTAAGGATTGTTCTTTTGCTGATAAAGCGTTTTCGGCTGCTTGTGCATTCATTGCTGTTACTCCTAAAAATAAAATACATGCTGATAAAACAGATATGATACGATTTTTCATCATATAAAACTCCTTTTTCTATGCTTATAAATACCGTATTCGCGTCAAAGAAAAAGACCTAATTCTCTAAAAATCTTGCCTAAAATTATCAAAAAAAAAGACCGCCCCACAACAAAGGCAGTCTTTTTATACATTATGTGAAGCTCATTTATTGTAAGGCTAGGATTTTCCGTTTCGAGGTATCCCGATGGGGGGAATCACCAAACATACGCTTATATTCACGGCTAAATTGGGTTACGCTTTCATACCCGACTAAGATGGCCGCAGAAGACGCCCGTTCATTTTCCATAAGCATAAGACGCTGTGCTTCCTGCAAACGCAGCTGCTTTTGATACTGCAAAGGACTTGAGCCTGTGATTTCTTTAAAATGCCGGTAAAGGCTGGAAACAGACATATTCACCCTTTGTGCCAATTCTTCCACATTGAGGGGCTGGGCAATATGTTGTTTCAAAAAAGAAATTGCCTGCACAACCTGATTTTTTTCAGAACCTTTTGCATACAAACTATACAGCACTCCGCCGTATTTGCCGATAAGCACCAAATAATGCAGTTCCCGCAAAATCATGGGCGCCCGCAAAGGAATTTGCTGGGGCTTATCCACAAGTTCTGCCAAACGGTACATACATTCCAAAATCTCCACTTCCACATCTCCTACCGCAAAACCATGTTTTGACGTAGGATACGGAATTTGGTGTTTTTCCATTTCCATAATAAACTCGGAAATGATTTCTTTATCCAAATTGACAAAGACAGAAATAAAATCCTCAAAGGGTTCCTGCACAATAAAATTTGAAGAACTGCTTATTTCAATACCGGTTACAATACATTTATTTTTGGTAATATGGTATTCATGATTGCCTTGAATAGAAATTTTATGCCCCTGCAAAATAACAGAAACATGAGGCTGCAAAAAACATCTGTCTGTTTGATTTAACTGCCTTTTCCGCACAAAAAACAAGTCGGGCACAGCAGTTGGAAAAATTCCCTCTTCCGGGGTATAACGTTCAACAATTTGCTTAAGTGCTGAATTTAACGTATCAATTTTTGACTGCGTTTCCATACCGACTCCTCATCGATTGTTTTTACAGTTAACTTTTCCTTTTTAGGATATATTAAAAACAGTCTTTTGTCAAGATTAGGCAAGTTTTATGGAAATAAAGCAATTATTTTCTATTAGGTTGCAAAAATTATGCAAGTTTTGTATACACATGCAAATCTTTTTCCAAACGAAATTTTCCAATTTCCGGAACAATTCTCTGAAAATGGGCAGATACAGTATGAGCATCCAAAGAAGCTTTATTTTCCCATGCTTCCAGCATGGTTAAAATACAGGGATTATCAATATCCTGATATAACTCATAGGAAAGGCAGCCCTTTTCTTTTTTTGTCTCGCTTATCAACTCCTGATACAAAGCAATAACGTTTTGTAAATCATACTCATGAAACAAGCCTTTTGCAATAACTGTCAGCATACCGCCCTCTTTTGCTTGATTTGTAATTTTTCCATGAAAAAAAGATATTCCAAAGTATGTTCCCTGTTTACATCAGAAACACAAAGCACACGCCAAAGTTTTGGGTCAAGCGCAGCAGCAAAATCATGGATGGCATGGTATTCTTCCAAGCCTCCCGCATGCCCTGTATAGCAATGCACACTGATTACCCCTTGCGGATAAAGCCGTTCACAGCAATTTGCTATCGCAGGTACGCTTGTTTCTGCTTTTGTGGCAATAAAATCATTTTTTCTGTCTTTGCGCGGTAAATAACCAAGGTTAAACATTACTCCTGCCAGCACGCACTGCTTCGGCAAATACCCGGTAATATTTTCATGCCCCGAGTGCACCAGTTCTGCCTGCAAACCATGAAATTTCAGCCGCTCCCTTGTGCTTTGCAATGCTTCTTTCTGCACATCACAAGCCAAAACGGAAAAATCTCCTTGCACAAAGTTCCCAATCCCGGCTAAAAAACACGTATCATGCCCATTTCCTGCTGTTGCATCAATACAATATATGGGCTCGTCACCTTTATATGCTTGTGAAATTGCCTGCACTGCCCGCACGATACCGTTGTGTGCCAAACTGTCCAGCAGCGAAGGACGGCTCTCTGCCATGGAAGCAGATAAAAAAATATTCTTTTCTTGTTGATTTTCTTTCATATTCATAACCATATAATACGTATTTACCCTGTATAACAAGTATAACCGATTGATAACAGCTGCACAATAAAAATATTTCTCCCAAACGAAGAACAATATGCCATAACTCAGCAAGATGAAACGCATTCAAAAATTTTTTCTCGTTATCCTTGACAGGGTGACAGGCATTTGCTACAAATCGTGTTATCAATTTTATTTTTGTAACACGACGGTAAATAATGAAGCACGCTTTCATCAGAAATAACTATTTTTCCTTTGCGTATACTGGGTTAAAATTATTTTTTCAGCTTGCTGTCATGCTTTTAATCCTTGCTGTTATCGTGTTTTATGTTTCAAGGCTTACACCGGGCGACCCCCTGCAGTCTTTTTACGGTGACGCAGTGCAGAGTATGACGCAGGAACAGCTTGATTTAGCCCGTGAAAGACTGGGATTAAACGCCCCTGTCCATGTGCAGTTTACCAAGTGGATTGAACACGCCTGTCAGGGAAATTTCGGTATTTCCCTGCGGTATAAAAGACCTGTGCTTGATGTGGTCAAGCCTTTGCTTGGCAATACCCTTATTCTTGGCATTATTTCCTACTTTTTTGTTTTTACGCTTGCCATTGGTTTAGCTCTTGTCTGCGCCCGATATGAAGATAAATGGATTGACAGATTTATTTGTAAAATCGGCACCATAGCCTATTACACGCCTGCCTTTTGGCTTGGTGTAGTTCTTGTGCTGATTTTCAGTATCAATCTGCAGTGGCTGCCGTCAAGCGGCGCCTATGATTATGGAAAATCAAAGGACATCCTCAATTGGGCAAAACACCTTATTTTGCCCGTTGCAATTATGGTAGCCAGCCATTTTTGGTATTATGCCTATATGATACGCAATAAATTACTGGACGAACTCAGAAAAGACTATGTGCTGCTCGCAAGGGCAAAAGGCATGAGCAAAATGAGTGTGCTTGTCAAACACTGTCTGCGCAATATTATGCCCACCATTATCAATATCATGGCAGTTTCCGTTCCGCATATTATCAGCGGCACTTACGTTGTGGAAACAGTATTCAACTTTCCCGGTATTGGGCTCATGGCTGTTTCTTCCGCAAAATATCACGATTACAATTTACTCATGCTGATTGTGCTGATTACGGGATTTTTAGTTGTTATCAGCAGTTTTATTGCCCAGTACATCAATGAACGCATTGACCCGCGGATTAAAGGGACGGAAATAATTACGCTATGAATACGCAGCAGTCACAAATTCTTACTCCTGAAAATCAAGGATATTGCCCCACAAAGGAAGATTTTAAACTTGTAGGGACAACCTATCAAGAACAGGCTAAGGCTCAACAACAAGCTCCTGCCAAAAGAAAATTCCGCAATTTTCCGTTTTTTTCTGCTGCTGTTCTAAGTATTCTTGTCTTTGCCTGTTTTTTTTCCTCTGCCTTTGTCAATCATGACCCTACGCAATTTTATCTTTCCAACCTCAATACCGCCCCCAATAAAGAATTTTGGTTTGGCACCGATTCACTTGGACGGGATATTTTTTCCGTGCTCTGGAATGGCGGAAGAGCGTCTATTTTTATAGGTATCACAAGCACCATTATTGCAGCAAGTATCGGCGTCCTCTATGGCTGTATCTCCGGCTGCGCCTCAACTTTTATTGATACGGTCATGATGCGCATTGCAGAGCTTTTTCAAAGTATTCCCATCATTCTTGCACTGCTGCTTTTACTCTCTTTACAGGAAAAGCAAACGCCGTTATCCATTTCCATAATCATTGGCATAACAAGCTGGTTTGCCCTTGCCCGTATTGTGCGGGCTGAAGTCCGCCAGATCAGAAACAGTGAATATATCCTTCTTTCAAGGCATATGGGGGCTTCTTTTTTTTGGATTATGCGCAGGCACCTCATTCCCAACATCATATCAGCCATTATGTTTATTGTTATTTCTTCTATCAGTACCAATATGGCAATGGAAGCAACGCTCAGCTTCCTTGGGCTCGGCCTGCCGCCGGAAGAACTTTCTCTGGGCAGTATGCTTGCCCTTTCCAATAGAGCCCTGCTTTTGAATACATGGTGGGTTATTATTTTCCCGGGACTGTTTCTTGTTATCCTGCTTTTTTCCATTACCCAAATCGGGCATATTTTCAGACAGGAAAACTGTAAAGGTTTCAGCAACCTTTAACAATAATAAGGAGTTACAATGAAAATTGTATGTAAAAAATTAAAAACAGGCTTTGCGGCAAGTATTCTTGCACTTGGTCTCATGCTGACGGGCATAACAAGCACTTTTGCTGACGACATGTCCAATACCCTTATTTATGCCGGTGAAAACGAAGATACCATCAACCCAATTCTCAATAATCATCAGGAATTGCCTACAATTATCTTTTCCGGCTTACTCAAATATGATGCGAAAGGCAATCCTGTCCCTGACCTTGCAGCTTCCTATGCCTATGATGATGAATCCATGACCTATACCTTCAACATCCGTGAAGGGGTGACATGGCATGACGGCACGCCCTTTACCATCGAGGATATTATTTTTACCTATACGGCCTTATCACAAGATGAGCGTTTAACAGCTTCCATTTTGAGTAATTACGAAGACATTGAAAGCATTACCTCTCCTGCCGCAAATACCATTGCCATAAAAATGAAACGCTATAATGCCGCCATGCTTGACAATTTCACTATCGGCATTATTCCCAAACATTTATTTGAGGGACAAGATATCAATACTGCCCCTGCCAACCATACCCCCATTGGAACAGGCCGCTATAAATTTGTGGAATGGGATACGGCAGGCGGCATGATTATTTTGGAACGCAACGAAAAGTACTACGACAACGTTCCGAATATTGAAAGAATTGTCTATAAAACCGTTGCGGTGGAAAGTACCAAAGCCCTTATGCTCCAATCCGGTGAAGCTGACCTTGCATGGCTCAATGCAAAATATGCCGAAAATTTCAAAGGCAAAGCAGGTTTCAAAAATATTGACTTTATCACTGCGGACTATCGTTCCGCCTCCATGGATTTCAGAACGGAATTTTGGCAAAAAAACGGCGACTCCATTGGCGTATTAAATTATGCTGTTGATAAACAAGCGATTATTAACAGCGTACTCAACAAAGAAGGTATCCCTGCTTACAGTCCCATTCAAATTAATGCCTTTGGCGGCAATAAAAAAGCTGATATTTACCCCTACGATTTAGCAAAATTTGCTGCGGAAATGGAAAAACTCGGCTGGAAAAAAGACGCCCATGGTATTTATGAACGGAACGGACAAAAATTCTCTTTCACCATTCAAGTACGCGATTACGAAGAAGAACGCATTGATATTGCCAATATCTTAGCACGGCAGCTCAAAGACGCCGGCATTGATATGCGCATTGTTCCTGTTACCCGTTTTGACTGGAAAGCAGGCTATAATGGTTTTTTAGCCGGCTTTGCGGTAGAATTTGACCCTGACGGCATTTATAAAGATTTTGTGACAAACGCAAGTGATAATACCATGCATTACTCCAACGCCGAAGTTGACGAACTGCTCAAAAAAGGGCGTGCAACAGCTGATGTGAGTGAAAGAAAAGCAATTTATCATACTTTTGAAGAAGTCTATGCAAAACACCCGGGACATCTGCTTGTGGCATATTTAAACGGCAATTACGTCAGCACTGACAAGCTCAGCGGGCTCAATACAGCGCGTATCCTTGGTCACCATGCTGTCGGCGTTATGTGGAATATTGAAGAATGGACATTATCAAAATAACATACTAATATGGACTGAACGGCTGGGGAGTTCTTGCTCCCCTGCCGAAATATCGGGAAAACTATGGAACAAGTATTATCAGTTGAAAATCTTTCGGTTTCTTTTGATACAAAAGACGGGATTGTTCAAGCAGTACGGGATATTTCTCTGCAGGTAAACAAAGGGGAAACCCTTGCTGTTGTGGGTGAGTCCGGCTGCGGAAAATCTGTTTTTTGCCGTTCTGTATTGAAACTTTTGCCTGATACTGCAAAAATAACAGGAAAAATCCTCATTAAAAGCTCGGATACAGAGCAAGATATTGTCCATTTAAGTGAACGGGAAATGTGCAAAGTCCGCGGCACAAACTTTGGCATGGTCTTTCAGGATCCCATGGCGACCCTCAATCCCGTTATTCCCATTGGCAAACAAATTATGGAAGCAATACGCCTGCACCAAAAAATTTCCAAAAAAGACGCTGAAAAAAAAGCTGTTGAACTCATGGAACTTGTAGGTATTGATGATGCAAAAAATCGCATTTATCAGCAGCCCCACTTTTTTTCGGGAGGCATGCGTCAGCGCTGTGCCCTTGCAATAGCCCTTGCCCTTTCTCCCAAAATCCTTTTTGCTGACGAACCCACAACGGCTCTTGATGTAACCGTACAGGCACGCCTCTTTGATCTTTTAAAGGAAATACAAAAAAAGACAGGCATTGCCATTGTGATTGTCACCCACGACTTGGGACTTGTTGCCCGTATTGCGGACAGAGTTGCCATTATGTATGCAGGAAAAATTATTGAAACAGGCACCGCAGAAGAAATTTTTTACCATTCAAAGCACCCCTATACATGGGGGCTGCTTGGCGCTTTGCCTTCTCTGGCGCTTAAAAACGGGGAGCTCAAAGCCATTCAAGGCATGCCTCCCTCATTGCTCAATCCCCCGCAAGGCGATGCTTTTGCCGCCCGAAACGATTATGCTTTAGCCATTGATTATAAAATGCCGCCTCCTCTCTTTTCTCTTTCCGATACCCATAAGGCGGCAACATGGCTTTTGGATGAACGAGCTCCGCATATTGAAGCACCCCGCTATACGCAAAAAAATTCCCTTTAAGTTCAGGAACAGCAATGGACTCCTTTCTTTCCGTTCGTGATTATCACCAGATTTTTCCTGTGAATACCTTTCATCATGTCCATGCACTCAATGGCATAAGTTTTGACATGTATGCAGGGGAAATTTTTGGACTTGTGGGCGAATCAGGCTGCGGTAAATCGACGCTCGCCCGTGCAATTATGGGTATGTATAAACCGAGTAAAGGGGAAATTTATTATCAAAATCAATGTATTACCGGTAAGCATATTTCCCGCGAGCTCAGAAAAACCCTGCAGCACGATTTGCAGATTATTTTTCAGGACTCTTCCGTTGCCCTCAATCCGCGTATGAGTATTGAAGATTGTATTGCAGAGCCATTTGACATTCATAAACTTTTTCCCAAGAAAAATGAACGGCGTGAGCAGGTTGTCAAACTTCTCCATCTGGTGGGGCTGGACAGTTCTTTTTTAGAAAAAATCCCTGCAGAAATTTCCGGCGGACAAAAACAGCGCGTCTGCATTGCCCGTGCTCTTTCCCTTCAGCCTAAACTTATTATTGCAGACGAACCGGTTTCTTCCTTAGATGTTTCTATTCAGGCACAAATCATCAATCTTTTTATCAAGTTACGCAAAGAAATAGGTTTTTCTCTGCTCTTTATTGCTCATGATTTAGCCATGGTGCAATACCTTTGCGACAGGGTCGGGGTCATGTATAAAGGAAAAATTGTAGAAATTGCCCCGTCAGAAATACTTTTCAAGCATCCTCTGCACCCCTATACACAAATGCTTTTATCCGCTATTCCAAAACCTGATCCTGATTCAGAAAAGGCAAAAATCTTTACTTCCCATGCAAAAATTAAACTTGATAAAAACGCTCAATTAAAAGAATCCGAACAAAATCATTTTGTGCTGGAATAAATTACTTGCGAAATTTTACAATACTGATAGAAAAATGATAAACTGATATTTTATATGTGCAGGTATATATTTTGAACGGTAATAAACTTATTTTAATCGATGATAAAGATAAAACGGAAGAAATTATTTCAATTGATTTATCAAATAATTATTATCAGATTTGTTTCATTAATTCAACAAAAATATATAGTTATTCGGCTTCCAGAATTAAAATTTATTCATTAATAAAAAAATTAAATCCTCAAGAATATTGTATTCAATTTTATACTCATCAGCATGCTCCAATAAAATATATCCTTGATTATGGTTCATTGTATAAAGTTTTTTTTCAAAATAATACAAACAAACTTTATCTTCCTTCCGAAATTACAATAAAAAATAAGGCTCTAGACCATCACTTTTTATTTTTAAAATATAATTGTTCAATAAAGAGTGTAAAATTTTCACTTCTAAAATTAAATCTACACTCACATTCTTTTAAGTGCAAGATAAACTTTTCATC
>OFGH01001997.1_pt1 | contig 12003 bp, 13 predicted proteins | sample 1521721 | NCBI WGS metagenome assembly OFGH01 (sample SAMEA3504132, study PRJEB24116) | mouse gut metagenome | biome: mouse gut; feature: mouse-associated habitat; material: faeces | place: Denmark | collected 2011
GGCCCCAAAGACAGCCATCTTTTGGACCCATTATACTCACTTCCAAACAACATAACCGCAATAGATAAAAAAATTGCTATCATAATTTTTGTGAAAAAAGTATATTGACGGAGCGGGAATTTTTGCTATAATTTTTTTCAGTTAAAGGAAAGATCAGACATTGGAGGTGGGCGATGTCGCCACCGAGAAGCAGTTCCTCCCAGGGCATGGAGGAAAACCTAAAAAAAGCCGTCATCGAAATGCTGGTGATGTTGCTGCTAAATGAGGAGGATATGCACTCCGCCCAGATTACCCAGACCCTGGAGGAACGGGCGGACGAGTCGCTGAACCTCTCCTTCCCCTACGCCTTGCTGTACCGCCTCATTGAGTGCGGATACATCCGGGAGGCGTACAAAAAAACCGCCCCTGATGGGCGGAGGCGGCAGTATTTCCAGATTACGGAGGAGGGTCAGGACCATCTGTCCGTCTTGCTGGCCACTTACCGGCGGTTCAGCGAGAATATGGAACGGCTTATGAAAGGAGGTAAGAAGAGAGATGGACAATAAAGCGGCCGGACAATATCTCGCCCGTGTGAAGCGCGCTCTCGTCTGCGGCAAAACCGACCGCTGCCGCCTGCTGGAACGGTGCGCGGCCATGATCGGCGATTTCCAGCAGGAGAACCCGGAGGTCGGATATGACGGTATTGTGGACGCTTTCGGTGAGCCTGACGCCTTCGTCTCTGAACTGCTGTCAGGTCTGGATGAGGCCACGGTGAAGGCTGCCCGAAAACGGCGGCGTTTGATCCGCTGGGGGGCAGCGGTGGCCATAATCGCCGTACCGGTGGTTATCTCGGTTTTTTGGTACATACAATATCAAAAATCAATGCTTGTTAATGATTTTGCGACTATTGTCATGGAAAATCCATATGAAATTACACAAGATGAATTTGATAACAGGTTAGAGAACACCCCAGAAGAAAGACATTCCGATAATTTATATAAAGGAGAATGAACATGAAAAAGGTATGTACGCTCTTTTGTTTGGTTATGGTAATCCTGTCCATGGTCAGCACCTCAGCACTTGCTGTCGAGCCTGCGGAAAACGTCATTGACTTGGGCGATGGCTTCTATGCAGTTGAAACCATTACAAGTGCTTCGATGGAGCGATCCACTGATACGGTTAGAGGGAGCAAGACTGGCAAACTTTATTACAACTCTACTCTGATTGGATCTGCGACCATCTCTGCCTCTTTTGATATCTCTGGTTCTACCGTTAGAGCTACGAAAGCCACGATTGATGGTGAGGGATACAACGGAGCGCTATTTCTTGATGGAAAAACTACTTGCGATGATGAAATTGTCAATGGTTGGGCGTCCTTCAAGTATAACGGCGTACAGAAAATCCTTTACCTCTCCATCTCCTGCACCGCCGACGGTACGCTCCAATAAAATACACATATCCGCAGCAGCAGCGGCCCCTTTCCCTGCTCCTGGGAAAGGGGCCGCTACTATCCCCGAATCAGCTGTTAGCCTTTCCCATCAAAAATAATTTGGAGTGATAGGGGTGCAGGTAACGGTATTCCCCGGAATACATACGCTCCAGGGCGGTACGAATGTATTACGCCAATTTAGCCGGCGCCTATCTGAGCTGGCTGTTCGGTTTATGAGATCAGGCTGTGCGTGAGTTCCTGCTGTAATAGAAAAAACCCGCCTCTTGATTTCAGCGTTCAAGAGGCGGGGTTTTCTTAATTGTATATTTTTTTCAACAGCTCATCAGGCATTTTATACCCTGCCCGTTTCAGAAGCGTGGACATCAATTCAAACCCATACAGGAAGAAAAATCTCCTGGAGTCATTGATCCGCTCAATCCTCTCCGCAAACTGGCCGGCGCACTCAGTTCGTTCCTTCGGCGGCAGCTGCTCCACAAAGCGGCTGCATACCCGTTCAAGAGTCTCCTTTTTCTCTCTGAAACCAGGGACACATTCCAGACCGGCCAGTTGAACAGCCTGCCCTGTGAGAGTACCGGCGGCGGCCAGGAGTCCCTGCGCATAGAAGTAATCATTGATCGGCTCCTCGTAGTCGAGAAAGGCGTCAAATATTACATTTGTATATTGGGCATAGACCCACTCCCCCAGCGTTCCCATGTGTTCGATCCAGCGGAGATAGCTCTCGTGGCCGGCCCTATAGCCGGGAGAGCAGGACTTCCGAAATTCCTGGATCTCCGAGGACGCCTCGCTCAGCAGGGTGCTGATATAGTCTTCCGTTACAATGTGTTCCATAAAGCGGCTCCTTTATAAAAAATTGAAAAACTGAGTTCCCACACCTGGCGTCAGTACAATCATATTCTCCAATGAACTCCGGAGTTCAGTCTCGATTCCAAACGTCAGCAGCAGCATACCAAAGCAATCGTTTTTTCCCTGCTGTTCCCGCATATTGTAAGCCGCGGCATACTCGGGAAAACTTCTCCAGACGGCGTTCATCAGTGCTTGCCTGTCAATCAGGCTCCAGTCCCACTGGTCATTGCCCCGCACCAGTTCCAAGAGAGGGAGGCAGATATCATCTCCGCGGAAAAAGATGTATCCTATGGTCTGATCGAGGCCGTGTTCCCTGTCATATTCGGTTGTTTCCGAAAGGTCCAGGACGGCTTTCGAGAAGTCATCGCGGATTACACAGCAGACAGCCAGAGTCGATACGCATTGGTCAGTTTCGATCCAGTAAACGCCATTGTGGATGGTCTTGTGGCGGGCCGTGTATCCCCATGGCGTCAGGGATGGCACGGGGTAAGTCCCGAAATACTCCGGGCAGACCTCCATGCCAAAGGCTGAGGCGGTGCGCAGGCTGTCGAACTCCCCCAGGGGGAGTTTGTTTTTTGTACGGTACCGCAGGATCTCGTATTCAATAACCATCCAATGGCAATCTCCGCTCTCGCGCTCAAACAGTCGGAGTTCCGGATGTTCAGACACCGGCTTTCCATATTGGCGGGCCTCTTTGCTGATGTGGGCATCCTCTGTGACAATATAGAGCCATACGTTGGTTAAATGATCCTCCGGCGGCGCGATGCGGAGATAATAGATGCCCGGGCATTTTATCTCCGCCCGCTCAACCGGACCGTATTCCTGTTCAAGGCTGTGCAGGTCAAAGGGGAGGTCTGCGGGAGCAATCCAGTCTTTTTCTCTATCCATAAATCCTCGATTCTTTCCGCCCAATTGCAGAACAAATCTTCATATTCAAGAACTATTATTGCGTATATCGCAGATACTATTATATTTAGAGGTTTTCATTCTGTCTAGTGGGGAAAAAATAAGAAGTATGCTGATGTAGAGGTGAATATGGTGGACTACACAACATACATTCGAGAACGGATCACAGAGCTGAGGATGCGAAGGGGCGTATCGGAGTATCAGATGAGCTTAGCTTTAGGCCAAAACCGTAATTATATCCAGGGCATTACTTCCGGTAAAGCACTGCCATCCATGGGGCAGTTTCTCAATATCTGCGAGTATTTCGAAATCACGCCAATGCAATTTTTTGACGGAAGAGGGCTATACCCAGAGCTTGTTCGAAAAGCAATGGACGCTATGTGTGAGATGGATGACTCAGATATGCTGTTGGTCTTAAATTTGATCAGGCGGTTGTCGCGGCAGCAGGATTGAGCCTGTCAGACTACATTTTGATTATACAGGTCTCTGGTCAAAATTTCAAGACATTTCGAAAAGTAGCCTGTCGGGCACTATTGGACAAAGGACTTTCCCGGTAATCTATGATACAGGATGAGCCTGTCAGGCTACGGGAGAGATTTAGATGGATGCAGCAGGATTGGGGAACCGCATACATGAAGTCCGCAGACGGGCCGGGATCAGCTCAGACAAGTTAGCGGAACTGTGCGATGTTGGAGCAGTGCATATCCGAAAAATAGAGTCCGGCTCAAAAGTCCCCAGCATTCAGCTATTTACGAGAATCTGCAATGCTCTGCAAATTTCACCGCACTATCTGCTGCAGGATAGTCTGAGTGAGGAGATTACGCCGGGTTAATATGACTTTAATATATCAAAGCTCCCCGGCCAGTACAGGCCGGGGAGCTTGCGTTATTGTCCTTCCGCGAACCGGACGGGGAGTCCGTTGATCTCCACGTCCTCCTCCACAGGAATCAGGATGTATTTTTTCCCATCAATCACCCTGGTCTCCACCAGGTAGCTGCACGCCGGGTCCACGGACACCGTGGCCTGGGCGGTGCGGAGCTCAAACTTCTTATCGTCAATCAGGTTGGCGGGACTCAGCGCCGTATCCGCGCCGAACCGCTCGTTGCAGCTGTCCTTGAAGGAATCCACCTTCTCCTGGGGGACGCCGCAGTCCCGGAGGATTCCGCCGATGTCTTTGGCCGTCACCGCCAGGGGCTCCGGGTCCTTGCTCTCCCTGTGCTGGGCGATCCGCTCCGCCAGCCGCTGGTGAACCGCCTGGGCAACCTCCACGCTGCACGTCTCCTCCAGGGCGGACAGGGCCTCCTGGAAGGATTCCCGCTGCTCTGCCGCGGACATGGGCGGCTCCGTGTGAAACACGGCGTCGATGAACTCCTGGTGGAGCTCGTCCGGCTTGCGGGAGTAAAAGAGGGCGTTGTAGATGTTGGCCGTCCGGTTGTCAAAGGCCGGGAAGAGGAAGCCCAGCTCCGGCGGGCAGACCATCTGTCCCATGGTGTAGTGGAACTCATTGTCGCCGGGGAAATACCCCAGCTCCGCCCTGCCCGCCTTCACCGGGCAGACGCAGCAGACAATATAGGTGAACACCTCGTCTGAGGCGTCCGCCTGGGTCTCGCCGTCTTTGCCCCGGCGGGGCACATCGTAGGCATCGCAGGCCAGGAGAAGGAGATAGCTGTCGTCCCCCATGTCCAGGCTGCCGATGACCTTTTGGTAAAAAGCGTTCCGTGCCTCCCGGTCTTTCAGACCGCTGGTGCGCAGGGCGGAGAGGAGGCGGTGCTCCTCACTGTCCGCCACCTGCTGGGTGGAAAACACGATGTCGATCAGGTTCTTGCCAAGCGTGCCGGAGAGGGCCTTTTTCAAAAGGTCCAGATACTTCTCCGCCTCCTCCTGGGGCATGGCGCCCAGGGATTCGTCCAGGTCGGAGACGATCTTCCTTGCGCTGTTGACAAAGCAGCCGTAGACCCGGCTGACGGCGCTCTTCTCAGGCCGCCAGCGGCGGCGCAGTTCACTGATTTCTCTTTGGTTCATGAAGTACCTCTCTGTTCTTTGGTCTCGCCTTGCATGGCTGATGGATGCGCTTTTCCATTGTAGATGAAATGAGGGGAAAGTGCAATACAGTTCATCGCAAAGGGCATCTAATTTGAATGGTTTATAGACTTGCTCATGGGCAAGGGGGGCGATCTGTCAGAGGTGGAGCGGGACAAGACTCGCCGGTATCAGGTCCAAGCATTGCAAAGCTGTACGGAACATGGTATAGTTTTATTACTTTAACACATTCGTTTTCTTGAGTTCCTATGTCTTTACCTGCTTTCCGACAGTTATACGTGGAGGGAATGATATTATGCCGAGAGAGATATGGAATGAACTATTTCGCCCGCCATATGATATTATTCAGATTTTGATGATCACACTGATCGTGCTATTGGGCCTGTATACTTGCAGCATGATTATTTGGTCCTTCCGCTGCCATTCTGAGAAACAAAAAATCAGGCGGTTCTTCTCCGCGCACAAGTCAACCACTGGGGTAATTATAAAGTATGATGCGGCTGATGGAGATAAATATATCACAGTGTCCTCAGCTGTGCCAGGACAGGCGGGTCCTTTTGTTCCGCATGTCCATGAAACCGCAGATCAATATACAGTTATTTTAGAATGTCATACCGGTGACGCGCATTTCTATGCGGAGTATCAAATACCTCTGAGCGATTATAAGGAAGAAAAAGAAGGAGAAACCGTCCGTATTAAAGATAGCTGGAGACCGATAGGCTATGAGGAAATCTAGCATAACAATAATCCCGCCCTTTTGAAACTATTAATCAAGCATAACGTTATAACTGCTTTTGGGGATTCAGCTGGCCACATCACATGGGATGTGCATCCGAGGGTATGTATCTTAGGGGGCGCTCTTTTGGATTGCTTCAAGTGGAACACATTTGCTTCTCGTAAGAACCGGGTTCGAGAGCGGGCGGAACAGATCTATAAAATAAGCGAACGGGTCTCGTCATTCTTTTGGGATGCTGATGGACGGCCCGATTTTGAGGAGCGGGAAGGGCAGCAGGACATGGCCTTTGAGATTCTTGACGCCCTCAAAAAGGATCAGCACATCCTGGTTGAGGCCGGGGTGGGAATCGGGAAATCTTACGCCTATCTCGTTCCGCTCCTGCTGTATAATCATTACACCGGGAAACCGGCGGTGATTGCCACCTCTACGATTGCCTTGCAGGAGCAGCTGTTAAACGATGCCGCAGCCCTGCAGGAATTGCTGGAAACACAGTGTAAGGTCACACTGGCCAAAGGACAGACGAACTATCTCTGCCGGAGACGGGCAGACGAGTATCTGGCCCGTCCGGACGCGGAGATGGCGGACGCGCTGCGGGAGCTGATCGGCAAAGGCTGTCAGGACCGGGCAGACTTTCCGGGTGATTTGCCGTCCGGCGTATGGGACCGACTCTGCATCCTGCGCTATGGTCACTCGTGTTGGAATTGCCACCACCCCTGCGCGTACCGCAGGATGCGGGAGGATATTCGGTTTACAGACGGAATCGTCATCTGCAACCAGGATTTTTTGACCGCCCATCTTCAGAAGCTGTTCAGAGGGCAGGATGGCCTGATCAACAAAACCGTGGAGGTGGTGGTGATTGATGAGGCGCACAATCTGGAGGGCAAGGTGCGAAGCGCCACAACGGAACGTATCAGCCAAAGCGGGCTTTTGAAAATGATCAAAGAGGCGCAGAACGATGTCATGCCAACAGAACAGCCCTATATTCAAAAGGACCTTGATACGGCGCAAAGAGCCGTCCGCGCTTTTTTCCAATGCCTGCAGCGGCAGATGCAGCGTCAGATCGCGGATTCGGCACAGGATATGAAATACGCGGAACGGTTCTTCTTCCATGCCGATTCCGAGGCCCTCCCGCTGCTGTCGGGCATGGCGGAGGCGCTGGACAGCCTTTCGGAGAACATCCAGGTTTACTCATCCTTTGACCTGCGGCGAGGCGGCAGGTACTCCGGCGCGGACGATTTCTATGCAAAGGCGGAGGAGTTTTCCGACATGGTCTCTGACCTGGGCAGCAGCCTGCTTTGGATCGAGAAGCGCGGGAACAGCGCGGAGCTGGTCTACTGTCCCGAGAACACCCGGGACATCATCAGTAATCTGTATTTCCGTGGGGATGTCTGCACCATCCTGACGTCCGCGACCTTGACAAACGCCGCCCAGGGCAGCTTTCCGGAGCGGTATGCCTATTTTATCAGCAATACGGGCTTCCCTCTGGATGAGAGCGGCTTTTTGTCTGAGCCGAAGCCGTCTCCGTTTCCATACGATGAACATGCCATGGTCTATTACTGTGATGATCTGCCGCATCCGCGGGAGGATCATGGCGCCTTTATTCAGCGGGGTGTGGAGAGACTGATTGAGATTTTGGAGATCTCCGGCGGAAAGGCGCTGGTGCTGTTCACGGCGAAGACTGATCTTGAAGAAGTCTGCGCACTCCTCTTGCAGAGGAATCTGCCATATAAAATACTGATACAGCAGCCGGGAGCATCCCAGGACCAGGTGCTCTCCGAGTTTCGGAACAATGTGGATTCCGTCCTTCTCGGGACCGGCGCATATTGGGAGGGGATTGACATACGGGGCAAGAGCCTTTCAAACCTTGTGATCTTCCGCCTGCCGTTTCCGGTGCCGGACCCCATCATTGAGCATAAGGTGTCCCTGGCGAAGGACGGCCTGATGGATGTCCGGGTACCGGAGATGATTATCAAGCTGAAACAGGGGATCGGGCGGCTGATCCGGAGCTTTTCCGATAAGGGCATTGTCTCTATCATCGATCCCCGGCTGCGGGATCAGCCGAAGGAACGCTATCATGACGCGGTATGGGCATCGATCCCGATCCATAACCGGACAACCAGTCTCGCGGAGCTTCGGGGATTCTATCATTCACTCATGGATGAAGCAAATTAAGACGGTAAACGCATGGTCATATCTTGAAAATACTCGAGTGATTGTACATCGTTTCATAACCTGTCCATGCAGGGAACAAGCCATCATCACATAAAGAGCGGAGGAATGCATCGTTATGGGCATGGAGAACCCCTGTCAAACGCGGAAGATCCGGCCGCTGGCGGAAGCGGATATCGAGGCGTATCTGGACATCTATTTGAATTCCTATCCGGCGTACAAAACACTGGACGCGGAGTGCAGGCAGTACTACCGGGAAAAGCACCTGCTGGAGCTGCGGGAGGACCGGCTGGTGAAGACGGTGGGCCTCTTCGAGGACGGCGTACTCATCGCCACCATGAAGCTCATCCTGTTCTCCATGAATTACTTTGGAAGGATGCAGCCGGCCTGCGGACTCATGGCGCTGGAGGTGCATCCGCTGCACAAGAAACAGGGCGCGGCTCTGGAGATGGTCCGCTATTTTGAAGACTACGCCAGGGAAAACGGCGCGCTTTTGACACTGCTGCTTCCCTTCCGGATCGGCTTTTACCGCCGGATGGGATACGGCTTCGCGGGAAAGCTGTACGAATACCGCCTGCCCACCGCGGTGCTCCCCGCCCCGGAGCGTGAGACACGAAAACATCTGCGCCTCATGCAGCCGGAGGACTTTGACGAGGCGCTAGCCTGCTATAACCGGTTCGCGGCGAAAAACCACGGCATGGTTGAAAAGCATGAGGAGGAGATCCGCGGGGCGCGGGGAGATATCCAGGTGCGCCGCATCGGGTATTACGATGACGGCGGGATGTTATTGGGCTATGCCGCCTTCCGCTTTGAGAGCGCCAGCGAGACCAACTACACCCAGAACCGGCTCTCCGTGGAGGAATTGGTATATGAAAACGGCGCCGTACTGCGGGCGCTGCTGGGTGCGCTGAAATTACAGGAGGACCTTGCGCAGACTGTGGTCCTCCGCACCGGCGAGGAGGATTTCCACCACCTGTTACACGACCCGCAGGACGTATCAAAGCGGTATATTGACTTCGGCTTTTTGCAGACCAACGTGTCGGCGGTGGGGACGATGTTCAAGATCGTCGATGTGCGGGATTTTGTTGAAAAGACAGCCTACCGTCCATTCCCCGCAGGGAGGTTGGCGGCGGAGTTCCGTTACTATGACGAGATGGGACATCGGGACGAATGCATCTGCATCCGCTTTGCGGACGGATGCTGGGCGATTGTGAAGGACGGCGCGGCGGCGGATGTGGCTGTGACATGCGGGCAGGGAGACCTGGCGTCGCTGCTCATGGGCTCCTGTGAGCTGGAGGGGATGGTCCGGCTGGGAGCGGTCTCCGCATACGGCAAGGCCCAGGAACTCTCCCGGCTGCTGCATTGCAGTCAAAAGCCCTGGCTGAATTCGGATTATTGAGGGTCCTGTTTTCTTTCTCTGTCCTAAAGTTTTCCCTAAAGTGGGCACTTCTGGGTGGTCCACCAGCGGCCTATCCTCGGTTCTCCGCCAGGGCGCAATACCCCCCTGGCGGAGAACTTATTTTTTTCGCACTACTTCAGCCGGTATAAATTTGAGCTGAGGCTCCCGTTCTCCCGGAAGCGCCGCTCCTTGGAGATCAGCTCCGCTTTGCACAGATCATCCAAGGCCCGTTTGACGGTAGAGCGGGAGAGCCTCAGCTCAGCCGCAATCGTCCGTATCCCCGGCCAGCACTTGCCCTCGCTGTCGGCGTGGTCTCTGAGGTACATATACACCGCCCTGGCCCGATGGCTGAGGTCGGACTGGTAGATCTTCTCAAAGTATCCCATTACTCCTGCCCCCCATCTGTACGGATGACCACAGGGGGAGGCGGTTCCCGTCTGGTACGTCTGGCCTGGGCATAGGATACTCCACCACTGGCGGCTAAAGTTTTCGGAGGGACCGGGGGAGCGGGAGGGGTATCGCTCTCCGCCGGCTGCGCGTGGTGGCAGCGGAAGATGGCCTGCTCCAGCTCCTGCTTGCTGGCATAGGCCACTGTGCGTGCGGCACGCTCCGGCAGCAGATACGGATCACCGAAGGAGATGCCCCAGTCCAGGAAGAGCCTGAGCCGTGTCTGCATGGGGTGCGTCCCCGTCTTCATCACTACAAACTGGCCCTTTGGGATGGACTTCAGCTCATCCGGCGTCATGAGAGGCCGCTCCATCATCTGGAGGGAGCGGCTGGCGCTGTCTTTTCCGCCGCCCTTGCTCACCGAACCGCTCATGACGGTGCGGCTGCCCAGGGCCTTGGACAGCACCTCGGCGGTCTGGGAGTTGGGAGCGAAGCCGCCGAAGATCGTGTCCTGGACGTTGTCTTGAATGATCACAGAGCCCTCCTTCCCATAATTTTTCTCCAGCTGTGCCAGCGACTGAATGATCGGCACCAACGTCAGTTCCCGTGAGCGGCCTGCGGAAAACAGCGGCAGGATGTCAAAGGGCGGCATGGTTCCCAGCTCATCGCAGAAGAAGACCACGCGGTTGGGCAGCTTCCCTCCGTTCTCATCCGCCACAGCGAACAGCTCGCGAGATAACTGTTGAATCATCAACCCTGCCATAAAGTTTTTGCTGGGATCTTCTTCCGGCAGGATCAGGAAAACAGCAGACTTTTTTCTGGCAAAACTCTCAGCGGTAATGCTGCTCTCAAAGCAGAGGACCTGCTCCAATTCACTGTCAAGGAAACTGTTCAAGCATGACAGCACGGTAGAAAGTACAGATGCCATTGCCTGCTCCGAGGTGTTCAGGGCTGCGCCTGCAAACCATCTAGCTTTGTGCTCAGACGGCAGTTTGCTCATAAGCACCTGAAATTGGCTTTTGCCTTTGTTTGCTCCGGCGGCTGGCTCCAACAGATCCTGCACCAGCTTGAACACGGACACGATATGACGCCGCTCCCGGACCGCTCCTTCGATCTCCTTCGGCGGCAAAAACTCCGCCAGCAGAAGGATCACAGAGGTCAGGAGGCCCTCGGCGGCGTCATAAAAAAACGCGTTTTGCCCGCGATTGGAGCTGTCTCCATCGGGGCTGATGATCGTCTTGGCGAGGATCTTCGCATACTTCTCCGCCTTGGCTTTTGCGGCAACATTTTCAGGATCTTTCACAGAGATATCCACGTATTGATTGACCAAGGTGAGAAAGTTGTTCCCGTCAGACCGTGTGGGGTTGCGCAGATCGATCACCGCCACCTGATAGCCGTAGCAGTCTTTTGCGATGGTTCCATAGTTCCGGGCGAGGTCTCCCTTCGTATCCAGCGCTAGAAAGCTCATCCCACTGGCGCACGAAAATTCAAGATTAGGGTATAGGAAGAACGCCGTTTTACCAACGCCGCTGGCACCGATCATCAGGCAGTGGACGTCATCACTATCAATTAGAGCAGTGACCTTGCCCTTTTTACCGGTGGAACCGAGGATCAGCCCCTGCACTGTAGGCAAATCTTTTCCCTGCCGCCACTCCGCCACCTTGAACAGCACCCGCGAATAGGTCTGTGATATTTCTTTCGGCGTGGCCCAGCGGGCGGTTCCATGTTGTCCGTCGCCAACAACCTTGCTCTTGATGTTCAGCGACCCACTGCCTGATTTAGAGGTTGCAAACCAAATCAGCAGCAACATCCCGCCGCCAAGCCCAATCAGCAGTAGCACCTGCGGTGGGAGAGGTGTCTCTTGCAGGAAATCAAACACGGAGATCACCTCGCAAACCTCCAGTTTTAAGTGCCGCTGTTGATGGATACGCTTCATCAAACTCGACATACTCGCCCATGATAGAAATCGCTTTGTAGCTATCGCCGCTTTCCAGTACCCGCTGCCACATCTCCTCGGCCTGCTCCATCTGTCCGGCCTGCCGAAGTGTACGATTAGTGATGCACAGCAGATTGAAAATATCCCCGTGCAGACCG
>OFGH01002001.1_pt1 | contig 11977 bp, 8 predicted proteins | sample 1521721 | NCBI WGS metagenome assembly OFGH01 (sample SAMEA3504132, study PRJEB24116) | mouse gut metagenome | biome: mouse gut; feature: mouse-associated habitat; material: faeces | place: Denmark | collected 2011
AGTATCCGGGGGCGCAGTATATTCTGTCGAGAGATATCCGGCTTTCCAAGGAGGAGAAGGGGGACTGGGTGCATCTGGTCAAAGCCCGGGAGGAGTATGGGATCGGGGAGCTTCGGATTCGCACTTTGAGGTCCACGGATTTGGGGGTGGCTTTTGTGGCGGAGACAGAAGGGAAGAGGATCTATCATGCCGGAGATCTGAACTGGTGGCACTGGGAAGGGGAGAGCAAGGCCTGGAACAACAATATGGCAGCCAATTATAAACAAGAAGTGGACAGGCTTTCCGGCCAGTCTGTGGATGTGGCATTTTTGCCGCTGGATCCCAGACTTTCGGATGCTTACAGCTGGGGAATGGGGTATTTTCTGGAAAAAGTAAAGGCGGATCATGTGTATCCCATGCACTGCTGGGACAAGTATGAGATCTGTGAACAGGTGAAAAAAGAACCGGGGTTCCAGGGATTATTCGGTCAGTATCATCCTCTTAAGCATCCGGGACAGGAGTGGGAAATATGTTAGTGAAAATTTATACAGACGGGGCAGCGAGAGGGAATCCGGATGGTCCCGGAGGCTACGGGACGATTCTGTCCTATGTGGACCCCAAAGGAGAAGAGCATATCCGGGAATTTTCCCAGGGATACAAAAAGACGACCAACAACCGGATGGAGCTGATGGCCGCCATCGTAGGGCTGGAGGCTTTGAACCGGCCCTGTCAAGTAGAGCTGTACTCGGATTCCAGGTATCTGGTGGATGCGTTTAACCAGCACTGGATTGATTCCTGGCTGAAAAAGAACTGGGTGAACAGTCAGAAATGCCGGGGGGGGGTGCAGACGGGTATTTTATGCAGGATGGTATGCAGATCAACTTCCGGGAGCTGCAGAGAAATTCCGTTCCCTGGACGTTGATTTCGGAAGTACCGGTATCGATTCTGTATAAAGATATCTACTCCCTTCGGAAATGGTTTGTGCTGACGCTGCTTGCCGCGTGGCTTGCTTCATGGGGAATCTCCCTATACTGGCTTTACCGCCTGACGAAACCTCTGGACAGGCTTCGGCAGGCCATGTCTTTGATGGAACAGGGGAATCTGGGACTGCAGCTTGCGGAAGACAGCAGGAACGAGCTGGGCATACTGGGAAGACAGTTCAACAGAATGTCATGCAGCATTGAAGAACTGGTGAAGCAGATTCAGGAGGTGGAAGAGGAAAAACGTCTGATGGAAAAGGAAGCCCTGCAGGCTCAGATCAATCCGCATTTTTTGTTTAATACGCTGAGTAATATCAAGTATATGGCGATGATCGTCAAGGCGAATACCATCGTGGAGTGTATCACTGCCTTTGGCAACTTTCTGGTGCCGATCTATAAGGAGAAGAATGATATATGGCAGATAAAGAATGAAATTACCTATCTTCAAAATTACGTGAAGATTATGAATTATCGTTTTGGCGGGGGGATTGATGTGGTTTATGAGTGTCCGGAAGCGGTGCAGGAGCTTTTCATGCTGAAATTTATCCTGCAGCCTCTGGTAGAAAATGCGATCCAGCATGGCTTTAAAGAATTGTCAGGTAAGGGAACGATCCATGTCAGTTTTCAGGAGGAGGATAGACAGGTTTCCATTATTGTGGCGGATGACGGCTGCGGTATGGAACAGGAGAAGCTGGAAGATTTGCGAGAACGACTGGAGGCATACAGGGTCGGAAGCGAAAGCAGGGGAGGACATATTGGCCTGGGCAATGTGCATAGAAGAGTGAAAATTTATTATGGGGAGGCTTACGGTCTTACCGTGACGAGTGAGATGGGAAAGGGAACCAGGGTGTGTGTAAGGTTTCCTGTGAGAGAGCAATCGTAACAAAGTACAGAGCAGTGTAATAAAGTAAAAGAAACAGGCGTGCTTTAAAGTAAATGAAATTAAAAAAACGAAACAGGTAAAGAAAGTGGGAATATTTTTCATGGAATGATCCCGCTTTCTTCTTTATTATGTAAGAAATGGTTCTGCATATTCGGGTTGCCGCAGGTAAATGAAGCATACCTTCAACCAAATTGAGAGAAAAAGGGGGTCTTATAGTGAGTATGGGGAAGAAAAAGAGTAAATACAGTAAAGAAAGCATGCAGCCTTTTCTGTTGTCTCTTCCGTTTGTCCTGTTTGTGTTTGCATTTGCCTATGTGCCGTTGTTTGGCTGGGGATATGCATTTACGGATTACAGGGCGGGAATGCAGATGTCAGATATCGGTTTTGCGGGATTGCAGCATTTTGCTGCGATCTGGAAGAACAAGACGGAACTTCTGCGGGTTCTTAGAAATACCTTTGCGATGAGCCTGATCGGTCTGGTCTTTTCTCCGCTTCCTATGGTTTTTGCCATTTTGATCAATGAGATCAAATCAAACAGGTTCAGGAAACTGGTGCAGACGCTGACTACACTTCCCAACTTTATCAGTTGGATCGTAGTATTTACTTTGGCTTTTGCAATGTTTTCATCAGACGGGATGGTGAACGGGCTGCTTCACAGGGTTGGATCTAATGAAATTGTCAATCCACTGGGGAATGCGGACATCGCGTGGATCTTCCAATGGGCACTGGCTACCTGGAAGACACTTGGGTGGAGCGCCATCATCTACATAGCGGCGATTGCGGGAATCGATGCGGAACTGTACGACGCGGCACATGTGGACGGAGCCAACCGGTTTCAGACGATCATGAACGTGACAGTGCCGGGATTATATGCTACCTTCTTTGTCCTGCTCCTGTTGCAGATCAGTAATATATTGAGCAATGGTTTTGACCAGTATTTCGTATTTTACAATCCGTTGACTGCCGAAAAGGTAGAGGTGTTGGATTATTACGTATATCGGGTGGGTGTGCTGAGCAACAACTATCCGCAGTCCATTGCACTGGGGATGTTTAAGACCATCGTGAGCGTAACACTTTTATTCGGTGCCAACAGGCTTTCCCAGAAGCTGCGCGGCGAGTCTATTGTATAGGGAGGTGGAATGTGTCTATGGAAAGCGCGAAAATAAAGCAGGGGATCGGAGGCAGGATTGCAGATGTGGCGATCTATGTGGTTTGTGGGTTGTTTATGCTTCTGTGCATTTATCCCTTCTATTATGTCATTATTTATTCCATCAGCGACCCGAACCAGGCATCCTCCGGTCTGCTGTTTTTGCCGAAGGGATATTCTATGGAGACCTTTAAAGGAATTTTCAGGCTGAACGATATACCGAGGGCATTTTTGATCTCTGTGGCAAGAAGTGTGATTGGTACGGCGCTGACATTGATCGGTTCCTCGTTCTTTGCTTACCTGGTGACCAATCAGAAAATGTTTGCGAGGAAGTTTATCTATCGTTTCGTTATTCTGACCATGTATCTGAATGCGGGTCTGATCCCATGGTATATGACGATGAAGGCTTATGGCCTGCAGAACAATTTTCTTTTGTATGTGGTGCCCGGTATCGTGACAGCTTACTATGTGATCCTGATCAAGACCTATATGGAGCAGCTGCCCAGAGAGCTGGAAGAATCGGCGAAGATAGACGGTGCGGGCATTTTTACAATCTTTGGCAGGATCATTATGCCGCTGTCGAAGCCAATTATCGCAACGATTGCGGTGTATGCGGTGGTAGGACAGTGGAATGCCTGGACGGATAATTATTTCCTCGTGACGGATAACAAGCTGCAGACATTGCAGATGGTACTGTACAATTATATGAATCAGGCCAATCGCTTTCAGAATATGTCCAGCAGCGCGATGGATTCCTCGGCTGCCGTGAGTATGATCACTCCGACGTCGATCAAGATGTGTATCACCGTTATCGTAGTGGTTCCTATCATGTGTGTGTATCCGTTCCTGCAAAGGTATTTTGTGAAGGGGATTATGATGGGTGCAGTAAAAGGATAACTGCTGTTCCTGTGGACAGAACAGTTTATACAGGTCTGCGTATTTGCTGCGCTGACCGTGATATCAATAAAGAGAAAAGGAGAGTAGTATGAAAAAGAAGACATTACAAAAGGCAATGGCGGCTGTGCTTACGACAGCAATGGCGATTTCTTTAGTCGGATGCGGAAATGATGGTGCAGATGCATCCGTCGGCGGACAGGAGAGTAAAGCAGAGCAGGGACAGGATGGCAGCAGTGATGAAAGTGCATCTTCCGACAGGGAAACGGTTACACTGACCATCTGGAATACGGAGGTTATGACACCTGGTATTCAGGATAACGATGTTTCAAGGGTGATCGAGGAAAAACTCGGCATTAAAATGGATATCGTACAGGGGGATTCCCAGAAATTCAGCGTGCTTCTGGCAGGTGGTGATTTACCGGATATTATCTATACCAATCCTGCGCAGCAGGGGGTAGAGACAGGGGCATTGATCACCAGTGGACAGCTTCTTGAGCTGGACGACCTGATCGAACAGAAGGGGGAGAATATCAAGAAGAATTTCCCTTCCAGACTGGATTATTCTAAGAAATATCTGAGCAACGGTGAGGACAGGACATACTTTATCCCTATTCTGTGCTATGAGAGAGACGAGCAGAATCCGGATATCAGTTACAGTATTGAGAATGTCGGGATCATGACCAGGTGGGATCTGTATGAAGCAGTCGGTTATCCGGAAATCAAGACGACGGACGATTATCTGGATGTGCTCCTGCAGATGCAGGACTATGCGAGAGAAAACGATCTCTGCGAGGGAAAGCAGATTTATGCGATCAGCGGATGGAGTGACTGGGGGTTGTGGCCCTGGTGGCTTGCGAATGTCAGGGAGATGGGGTATCTGGATCTGGCAAATAACTGTATTCTCGACGTGAATACCAGGGAAGTAGATGTGAATTATCATACGGATGCGTTCTGGGATTCTTTAAAGTTCTATAACAAGGCATACAATATGGGACTTCTGGATCTGGAGGCGTTCACCATGAAGAACGACCAGTTCTGGGATAAATGCAATAACGGTCAGGTACTTATGTCCTATGCAAGCTGGCAATCGGAAAATATTAACAGATCGCTGGTGGCAAACGGTCATCCGGAATGGGGATTTGAGAAATTACCTTACGATGGGTATCCGTATATTTCCGGTATCGTATCGGGGGATGCGCCTTTGGGATACGCGGTGGAATATGCGACAGCTATTACGAAGAATTGTAAGAATCCTGAGAAAGAAATGGAGCTGATCGATTTCTGTAATTCCGAAGAAGGAGCCCGTCTGCTGTTCAGCGGTGTGGAAGGCGTTCACTGGGAGGAAAAGGATGGCGGGGCAGTTCCTACGGAATCCTATGCGAAACTGATCAAGGAAGATCCCAGCTATACCACGACAACAGGAATCTCTCTGTATAATAAACTGTCCGGATTGCGGGAAACACAGGTCCTTTCTGACAATACTCCTGCAAATGTGCTGAAGTCCAATGAACAGAAAGCGGTAAACCTTCTGGAGATCGACAAGGCGTATTGTGAGTATTACAGCAGGGAGAGAGGGAAAGAATTTCTGTATCCCGGCATGGTGCTCAACGATATGTGGGAAAATGGCGAGGTGGATACCTGGACAGATTACATAATGTTCACATCCCTGGTGCAGTCTCCAAGCGAGAGTACGTTGAATATACTTTCCCAGTGTGACCAGTATATGAATGTGCAGGGTGTCAAGGCGATCATGGCTGCGGATAATGAAGAATTTGAACAGATCAGGCAGGAGGCCATGGAGGCATTGAACGATAAGGGGTTCGAGGAGGCAAGACAGGAACTGATCAGTCTGTATGATACGGCAAGAACTGAGGCGGACAGCTTCGCAGTTAAGTAAAACACACCCTGTCTTGATACGGCAGGAAATCGACAAGGATGGTGTTTGGGATATGATGTATGATTTTTTCTGTACGGAAGGATGCAGTTCCTTTGAATATGATTTTTGGATGTCTCTTGGCATGAAGAGCGTGGCGTTGTTCTATCTGGATAAAAATATGTCTTTGACGGAACGGGCAGGCAAAGTGCTTTATGAGAGCATGAAGACCATGAAGCCCTTTGAAGTGGAAAAGGGACTGCCTTCCCGGCTTGCATGTTCAGCGGCAATAGCTGGAGATGAAGGAGCGGACCGGGGACTGTGTGTGGACGGAAAAGGACAGTTATGGCTTGATGCGGAGAAATTCAGCAGGCTTAAGGAAACCTTTTGGGATGATCCTGTGAAAAGCGGTATTCTGGAGCGTGCTGAACAGGACGCCGGGGTTCCGAAAGAGTTATATCCTGCTCGTTACTGGCATTGCGGAACCCATAAGGTTGCAGATATAGAGGGAATACTGAGTCAGGGCTATGACGGATATCTGAAGCGGATAGACCGGCAGATGGAACGGGCGGACGCTGCGCAGCGCTCTTTCCTGCGGGGACTGCGATACACGGCGGTGGCGATGACGGAATACTTTGAGAGATGTTCCGGCTTCTTTCTGGAAGAATATATCAGAACCGGGGAGCGGGAGTATCGCACATTGGGAGAGATAATGTCCAGGACGCCGAAAAAGTCCTGTGGATCTTTTCGGGAGGCGATTATAGTGCTGAGACTGTTAAATCTTTTCTGTGATTCTGAGTATGGAAGGATTGACCAGTATCTGTATCCGTATTATGTGCAGGATTTGGAGCGCAGAGTTCTCACACGGGAGGAGGCAAAAGGGCTGCTGAAAGATATGTATGCCTTCCTGGACAGAGACGGACTGATCTGGCATCAGGTGATCGGCGGATGCGGCCGGGATGGCCGGGCTTCTTATAATGATTTGACGCTTCTTGTGCTGGAAGCATTGGAAGGCTGCGCACATCCGCATACCTCGCTGCGTATCAGGGATGATATGCCGGAAGAGATATGGCTGGCGGCCATGAAAGCCATGGGCAGCGGCAGCGGGAACCCGGCGCTGGTACAGGAGGAGATCTTTATTAAGGATCTGGTGGAAACGTATCAGATTCCAGTGGAAGACGCCCGGGATTTTGCATTCGGAGGCTGTTCTGAGATCCTGATTCCGGGAAAGACCAACGTGGATTCCACCTGGTGTGCCTATAATACGGCGGAAATTCTGCATGAGACCATCTATCGAGAGTTGGAGGCCTGTGAGAGCTATGAGGAATTTATCGCCCGCTTCAAGGAACAGACGGCAATGACGGTCGATGAGATGGTGCGGCATGTGAATATCAGGCAGCATTTGGCAGGAACCTTTCTGGCTGATCCCGTCATGTCGCTGCATACGGTGGGATGTGTGGAGCAGGGAAAAGGGTATTGGGAAGGCGGCGCTCTCTATAATTTTGACGGTGCGGATATTTTCGGGAATACTAATGTTATTAATTCTCTGGTAACGATCAAAGCATTATTTGACGGGCGTCTTAAAGTGGAGAAGCAGAGACTGCTCAAGGCTCTGAAAGAGGACTATGCCAATGATGCTGAGCTTCTCCGGGAAATCCGTAAGCTTCCCAAATTCGGTAACGGTGACGGGGAAACAGGAAAGATTGCAGAGGAAATGACAAGGTGGCTTTTCGAATGTATGATCGGAAAGCGTATCTGGCGGGGAAACGGTTATTTCATCCCGGATATTATTCAATGGACCACTTATGCGACTCTGGGAGAGAAGATGGCGACGACGGCGGACGGAAGAAAGGCGAAGCGGGCGCTGGCGGACAGCAGCAGCGCTATGGCAGGCACGGATGAGAAGGGTCCTACGGTGGTGCTTGGCGATTGTGCCCTGCTGCCCCATGATCATGGTGCGGGTACCATGGTACTGAATCTGAGCCTGGCCCCTTTTTGCTTTGAGGAGGAGAATATCCGGAAAATGCCGGCGTTGTTTAAGGGATATTTTATGATGGGTGGAAGTCAGGTGCAGGTGACGGTGGCCGATGCAAAGAAAATACAGGCCGCCTTCGATCATCCGGAGGAGCATAAAGATCTGATTGTCAGGATCGGCGGGTTTACGGATTATTTCTATAAGCAGAGCAGAGAGATTCAGCGGGTGGTGCTGGAGAGAACGATTTACGGATTCTAGGCGGCGTAAGGAGAGCGTATGAGTGCAGAGCTTCGGATATTTCAGATACAGAGATTCTGTCTCCAGGATGGTGGAGGAATACGGACAACCGTGTTTTTGCAGGGGTGCCCGTTGGACTGCCTCTGGTGCCATAATCCGGAAGGAAAGAGCACGGAAAGCCAGTTGTCTTTCCAAAGGGAGCGGTGCCTGCAGTGCCTGAACTGTGAGAAGGTGTGTGCATATGGAGTGCACAGCCGGCAGCAGGGCCTGCATGTCGTTGATTTTCAAGCCTGCAGAAAATGCGGGGCATGTGTGGACGTCTGCCCTGTAAAATGTCTGGAGCTGACAGGCGAGCGTGTACAGGCAGAATGGCTCACCGGAGAACTGTTGAAAGATCGGGTATTCTGGGAAGGAGGAGGTGGTGTCACCTTTTCCGGCGGGGAACCGCTGATGCAGCCGGAAGGGGTGTATGAGACGGGATATCTTCTGAAAAAGCACCGCTGTCATATTGCAGTAGAGACGAGTGGGTTTGCCTCCTGGTCCTCTATAAGGAGGGTGATGAAGATCGCGGATGTCTGGCTCTTTGATTTTAAGACAGGACCATCCTCGAAACACAGGCGGCTGTGCGGACAGGGAAATGAGAGGATTCTGGAGAACTTCCGTCGAATGTATGAGGCGGGATGCGAAATGATTCTGCGGTATCCCATGGTACCCGGGATTAACGATGGGGAAGAGGACTTCGACGTTCTGCGAGAGATACTTTGGGAAACTTCCATGGAGATTCCGGTTCAGGTGATGCCTTATCACATTCTGGGAAAAGATAAGGCGCAGAGGATCGGGAAAGGTTATCCAGAGACGCTTCCCCGGGAAGAGGCGGGGAAGGCGTATGTGCGGAGGAAGAAAGAAGAACTGCGAAAGAAAGGGATTCGATTTATAATCTGACAGGATGAAGAGAATAATCAGAATGCAGGTGAGGTTATGTATTATAAGGAAGATTGGGATAAGGCGCGGGAAAGACTTAAGGCACTGTGGGACATGGAGATCCTGGACCGTTGCTGCGTATCAGTGGCCGCGCCCAGAGACGGAAAGACCAATATACATATTTTTGCGCAGGGAGAGTGTAATTCGGAGGATCCGAAGGATGTGGAAGACTACTGGATGAATCCGGAGCGCATCTGGAAGAGGAATATAGACAGGCTGGAGAAATGTTATTTTGGCGGGGAGGCGCTTCCTCTGGTAATGCCTGATTTTGGAACCAGCGGACATTGTGTCTATTATGGAGCGCAGTATATGCTGCGGGCGGATACGATCTGGTTTAGTCCTGTCATTGAGGATCTGGAGACACATACATGGAATTATGACCGTGAGAATCCGTTTTACCGCCGTCAGAGGGAGATTGTCCGCTATCTGGCAGAGAAGGGGAGAGGCAATTACCTGGTTTCCATGCCGGATAATTGTGGTACATTGGATGCGATTGGACATCTCCATGGTTCCTCGGAAACGCTGATGGACATGTATGATTGTCCGGAAGCGCTGTCGGCATCCGTTGAGGAAATAAATAAAGGATGGACCGATGCGGCGGAGACGTTCTATCAGCTGACGAAGGAGTGTAACGAAGGGGGAAGCTGTGTGGGATGGATGGACACCTGGGCTCCGGGGCGTTCCGCCCAGATGCAGTGTGATATGTCGGTTATGTTTTCTCCTGACAGATACCGGGAGTTTGCGATTCCGGAATTGAAGAAGCAGATGGAATGGGAGGAGTATCCGATCTACCATTTTGACGGGAAAGAGCAGATCAGTCACCTGGATCATCTCTTAGCGCTTGACAGTCTTATGATGATTCAGTGGACCAATGTGGACGGGCAGGAAAGCCCGGCACATTTTATACCGGCGCTGAAGCGGATGCAGGAAGCCGGAAAGAGGATTCTGGTGATGACGCCGGCATGTGATATTCCGGCGTTGATGGAGAATCTTTCGTCGAAGGGGTTATATCTGCATACTTATGCAGAGTCTGTGGATGAGGCGGATCAGATTATCAGGTATGTGGAGAAGCATACCCATGAGTAACATAATAATATTTGGAGGAACAGCGTGAAAATGAGTAGGGAATATCATGTGGGGAAGAACGGATGCGACAAATGGGAAGGGTCCAAAGAGCGTCCGTTTCGGACCATATCCAGAGCAGCTCAGATGGCATTGCCGGGGGATGTGATCACGGTTCATCAGGGGGAATACCGTGAATGGGTAAAACCTGCCAACAGCGGCCGAAGTGATGTGGAGAGGATTGTGTATCAGGCTGCGGCGGGGGAGAAGGTAGTGATCAAGGGTTCAGAGCGGGTGCAGAACTGGGAGCGGACCGGCGGCAGTGTCTGGAAGGCGGTATTGCCAAATACAATGTTTGGAGATTACAATCCGTATCAGGAAATTCTAGGTGGAGATTGGTTTGAATTTCCGAAGAATACTCTGCATACAGGGGAGGTCTATTTGAACGGAAAGGCTTTCTATGAGGCGCAGTCGCTGGTGGAAGTACAAAACCCAGCCAAACGAACCAAAGGGTACTGCCGCCTGTGGCCGAAGTATGCGGAACCGATCCGGCATCCGGAAGATACCGTATACCAGTGGTATGCGGAGGTGGACGATGAGAACACAACCATCTATGCCAACTTCCAGGGAATAAATCCGAATGAGGAGCTGGTTGAGATAAATGTACGCAGAAGCTGCTTCTATCCGGTACGGATCGGAAGAAATTATATTACGGTACGCGGATTTGAGATGGCGCAGGCAGCCTGTCCCTGGACACCGCCCACGGCAGATCAGCCCGCGCTTCTGGGTGTGAACTGGGCGAAAGGATGGGTGATCGAGAATAATGTCATCCATGACGCGAAATGCAGCGCTGTCAGTATCGGGAAAGAAGAAAGCACGGGACACAATCTCTGTACCAGGACAAATCGGAAGCCGGGATATCAGTATCAGATGGAAGCAGTGTTTTGTGCGCTCCAGCGCGGCTGGAGTAAGGAGACTGTCGGTTCCCATATCATCCGTGACAATGTGATCTATGACTGCGGACAGAACGGGATCGTGGGACATATGGGATGTGTATTCAGCAGGATTTATCATAACCATATTTATAATATTGCGGTGAAACATGAGTATTTTGGTCATGAGATTGCCGGCATCAAGCTTCATGCGGCCATTGACGTTCAGATATGTAATAACAATATCCATAACTGTAGTCTGGGAACCTGGCTTGACTGGCAGGCGCAGGGGACAAGGGTCAGCGGAAATCTTTACTACGGGAATGACAGGGATTTCATGATCGAGGTCACCCACGGTCCATGCCTGATCGATCATAATATCTTTGCTTCCGCTTACAGTATTGATAACTATGCGCAGGGAACCGCCTTCGTACATAATCTTCAGTGTGGCGGCATGCACAGGGAAGCAGTGTTGAAACGGGCGACGCCCTATCATTTTCCGCATACGACGGAAGCGGCAGGACCAGCCGTAGTTTACGGTGCGGATGACAGATTCTATCAGAATATTTTCCTGGGAGGAACAAAGCTGCCCTATGAGGCGGCAGTGTTTGACGGTACAGCGGATTACAATGAATGCCCGGAGAATCTGGAGGTGTACCTGGAGGAAGTCATCAGGAAAGAGTACGGAGATCTGGAGGATCATCTGTATACGAATCAGCCGGCTTATGTGAATGGAAATGTTTATCTGAGAGGAGCCGACGCTTATACTGCCGAAAAGGATAATTATGTGAGCGTAGAGGATCCCGGCGTGAAGATTGTGACCGAAGACGGAGCAGTCTATCTGGAAATGGAGGTGGAGCAGGGAGTTCTTAATGTGAATACAGAGGTGATCGATACAAAGAGGCTGGGGACGGTCCGGATCGTGGAAGCTCTCTATGAAGACCCGGAAGGAAACCCTGTCACGCTGGACCGGGATTATAATGGCGTGCTCAGAGGAGACCATCCAGTCGCAGGGCCGCTGGAAGAACTGC
>OFGH01002002.1_pt1 | contig 11971 bp, 12 predicted proteins | sample 1521721 | NCBI WGS metagenome assembly OFGH01 (sample SAMEA3504132, study PRJEB24116) | mouse gut metagenome | biome: mouse gut; feature: mouse-associated habitat; material: faeces | place: Denmark | collected 2011
CCGCTTCGTCAGCCGGAGGTAACCAGGGAACCCGATGAGAGTCATAATCTGCTGGTGGAAAAACTGGATTCGCTCCAGACAATGATAGAAAAGCGGCTTCAGGAGGAGGAGGAACCGGAACCCGAGGAGGCCGAAGAAGACAGTGAGATGGTTCGCTTTATGAAGCTTCTCTACAACACGATGCTGGATAACGAGGTGGATGAAAAGTATGCCAACCAGCTTGTCGATGAGATGGAACGAAGCGTCAAGCCGAATCAGCCCTTTGACCATGCGCTTGCGGAAGTATATCAGAAGATGATCCTGAAATTCGGAAAGGCAATGCCGATAGAAAAAGGGGGAAAAAGTCCGAGGATCGTTTTCTTTGTAGGTCCTACCGGGGTGGGAAAGACCACAACGATCGCAAAGATCGCTTCCAGGTTCCGGCTCGAACAGAAACGGAAGATCGCGTTGTTTACGGCGGATACTTACCGGATTGCGGCGGCGGAACAGCTCAGAACCTATGCGAATATCTTGGAAGTTCCCTTTCGGGTGATCTACTCCGTGGAGGATTTGCAGATGGGGGTACGGGATTTTCGGGAGTATGATTTTATTCTGGTGGATATGGCAGGGCATTCCCCTCACAATCCGGCACTGCGGGAGAGTATGAACGCTTTTATTTCAGGGCTGGATGAGACGCTCGAAAAGGAAGTGCATCTGGTACTTTCAGCCACCACGAAATACAATGATCTGGTCAATATCGTAGACGCATATGCGGATATGGAAGACTATAAGGTTATCTTTACGAAGTTGGACGAAACGACGAGTTTGGGAAATTTACTGAATTTGAGATTACATACCGGAGCGAACCTGTCCTACATTACATACGGACAGAATGTGCCGGATGATATAGAAGTATTTAACCCTCAGAAAACAGTGAAGCAGTTACTTGGAGGTAAGAACTAGAGATGGCAGATCAGGCGGAAAAACTGAGAAATATAATCAAAGCCCAGAACCAGACAAGACGTCAGGCAGCCAGGGTGATCACGGTCACCAGCGGAAAAGGCGGTGTCGGAAAGTCAAATACGGCGATCAATCTTGCGATACAGTTTCGGAAACTGGACCAGAAGGTTATTATACTGGATGCGGATTTCGGGCTGGCAAATATAGAGATCATGTTCGGAACGGTGCCTAAATATAATCTGTACGATCTGATCTATCAGGGAAAAAACATTCGGGATATCATTACCTGGGGACCGATGGAGGTAGGCTTTATTTCGGGAGGCTCCGGTATTGTGGGCATGGCAAATTTAAGCAGGGACTATTTAAGTTATATTATTCAGAATCTGGTAGAGCTGGATTCCATGGCGGATATCATCATTGTGGACACCGGAGCGGGCATTTCGGATGCGGTACTGGAATTTCTGGTGGCAAGCAATGAGATCCTTCTGGTTACAACGCCGGAACCTACTTCTATCACGGACTCTTATTCTCTGCTGAAGGCTTTAAACCGCCACGGCAGATTTTCACAGGAATATACCAGCATCAATGTGCTGGCAAATAAGGTGAGAAACGAAGAGGAGGCGGAGATGCTCTATCACAAGCTGAATGCGGTGGTTTCGAGATATCTGAAGGTTCCGATAGAATATCTCGGCTTTGTACCGCAGGATGAGCAGCTTTCAAGGGCGGTGATGCAGCAGATGCCGGTTTCCATTCAGAATGCTGCGGCAAAATCGGCGCTTGCCTATAAGGAGATCGCCAGGAAACTGATGAGCGGGGAGAAAGAGAATCCGAAAGTAAAACGGGGTATGATGGCTTTTTTTTCACATATTATGACAGGGAGGAGATAAGCGATGTTATCTGATATTGTATCAGCGGGACAGGTAGTGGAAATGCAGCCTGTGAACAGAGAAGAGGGTACGGAAGGCGAAAAAAAGGTATACCGGACCAAAGTTTTTGATGTGCTTTCCGAGGATCAGGTAGAGATCATGATGCCTATTGAAAAGGGAAAAGTGGTACTTCTGCCGGTGGACGGAGAGTTTGATCTGTGTTTTTATGCGGATAAGGCATTGTATCAGTGCTTTGCGCGGGTGCTGGACCGCTATAAGAGCAATAATGTGTATATCGTGGTCATGGAACTGACCAGTAACCTCCGCAAGCACCAGAGAAGAGAGTATTATCGTTTCAGTTGTGCGCTGGATATGGATTCCAGAGAACTTAAAACGGAAGAGGTTTCGGCGGTGGAGCAGCATCAGCTTTATCTGGTTCCCGGCCTTTCTTTAAAGCACAGTGTTATCTTGGACATCAGCGGCGGCGGCCTTCGATTTATCGCGGATTACAGTTATGATGTGGGTTCCATGATCTACTGCACCTATCATCTGAATATGAAAGGCGGCTCGAAAGAGTATAATCTGGTAGGTAAAGTGCTTTCAAGAAAAGAGATCGAAGACAAACCGGGCACCTATGAACATCGTGTGCAGTATGTGAATATGGACGCGGATGTGCGGGAAGAGATCATTAAATTTATTTTTGAAGAGGAAAGACGACAGCGCCATAAAGCAACCAGTAAATAACAGTAGTAGGGGTTGGATCAAATATGAAAAAAAATATTCTAGTAGTAGATGACTCTGCACTCATGAGAATGGTTATGTGTGATATACTGAAAGCAGATGACAGATTCCATGTAGAAGACAAAGCCAAACACGGCAAGGAAGCGCTGGAACTTTTGAGCCAGAAGAAGTATGATGCCGTGGTTCTCGATGTGAATATGCCGGTCATGGGCGGACTGGAGCTTTTAAAAGAGCTTCAGACGAGAAAGATTCCGGCAAGAGTCATGATGGCAAGCACCGATACCAGGGAAGGCGCGAAGGTAACGTTAGATGCGCTGGAGTTGGGCGCCATAGATTTTGTGCATAAGCCGGGGAATATCAAAAACTGCAGGACCGAGGAGTTTCAGGAGAATTTCCTGACGACGCTGGATGCGGTGGCTTCCAGTAAGGAGCCGGTTTTCGGCAGGGCGTTTAACTTAGACAGTATCAAGACGACGAAAAAGTTTGTGTCCATGGTGAAAAAGCACACTGTGACAGGCAATAAGATCGTGGCGATCGCAAGTTCCACCGGAGGGCCGAAGGCATTGCAGGCGGTTATTCCGAAGCTCCCGAAGGGACTGAACGCACCGGTGGTGCTGGTGCAGCATATGCCGGTAGGTTTTACGAAATCACTGGCGGAGCGGCTTGATTCCTTAAGCGAGGTAACGGTGACGGAGGCGAAGGAAGGCGAGATACTCGAGAAAGGGCATGTATATCTGGCGAAAGGCGGGATGCACATGAACGTTACTTCCGACCAGAGGCGGAGCTGTATCCACTACAGCAACGAACCCACCAGAGAGGGCGTGAAGCCCTGTGCCAATTACATGTATGAGAGCCTGGTTAACAGTCCTTTTGATCAGGTGGTCTGCGTGGTCCTTACCGGGATGGGCGCGGATGGTACGGAAGGAATCCGGAATCTGAAAGCGAAAAAGCAAACTTTTGTTATAGCACAACAGGAAAATACCTGTGCGGTTTACGGAATGCCGAAGAGCGTGGTAAAAGCGGGCATCGTAAACCAGATTGTCGAACTGGACAATGTGGCACAGGAAATTATCATGAACGTGGGGGTAAAGTAACATGGATGTAAGCCAATATCTGGAAATATTTCTGGACGAAACAAGAGAACATTTGCAAAGCCTGAATACGGAGATCTTAAATCTGGAACAGGATCCCGAGAATGAGGATACCGTTAACGAAATTTTCCGTGCGGCCCATTCTTTAAAGGGAATGGCAGGTACGATGGGCTATAAGAGGATGCAGACGCTGACGCACGATATGGAGAATGTATTCTCGGAAGTGAGAAACGGTACGATCAAGATCAAATCCCATATGATCGATATCCTGTTTCAGTGTCTGGATGCACTGGAAGAATATACGACCAATATTCAGGAAAACTCCGATGAGGGGACCAATGATAACGAAGCGCTGATCAAGCTGTTAAACGACTGCCTGAAGCCGGAAGGACAGACGGAGGAGGCGGCGCCTGCACCCGAAACAGCGCAGGAAGCACCTGCGGAGCAGGAGGCGGGGGATCAGAAGTGGAATGATATCCCGTTGGATGAAGCCCAGAAGCATGTTCTGGCAGAGGCGGCAAAACAGGGCAAGAAAGTATACGGTATTACCGTCAGTGTGCAGGAGGCCTGTATTTTAAAGGCGGCAAGGGCATTTCTGGTATTTAAGGCGGTGGAGGATCTCGGAGAGATTCTGGTTTCTTCTCCTTCCGCGCAGGACATAGAAGACGAAAAGTTTGAACTGGACTTTACAATCATTGTGATTACGGAAAGTCCTCTCGAGAAGGTGCTCGAGGACATCAAGGGCGTTTCGGAGATCGAGGATGCCATAGGTGCGGAGATGGTGCTTGAAGAAGCGCAGGAGGCGCCCGAGGAGGTACAGGAGACTGCGGCAGCGGCTGAAAAACCGCAGCAGCCCGCGGTTTCAGCGGCTCCCGGCAAACCTGCGGCCACAGCGGCTCCTGCTCCTTCCGGCGGCGCAAAACAGGAGAAGAAGAGCGGCGCCAAGGCGGTCGGCAACCGGACGGTGAGAGTGGATATTGAGAAACTGGATGTGCTGATGAACCTTGTCAGCGAGCTGATTATAGCAAAGAACTCCCTTGTCTCGGCTTCCGTACAGAATAACGGCGAGAGCAATGCGGGAGTGGACAGCCAGATCGAATATCTTGAGAACGTAACCACCAGCCTTCATGAATCTGTTATGAAAGTGCGAATGGTTCCCATTGAGAGCGTAGTCAATAAGTTCCCGAGAATGATCCGCGATCTGACCAAGAAGCTGAATAAAAAGATGGAACTGCATATGAGCGGTGAGGAGACGGAGCTTGACCGTACCGTGGTAGATGAGATCGGCGATCCGCTGATGCACCTTCTGCGTAATTCCGCGGACCACGGCTTAGAGAGCGCGGAGATCCGTGCGGAGAGAGGCAAGCCGGAAGTGGGTTCTATTTATCTCGATGCTTACCAGGACGGCAATAACGTTATCATCGAGGTGAAGGATGACGGTAACGGTATCGATGTGGAGAAAGTAAAGGCAAAAGCCATCGAAAGAGGAACCGTCACACCGGATCAGGCGCTCAATATGACGGATAAGGAGATCATAGATCTTCTGTTCCTGCCGAGCTTCTCGACGGCGAAAGAGGTGACGGATGTCTCCGGCAGAGGCGTCGGGCTGGATGTTGTAAAATCCAAGATCGAGATGCTGGGCGGCGAAGTGGAAGTAAAGACAAAACTGGGAGAGGGAAGCACCTGGACCATCAGGCTGCCCCTGACACTGGCTATCATCCAGGCATTGATGGTTGAAGTAGGCGGTGAGAAGTACGCGATCTCCTTAAATTCCGTAACAACCCTTGAAAATATTGCGCCCAGTGATGTGAAGCTTGTACAGTCTGAGGAAGTGATCCATCTGCGCGGTTCGGTGATCCCGCTGATCCGTCTGAATGAAGTGCTGGATATTGAATCTACGCGGAAAGACGGAGAAAATATGATTGTGGCTATTGTCAAAAAAGGCGATAAGCTTGCGGGACTTGTGGTGGATAAACTGATAGGACAGCAGGAGATCGTTATCAAGTCACTCGGCAAGTTTATCGGCAAGAGCAGAATCATCAGCGGCGCAACGATCCTTGGAGACGGCGAAGTGGCATTGATCCTGGATGCGAATGTTTTGATATGATGAGCGCAGCGAAATAGAAGGAGGGTGTCATGGAAGAGATAAAAAACAACAGTGGAACAATACAGTTTATCGTCATCAGAGTCGGTGAAGAGCAGTACGGTATCGATATCAAATACGTGGACAATATTATTCATATGTCCAGTATTACCCGGGTGCCGAAGGTTGCGTCCTATGTGAAGGGCGTGATCAATGTGCGGGGGGAAGTGATCCCTGTGATGAATATACGCACAAAAATGGGGCTGCCGGAAGCGGAATATACAAAAAATTCCAGAATAGTTATCATCAAAAGCGAGCAGCATGGATTTGTAGGACTGATCGTGGATGCGGTCAAAGAGGTGGTAACGCTGGAAGTGGACAGTATTGAAAAGATGTCCTATGACAGAACAGGCAAGGATATGTTTGTCACCGGTGTCGGAAAGCATCAGGGCGGACTGATATCACTGCTTGATTTAAATGAAGTTTTAGCAGGATAAAGTGTTACATCGCTATATAAGGAGAGAAGCTATGGAGAATAACTTCGGGTTTGACAGTATAGACAGCAGCTATCTGGATGCGCTGAAAGAAATCGGCAATATCGGAGCGGGAAATGCAACCACCGCTCTGGCGCAGATGCTGCAGCGCAAGGTGGATATGATGGTGCCGCAGGCGGATCTTTTGGAGTTCAGGGATCTGGGGGAAGCAATCGGCGGCGAAGAAACCATAATGGCGGGCGTTTATATGGTGGTGGAAGGAGACATCAACGGAAGCATGATGTTTCTTTTGGAAAAGGAGTCCTCGAAGCATCTGGTGAGTCAGATGATGGGAGGGTTCGGTGATCCGAATACGGAAGAGTTTGGAGAGATGGAGTTATCCGTTTTGAAGGAGATGGGAAACATTATGACAGGGGCTTATTTAAATTCCCTGTCGGATTTAACCGGTCTTAAAATATATCCCTCCGCTCCGGAAATCGCAATTGACATGGCGGGAGCGATACTCAGCGTTCCGGCAATTGAGTTTGGTGTGCTTGGCGACAGGATTCTGATGATCCAGACCAGATTTACGGATGATGTGGAAATCGACGGCTTTTTCATTTTAGTACCGGATCTGGATTCTTACCACAGAATTATGGAGTCTTTAGGTATGGCATAGGAAGTGAATAAAGATGAGCAATATAATCAAAGTAGGAATGGCGGATCTGAAAATATGCAAAAGTCCGGATGGCCTCACCACATTGGGACTTGGCTCCTGTGTGGGGGTGGCTGTCAGAGATCCCGTTACAAAAATCGGAGGATTGCTGCATGCGATGCTGCCGGATTCCACGGTACTCAGAAATAACACATGTATTGAAAAATTTGTGGATTCCGGTCTGGATGAACTGGTAAGACAGATGATAAAAGCCGGAGCAAACAGAAGCAGGCTGGAGGCGAAGCTGGCGGGCGGTGCCCAGATGTTTGCTTTTCAGCGAAATTCCGATCTGGTAAAAGTGGGTGAGAGAAATGCGGAAGCGGCGAGAAAGAAACTGCGCGCCATGCATATTAAGCTGCTTGCGGAAGATACGGGCTTAAATTATGGCCGCACGGTAATATATTATCCCGAGACGGGAGTATATGTTATCAAGGCGGTGGGAAAACCTGAAAAGAGCATATAAGGGGGAAGCTTTGGCGTGGCGAAGAAAAAGGACGATGGAGAGAAGAAGGAAAAGAAACAGCGCCAGGGACGCCTGTTCAGTGTCAGTAAGGAAGCAAAGCGAAGACTGATACCACCCTTTGTTATGCTGACCGCGGGGGCGGCGGCAAGCATTTTAATGGTTATGCGGGGCGTATATCAGCTTCATGAGTTTCTGCTGAGGCTTTTGCTGATATTGTTGTTCTTTTACATATTGGGCTGTGTGCTGAAGGGAGCACTGGAAATAATAGAAAAGCAGAATACACCAAAAGAGCCTGTTGAAGAGGATGAGATGATAGAAAAAGGGGCGGAGGAGGAAGCGCCTGAAAATGAGGAGGTCACGGAAGAGTAGGCATTAGACTATGAATGAGGCGGAAAAAAAGCAACTTTGGGATGAGTATGGAAGAACAAAAAGTCCTGAAGCCAAGGAAAAGATTATCATAGAATACGCTTCCCTCGTGAAAGTCGTAGCGGGAAGGCTCAGCATGTACCTGGGCTATAATGTGGAGTACGATGATTTGGTAGGGTATGGTGTATTTGGGCTGATCGATGCGATCGACAAGTATGATCTGTGTAAAGAAGTCAAATTCGAGACTTATGCCAGCCTGCGGATTCGAGGAGCTATTTTGGATCAGATCCGGAAAATGGACTGGATACCAAGGACAATAAGACAGAAGCAGAAAAAGATAGAAGCTGCCATGCGGGAGATCGAGAGTTCTCACGGAAGGCCTGCAACGGATGAGGAGATTGCGAAAGCCCTGGGGATCACGGATGATGAATATCTGGATTGGCAGGGACAGATGAAGGTGACGGGGGTGGTTTCCTTAAATGAGTTTATGGAACAGGGAAGCGAGGTTCCCCTGGAAGCCGGAGCTCATTCCGGGCAGTTTGACTCACCGGAAGTAGTGATTGAGAAAGATGAATTAAAGAAGATGCTGATGGAGTCGCTGGAGGTATTGACGGAGAAGGAAAAGAAGGTTATTCTGTTTTATTACTATGAAGAACTGACTTTGAAAGAGATCAGTTCCATTTTGGAAGTTTCGGAGTCGAGAATATCTCAGCTTCATACCAGAGCGCTCCAGAAGATGAAGACTAAAATGGGAAAATATATGGGTATTTTAACTGAACATTAACCACGTATCCTATCAGGCAATTTTTATATTAGCCTGCAGAAAGTATGGTGATTTATGACAAATGGCTTTTTTCAGTTGGTGCATAAAGACAGCGGAACATATATCAGGCTGGTTCCGCCGAAGGATGGCGGAGAAGTGCTGTCTTTGGATGAAGTCAGGGAATATCTGGACAACAGGACGATCCTGTATGACAGCGGGGAACTTAGAAACGCTTTTTTGGAATTGGATCAGGAAAAGGTGGTCAAAATCAGCGATGAAACAACCTTTCCCCGCAGGGAGAGTTATTCTCTGTGGATTTCCTCGGATAAGATGACTGCGGTGGCGAGGTTTTATGCGCCGTCGCTCGGTGCAAAAGAGATGTCAGCGGAAGAGATGCTGGCGGAGTTAAAGTCAAGGGATATCAAGTATGGCGTTTGTGAGGAGAATATCAGAGGATTTTTCAAAAACAGGGCCTACTGTCAGGATATTGTGGTGGCACAGGGGAAACCATATAAACCGGGAGTGTCTGCCAGAATAGAATATATGTTTCCGACGCAGCGTAAGGCAAAACCGGCGCTTCGGGAAGACGGCAGCGTGGATTTCCACAAATTAAACACAATCTGTCCCTGCCGGGAGGGGGAGCTTCTGGCGAGGCTGATCCCTGCAACCTATGGGGAGAAAGGGTGCAATATTTACGGCGCGGAGCAGGTGCCGCCGCCTGTAAAAGAGGAGAGGCTGCGGTTCGGAAAAAATATTTCCGTTTCCGAGGACTATCTGACGATATATTCTAAAATCAACGGGCATGTGACCTTTATCAACGGAGAGGTTTTCGTATCAAACCTGCTGGAACTGGAGAATGTGGATGCCTCCACCGGAGACATTGACCATAATGGCAGTATTTTGGTAAGAGGAAATGTCTATTCGGGGTATTCGGTAAAGGCGACAGGCGATATTGAGATAAAAGGTGTTGTGGAAGGCGCCAGGGTGACATCCGACGGGAATATCTCGATTGCAAGGGGTATGAATGGGATGTCAAAGGGCGTACTTTCTGCGAGAGGGAATATTGTTTCCAAGTTTCTGGAAAATGCTGAGGTTTCCGCCGAGGGCTATGTTTCCGCCGAAGCTATTCTGCACAGTCAGGTGCGGGCGGGGACGGAAGTGGAAGTGACCGGAAGGAAGGGATTTATCATAGGCGGTAAGGTGATGGCAACCCATAAGGTCGCGGTGAAGTCCCTTGGTTCTCCTATGGGGGGGAATACGACTGTGGAGGTAGGTGTCAATCCGGAACTGAAAAAGCTGCAGTCGAAGCTTTTGTATGAGATGCAGGAAGCCCGGAAGTATATTGCCAGCGTGGAGCCGGTGATTATGGCGATAGTGCAGAAGAAGCAGAAGAATATTTCCGTAACGGATCAGCAGATGAAGAATGTGCGTCAGCTTGCGATCAGCAGACAGATTAAGAAAAAAGAACTTGAGAATATATACAGAAGGCTGGATGAGTTAGAGGATATTCTGGAAGAGAGCAAGGTACCCAGCGTGGAGATATCGGAGTCGGTATATGCGGGTACAAAGATCTGTATTCTGGATGTATCACTGGTGGTAAAGAGTAATGCGAGGTACTGTAAATTTATCCGGTCAGAGGGAGAGGTTAAAATGACCGCTTTGTAAGCAACACAAAGCGGTCATAGAAATTGGAGAAAAAATGGGAGCACTGGAGATCATATTACTGGCGGCGGGAGCGATTATTTTTATCGTCAGCTTCTGTATTCCGGTAAAACAGGAAAAACTGAAAGAAGAGACAAGGACTCTGGCAAGGCAGGAAGTAAAAAGCCTGGTATTAAAAGAGTTGGAGCAGGTGAGGGGGAGGCTTACCGAACTTTCCGAGGAAGAGATGCAGCAGCAGATCGATAAATCGGAGCGTACCATGGAGCGTATTTCAAATGAGAAGATTATGGCGGTCCATGAGTATTCGGATACCGTTTTGGAGGAGATCCACAAAAATCATGAGGAAGTGGTTTTTCTTTATGACATGTTGAAGGGCAAGCGGGAAAATCTTCAGACGTCTCTGGATCAGGCCGAGCAGGATATTCAGGATCTTTTGCAGCAGGTGAAGGATTCTGAGATTACGGTGCGGGAAAATCTGAAGAAAGTGCCGAGGAAGAAGAAAGCGCCGGCGAAGAGCAAGGCGTCGGCAGAGGCCAAAGTGGAAACGGCGGCGAAAAAGGCGGCGGAGCCCGGAGGGATGGAGGAATCCCGGATGGCGGCGGAAGCAGCCGCAGTGACCGGGGCTCAGGGTGCCGGCCAGGAAGAGGGAAGGACAGCTTTTCTGCCGTTTATGCCGGAGAGAGTGGAAGCAGTGCCAAAGGACAGAGCGGCAATGGAGAGGCCGGATGCCGGGACAGAGGAGATGTTCGCAGAAGATGTGACAGCGGGAAATGAGGCTGTTGACATGGAAGGGGCGGAAGGAAAGAGCGCGGAGTCCATGTTATCGATGGAAGAGCTGAGCATGATGTTTATGCCTTCGGGGATCGAAGAGAATATGGCGATCAACAGCAACGAGAGAATCCTGGAGTTTCACAGAGCCGGAAAGTCCGATATGTCCATTGCGAGGGATCTTGGGCTGGGAATCGGAGAGGTGAAACTCGTCATCGATTTATATGAGGGAATGTGATAAGAGCCGGAAATTGGCTTTGTGTAACAGGAACCCACGGAAATGAGGAAATCATGAAACTTAGGTATTATTTACGCGGATTGGGCATCGGTATGCTGGTGGCGGCACTTGTATTGATCCTGTCGGGATCCGGCGGCGGCAAGATGAGTGATGAAGCGGTGAAAAAAAGGGCATCGGAACTTGGCATGGTGGAAAAAAACAAGTCCGTGCTGGAAGATATTGATCAGGAAGATGCGGGGCAGGAAGAGACCGATGAGGAGCAGCCGGGAGCCGGGGAGGATATAAAACCACAGGAGCCTGATCAGGAGGATGGGACGGTATCCTCGGAAGAAGGCGGAGAAATGCAGACGCCGGAGCAAAAGGAGGAGGTTTCTTTGGAACAGCAGGAAACCGGGGATACGCAGAAGGATGATGAGATTAAGGAGCAGACGCTGGCTGAGGAGATAGAACAAAGAGCGGATGAGGTGGCAGGCAGAGCGGAAGAGATAGCGGACAACGCGCCGAAAGGGCAGGTGGTCTCCTTTACGGTAGTGCAGGGAGAGAGTTCCATTGAGGTGGCGCGGAAAGCGGAGGAAGCAGGGCTTGTGGGATCGGCGGCGGTATTTGACAGGTTCCTGATCGATAACGGGTATGATAAGCGGATCTCTATCGGGACTTATGAGATCAGGGTTGGAGAGACCCAAAAGGAGATTGCGGATAAAATTACGAAGAGCGGGTGAGACATTGTTTCGCCCTCTTTTTCTGCATGACGTGGATGGGATGTCTGAGCTGTTGTGGATTGGGCGTAACAGTTCAGCATATAA
>OFGH01002004.1_pt1 | contig 11962 bp, 14 predicted proteins | sample 1521721 | NCBI WGS metagenome assembly OFGH01 (sample SAMEA3504132, study PRJEB24116) | mouse gut metagenome | biome: mouse gut; feature: mouse-associated habitat; material: faeces | place: Denmark | collected 2011
TGTCGGATTTGTGGAACTATAAACGTATCATTCTTTATGGAAAATATTCTAATGAGTGGTATGCAAAAGACACCAGCAAGAAAATCCGGGCTGTGCTCCAAGCGAAAGGAATGTCTGGCAATCGGCTGACTAATCTTATCCCGTATGGCTATTTGAAGGGTGCGGATGGGAAGTTGATAAAAGACGAGGAAACCGCCCCAGTGGTACAGTTGATTTTTCAGCTTTGCGCTGAAGGGAACGGCCCAGGTAAAATTGCCCGAATCCTCAAAGAGCGAAATATCAATACACCAAGGACGATGGATTTTTTGCGGACAGGCAGAACCGATGGCTATGACCCTACCTGCCCATGTGGTTGGAGTTCTCCGACAGTTGTGCGTATATTGCAACACAAAGAGTATTTAGGGCATACCGTCAATTTCAAAACGGTGCAGAAGTCTATGAAAAGCAAACGGGTGAGAAATTCCGAGGATAAACAGATCGTCTTTGAAAACACCCACGAAGCAATCATCGACATTGAATTATGGAACGTGGTTCAAAAAATCCGTGAGAAACGGCGCAGACCAACCAAGTCCGGCAAAATCGCATTATTTTCCGGCCTTTTATATTGTGCGGACTGTGGCAGTAAGCTGGGATTTCACAGCGCAACGAACAATGGATATGTAACCGATAACTACATATGCAATAAGTATAGAAACAGCCGTGGAGTTATCGTATGCAGTTCCCACTATATCCGGGAAAGCGTTCTGGAATCTTTGGTGCTGGAAAATCTGCGTTCCGTCATCGCTTTTGCGCGAGATTATGAGGATGAGTTTGTCCAGCAGGTGACGGACAATGCTTTAGCGGAGCAGATAAAGCAACAGAACGTTTGAGCAATTGACGGCAAATACGGTCTTTATGTTTCTGGAGTATCTTGAAGTGGAGCAAAACTGCTCCATTCCCACGCGCAATGCCCGTTTCGCGGCGATCCGTGCTTTCATGGATTACGCAGCCGATCATGATGTGGCGCTTGTAGCCAATCTCAATAAGCTGAAAAAGGTTCCCTTCAAAAAGCCTGATTACACCGCTGGCGTGGACTACATGAGTATGACAGCAATTACGGCAATTATCGAGCAGCCCGATGCAAACACACCCAAGGGGCTGCGTGATAGATTTTTTATGATGCTGCTCTATGATACCGGGGCGCGCATCCAGGAAATCCTTGATATAAAGCTATGTGATGTGCAATTGGGCAGATTTCCCAAAGTTACTCTGTTTGGAAAAGGACGCAAAACTCGGACTGTCCCCTTGATGCAGAAAACTGTGCAACATCTGAAAAAATATATGTCGGTATTTCATGAAGGTACCGCCACAGCGGTAAATTCACCTTTGTTCTACTCTGTGACGCACGGAGAAAAGCATCCTCTTACATCCCGCATGACGCACTATATACTCCAAAAGTATGGTGAACAGGCAAGAAAAATTTGCCAGGAAGTTCCCGAAAAAGTACATCCACATCTGTTTCGCCACAGCAGGGCCATGCATCTATATCAGGAAGGAATGGATTTGACACTTGTTTCCCAATGGCTCGGGCATTCTAAACTGGAAACTACGCAAATCTATGCTCATGCGGATACCGAACACAAGAGGAAAGCAATTGAAGCCTCGACCCCTCAAGATAATCCGCTCTACTCCAAATTAAATTCTGCGCGATATACTGTGACTGATGAGGAAACACTGAAAAAGTTAACCGGCCTGAAATAAGAAATTTTTTTATCGGAAATTTTCAATCCAATAAATTGTGTGGACTTGGGCAGTGTCTTACCCAAGTCCACTTTTTATCGGAAATTATTTCGTTCCTTTTCCCGTGTTTTCAATACTTCTTAGCTTTGTTTCTGATAAAAGTAAATTTCTGATAACAGGCGTTATCGGAAATTTCTGATAAATTCTGCAAGCAATGAGCGTCGATATCGCTTTGATATCGACGCTCGCTTGTTGGGGTTCCCCCAAACCCCGGACCAGGCGCTTCCGCGCCCGGTCGAACACGCCTGTTGGCGTGGCTTTGCGCTCCCGTTGGTCGCTCCTTCCCGCACATCCGCGCGGGAAGCATATGGCAGATATACAGGCATGAGGGCTACAGCAGCGAGTAGTCCGCGATCATCATGCTGGCGCTGTGGTCAAGTTCTGGATAGGCCACCCGCATGATCGCACAGGCAATCATCAGCGAGGCCCTTCTCACCACGGCCTCAATGTCGGAAATGGTCAATAGTTCTTGGCCGGACGTCTCGATATCCGGCGCTAAGTCCTGGATGCGGATAGCAACCGGAATCCCGATGGAAATGACCGGCAGACCAAGTGTGGAGGGGGATAGCTCCTCGCCGCTGTGGTAAATTTTTATCCCCGCGTCCGTCAGCTCTATACAGCGGCAAAGATGGGAATAATCCGTACATTGCGTGGAATCAACCAAAAGCACACAGGCCGCGCCGATTGCGGACGCCACGCTGGCAATTTGGGTGCCCCCGTTGATGTTCGTCGCGCCGCTTACACCTGGGGCCAGAACTGTCAGTTTTTCAAACGTGGACTTCATCGGGACATGGGTAAAAATCCGTTTCGCAGTTTCCGGCCCGATGGAATCAGCCGGGGAATCCCGGTTCCCTATTCCACAGATCAGCAGCGTTTTCCCTTTGTAGGGGGTCAGGTAGCGGTCCAGTTCCTCGGTCAAGCAGGCGCAGACACTTTCCAGATCGTCATAGTCTCCCAGCGGCCCCGTCTGAAGGGTGGAATATGGGCTGTATGCCCTTGTCAAGAGATGTAAGCATTGATGGAGCACAGGGGTTTAGATGACAATGACCTGTATATACGCACATTGGAACTGGCCCAGGCAGACGAGGACGACTATTTCGCCCATACAATCTTTGAGGATTTGCGGCCTATCATCCGGGATATCCGAGAGACGCACAGAACGGATACCACCACCGCTGACGCTGATACAGAGTCCCCTGCGGAGGAATCTCTCCGTCAGTTGGAGAAGGCCTTCAACTATGAGGGCAGCACAGAAGAAAAACAGATGCGGGTGCTCCTGGCCCAGCTCGGCATTGATTATGATACGCTGACCAAGGACGAATTTGTAGCATTGATTACATCTCTTGACAAGGGCACACAGCCCATAGTCAAGTGCGATGGATAGTTGAAAGTCAGATTTTCCACTCAATAGCGACACATTCACCCGTGGCGCGGATTTGAGAAATAAGGCCGTCAGCCACCTGCCGCCTATCGTCAAAGTCAATCTCTTCCCAGCGGTTCAGGTACACCGACAACCGCTCAATCTGTTCCGGCGACATGGTTTCCGCAGACAGGGCCGCGATTTCCTTTGACAGCGTTTGCCGCTGTGCGTCCAATTCCTCAATCTTGGTGTTGGCGTAGGAGATTAAAACCGCGCTGGCCCCGGTCAGGGTATTCAACAGCTTTTCGATTTCATCTTCCACATGGGCCAATTCCACCTTTAAGGCGGTGAGCTTGGGATTAATCGTTTCCCGCTTGCCCGTCAGGGTATGGAATTGAGCCATCTTTTTTACCATTTCACCATAAATAAACTGCTCAAATTCCCTCGTGCGGAGCGTCCCACAGCCCAGACAGCTTTTGTTGTCCGCCCGCTTTGAGCATCGCAGGTATTGAACGCCTGACGGGTTCCCCACGCTCATTAGGGCGTACCCACAGCGGCCACACTTCACTTTCCCGGCCAGCCAGGTATTTTTCGCCTTGCGCCCGTTCTGGAACGTGGTGTTCGCCATCAGCTTTTTCCGGCAACGGAGCCACACATCCGCCGATACCAGCCCCTCGCTGGGGGCCACCACAAGGATCTGGTCTTTCAGGTGCTTGTTTTTTCGTTCCTGCACGTCCCGGCCCTGGTAGAGATAACAGCCGTTTGTCCCCGCGAAGTCCGCCGCCTCGTTGATCACCACCGTCCCCTGGCTTTTGAAAAATTCGTACATATCCAGGTCGGCCTGGGCGTAAATGGGGTTGCGGAGCATTTGGGAGATAAAGCCACGGGTCAGTTCCTTGTCGTAAATCAGGATGCCCTCGTCCGCGAAGTGCCGGGCGATGTCCCCGAAAGAGGTGGAGGGCTGGGCGTACATTTCAAACATCAGCCGGGCGATGTCCGCCGTTTCCGGGTCGGGCTTCATCATTTTTGTGCGGATGCCCTGAATGGTGGTGGGTTCCAGTTGGAAGCCGAACGGGGCCGCGCCGCTCATGTGAAAACCGCGCTGGCACCGGGAATAGTAAGCGTCCGTCACCCGCTTCTGAATGGTTTCCCGTTCCAGTTGGGCGAACACGATGCAGATGTTCAGCATGGCCCGGCCCATTGGCGTGGAGGTATCAAACTTTTCCGTGGAGGACACAAACTCCACGTTGTACGCCTGAAAGGTTTCCATCATGGTGGCGAAGTCCAGAATGGAGCGGCTGATCCTGTCCAGCTTGTAGACCACCACCCGCTTAATCAGGCCCCGCTTGATGTCGGCCATCAGCTCCTGGAATTTGGGGCGGTCGGTGTTCTTGCCGGAATAGCCCTTGTCGGTGTACTGGCGGAAGTTACCCCCTCTCAGCTCGTACTTGCAAAACTCGATTTGACTTTCAATGCTGATACTGTCCTTGCGGTCTACCGATTGCCGTCCGTAAATTGCATCTTCCCGAATGTTCATTTGGTACTCCTTTCCGTTTCAGGAGCTACCAAACCTTACACCCATATTATACCTCTGGTAGCCCTATTCCACAAGGATGCCTCGCATTACACCACCTGCGCCCGGCCCGGCGCGTACTTGATAAAGACCTCGAAAAGACAGCTCTCAATTTCCCGCTTGCGCTTGTCCTGCGCCTTGGGGGACAGGATCGGGGTCAGGTTTTCCAGCGTGATCGTCCTGCCCTGAAAAGAAGCCGTCTTGACCTCTTTGTGATAAGTAATTCTTGTTTCTGCCATCGGAGCCTCCTTTACAAATCGGTGAACGGTTGCACACAGTTTCCCGCTGTCCTGTGGGGAAACGTCAAAAGGCGGCAGAAAAACCGCCGCCCTTTGACCTCCCCCCACCTCTGGTCAGGATGACCAGAAGCAGAGGGGGGACTGTATTCCATTTCAATCTGCAAAGGCCAGGGGCCGCCCCGCCGGAATAATTTGGGCTGTCGTAAGACAGAACGCCCCGGCTGGGGCGGCCCCCTTGATTGCGTTTATACTGCGCCGTATTTGCCACGCATCCCCGGCGCGGGGAGTATTCCAGACCGCCGATGGCCTCGGCTGCATAGCCCCGCTGTACCGATTGCCGCATACCGCAGGGACTCCCCCTCAAGTCTGTGGGAGGGCGTGAGCAAGTTTCATTATCCCCCGCGCTGTCCTCGCGCCCGGCTTGCCACAGCCGGGTCAAAGGCTTGCGTTGATCGCTCGGTCAGCTCCTATTTCACCTCCTCGGAGCTTTCCATCCTGGCGGCGCGCCTTTTGCCGCTATCACGCGGGTTTTGTATCTGGAATACTGTGTATTCAGTTGTCAGCGGGAGGGGCTTGTCCCTCCTCACCTATCAGGCGGAAAATTGGGGGAAAGTCCTCTCTCCTAAATGGAATTTTCCAAAATATTTTTCAGGTTCAGCAAGCCTCGGTCAATGGAGCCGCTGATCCGGCTGATCCCCACGCCCTCGGCCCGCGCAAGGTCGGCCCTGCTGATGCCGAGTATGTAGTGAGCGTAGACGCGCCGGGCCTGGACAGGCGGGAGCTGGTCGATGGCCGCATAGAGGGCGGCCCGGTTTTCCGTGTTCTCCAGCACCTGCTCCGGGGTCAGCGGGGGAAAGGTCACGTCCGCCTCGAAGCCGGGGGTACTGTCCAGGGAACACTCGTCATGTTCCCGCTTGCGGCGCTTGTAGCTGTCGCACAGGCGGCCCCCGATGGAGAGGGTCACGGCGATCTCGTCAGAAACCTCCAGCGTGACGCGCTCGGCCAGGTGGGGGTAATAGTTATTCAGAATGATGGTTTTCATATTGCCTCCATTTCGATGTTGGGCGGTTGACGGGTCGGCAGATCGAAATGGAGGGGCGGCGGGGAGCGGCATCCGGGGGAGCAGTTCCGCACATCCTCTGGCCACGATGGCCAGAAGTGGGGTATAAAAATGTCCGCATGGCGCAAAGCCACGCGGACAGGTACGGCATTATTCTTATTTAGGTGCTGGCTGGTTTCAGGCGTGAAGCTATGTAGGGGAGCTGACAGGAAAAGACTGTTTTCGCAACTTACTGCGGGGCAGTCCCTCAATGGGGACGGGCTTTTTTTGACAAGTTAGAGGGAGACAAAATATAAAAGGACATAACAATACCTCCTGGGTACCGCCGTGTCCTTAAAAATGGATGACTTTAACACACCCTCCGTTTTCCCTTTTTCAAAAGAAAGCGGCGGCTTTGAATTTGATATTTCAAAACCGCCGTCTATCAGTATTTTTCAACTGCAAAACAACGACTTTTGAGATATTTGGGCTTATTCACTAATAAATTCTATATCAATATCCCCGTTGTTATTGATTGCAGTTAATGTCTTGTTGCCGCCGCCTTTTTCACCCGGTAAATTGCTCTTACCCTTTTTGATTGTGCAGGTAATTGTATAATCATCATAGCTCCCGGTGATTGCTCCAACAATGTCACCGTTTTTATTTTCCAAAGTGATGGAGCTTGCGGCGCTGATATTCTCAAAGGAAATCTCTCCCCCGTTGGTAGACAAAGTAAGTTGCTCTGTTACAGTCAGCGCCGGCAGGGATATGTCCTCTTTTGTGGTGCAGAGGGTCAAAACGGAAAGAGTGGCATTGGGGATCTGGATCGTGATTTTATCCGCACCAGCAGATTTGCTTCCTCCAATGTAGTCCGTCCACGTTTTATCGCTTTCGGAAACCATCGTCAAAATACCGTTGTCAGATACGGAAATATCATAAAATTCTTTTGCGCTTTCCGCATAGTCGATATGAAATTGACCATCATCGGAGAGGACGACCACAATTTCCCGGTCGGTTACTTGAACATCAATTCCGTTTACCACAATCCCCTCTGGTGTGTATGTTTTCGTTTCAAAGGTGTTCCCCTCGTCAGAGCAGGCAGAGAGGGAACCTACCAGCAAAAAAACCGTAAACATCAGTAATAATTTTTCCTTCATTTTCATTTGCCTTTCTTACAGTGTTTTCTGTTTCAAAACAGTCAAGCCAACGGCGCTCAGAGCGGCACTCACTCCAATACAGATACTGATATGGGCCAGTGCATTGGGATTGAACATAATCACTTTGAAAAATCCAGCTAAAAGCCCACGCAACGGGGCGATGGGTGTAAAAATACAGATGATGGCAACCAGAATAATATCTGTGAGCCAGCCGTACCAATGGGGTTGCATGGACAGCAGAACATGGAGAAACACCATACTCAGAAGCAGAAACACAGCTTGCTGAACAAAAGCAAAAAATACATTGTTTTCCATCCAACCGCATACGGCCATTAAGTTAATCACGGTCTGCGTATGGTTGAGGGGGTCAATCAAAAGGTGAATCCCCGTGTTGAGCAGAGAAACCAAAAAGGCAAGACCCACATAACTGACCAATGCACCAAAATAAAAATCCTTTTTACTGGCTCCCAAGTGAATCAGTTTTTTGAAATCATAAAACACAAAGAAAAATGGTGTCAGTACAGCCAAAAGCCAAGTGTAATTTCCGTTACTTAAAGCAACGGCGGAGTCGCCGGATGTCGTGGCGCAAAGAACCACCACTGCTGTAACAATAAAGCTGATTTTATTGCTGGCAAGCAACCGCTTTACAATGGATAATGTTGCTTTCATACCTTTATACCTCCCTTATGCCCCACCATCTGAACAAAAAAGTCTTGGAGAGAAAGAGGGGTAATCTCTAAAGATGCCTCCTGCTTTGGTGGGTAGTCAAAAATATAGCTGGTTACAAGTCCGCCCACGGTATCCTGCCCAATCACATTCAAATTGGCAGTTGCCGCGTCCACATCTTTCTTTAATCCACTGATACTGAACGCCTTTTCTTCCACGGCTTGCAGAGTATCAAAAAAGCGAATCCGCCCCTTATCAATAACAATCAGTTTGTGAATCGTCTTTGCGATTTCTTCAATAATGTGAGTAGATACTATAATAATTCGTGGATGCCGTTGAAAACTTTCCGCGAGCATTTCATAAAACTCTACCCGCATAATCGCATCAAATCCTAAAACCGGCTCGTCCAGAAGAACGACTGGACGGTTGCTGGCCAAACAAACAATGGTAGAAACCATCGTTTTCATACCAAGGGAAAGTTGGTTGAATTTCTTCTTTCCGTCCAGCTCAAACCGCTCCATCATTTCTGTGGCAAAAGGATAGTCATATTCTGCATTTACCTCAGACGCAATCCGTAGCAACTTCCAAATAGGCAAATTGAAATGTTTGGCAAAGTTTTCAATGTAACTGACCCCAGTATCCAGCGTTGCGGTTGAGATAGCCTTTCCGTCTACTTTTATTTGACCGCTGGTGACATTCTGGTAGCCAGCAACCGACTTCAAAAAGGTTGTTTTGCCCGCACCATTTCGTCCTAAAAGGCAGTAGATACCGGGTTCGTCTACCGTTAAATCAATTTTATTCAATACAGATGACTGCCCATATTGTTTTGAGACATTTTTCATTTCTATCATGCCAATTTCCTCCTAACTACACCAGAAAATCAAATACTTGCATACAGAGTCCCTCCGGTGTTATAATAGTATAAACCTTTGTGTAACACAAAAGTCAAGGGGGAAAATCAACATGGAAAAAAAGTACTTTTCAATCGGAGAGACGGCGGAACAAGCACACTTGACAACCGAAACTCTCCGCCACTATGATCGCATAGGGCTGGTCAAGCCAAGCAAAGTTGACATACACACCAAATATCGGTACTACACTGCGGAGGACATCATCTGGCTAAATACAGTCCACGCCCTGCAACAGATGGATCTGCCTTTGCAGGAAATTAAACGGGTTCTTGAATATGACGATTTAGAAAAAATCATTATGTTTTTAGAGCAGGCAGAGCAAAAAGCCGATGAAAAAATTTCTTCGTTGCGGTACAGCAAATCAAAAATTCAACTGGCAAAAGCTGACTATGAGAAAAAGCTCCACAACTGGCAGGCATCAGAGGGAATTTTTACAAAGAAGTTTCCAAAGCGTATCATCATGCTGGCTGATTCGGTCGAGAAAATTACAGCAGACGATCTGTGGAGTTATCAGCGCCATTTTTATCAACGTCTTTCCTACGAACAGAAAAAGCAATTTACTTTTGAGGATTTGGCTGGTGTATATCAAGACAGCTCATCGGCCCGTTATTTTGCTGTGTGTACTCGTTATGCAGAAATAAACGGACTAAAAAATATTCCTGCCGGGATATACTTGTGTGCTGACTGTACCGAAGATAGCTGGCAGGAAACCTTGGAAAAATTGCTGAACATAGCGAAAACAGAATACCATGCGGAACCCGATTTCTCATTACGGTTTGTAGTAATTTCTGGTATTCTACAATGGAACTATCAGCTTCAAGTCTATACCGGAGAGTGAGCGTAAAGTTTCCTTATATATGCAATTAAACAGTCGGTATCATGAAATAAATAATCGTTCAAATAATATCACATGAAATGTAAAATTACATTGGGTGATGTTATGAAGATAAAACAAGATAAAAGACGACTTGATTTCCACGATATAGGACGGGCCATTAAGCGGGCTCGGGAAGCCAGCGGTATGACGCAGGAGCAACTGGCCTATATTGTTGACCGTTCACCACGTACAATTATGTATAATGAAAATGACGGCCAGCATCCCAGCCTCAATACCTTTTATCAACTGGTTACTATGTTTGATATATCTGTAGATCAATATTTTTACCCGTCTCAGAACAAAGGGAGCGAGTGCAGAAAACGGATTGATGCGATGCTGGGCTCGTTAGACGAAAAAGAACTAAAAATCGTTGAAGCCACAATTCAAGCGATGAAAGCGGCCAAGGAAACAGAGGGAACGTAAGAAAACGCGACCTCCGTTTTTCGCGCCATGTATAGGGGAGCGCACAAACGGCAAGCAATTCGGGTGTGGCCACACTCCGAAATTTTTGCTGGGCCGGGGGCCCGCAAAAATGCTTGTTGGGGAGCCTCCCCAAACCCGGCTCTTTGGGACAAAATGTCCCAAAGAGGTTGGCTGCGTCACCGCCGCTATCGCGTCTGTTCCTTATCGGTGCGCCCGTCCGTAAGGCCGAGCAGATGGTCGATGTTGGCCTTGACCGCCACGGCCTCCCGCATATCCCGCTGGGCCTGCCGATACTCGGCATAGAGGGCCTTTTTCTTATCCGCCAGCTCCCGCCGCTGTTTTTTCAGCGCGTCCATTTTGGGGAGCTTTTCACCGCCTAACAATTCATTCATAGCGGCCCGGGCCGCCCGGTAGGTGGCAAGCTCCGCCTCGTGCTCGGCCAGATACTTTTTCGAGTACCGGGCCGCCTTGTAGCCGTCAAACACGGGCCGGGCCTTGGCATAGTCCACCACGGCCCCCATCAGCCCGGAGACTTTGGAGAGGGCGGCCTCGGTGGTCTGGAGCTCCCCGGCCAGCGCGTGGGCCCGGTCAACCGCCGCCGTGGTCTTTGCCGCCAGCGCGTCATAGTCGGTCAGATTGTTCTCCTGCAAGAACTGGAGGGCGGCGGCCATCTGTTTCAGATTGTAGACTTTCGCCCAGCGTTCATAAGCCGGGCCCTTGCCCTCGGCCATGCGCTGTTGAATGTCAATGATAAGCCCCACCTGCCGGATCGGGGGCGGCGCGTCCTTGGGGAGCTCCGGGAGGGGCCGCTCCCCGGCAATCACCGCCCGGATGTCCTCGGGATCAAAGCCGTCCCCAAGGGTGGATGCCCGCAGGCGGGTGGGCTTATCCTGCCCGGGGGCAAGGAACGAAATCACACCGCCCCGGCCATGCTTTACCGCAAAGCCGGACTTCTCCATCAGCCGCAGGAACTCCGCAAAGTCGGCGGGCTTTTGTTTCAGAGCCGCAACGATGGCAAGCCGTACCCTCTGCTGGGCAGACGGGGGCCGCTCCCCGATCCACTGGCCATAGTGCAGGAAACGGCCCTTGCTGTGAAGTTTCGGATGCTGGATAACCGATAAATCATTTTCCAGACATACCCGGTCGGAAAGCCGCCGCAGAGCCCCAGCCGATCTCCAGAAGTCCCGGAATTTCCGGGTGTAGTCCAAAGTGATGGGATTGTAATAAATGTGATTGTGAATGTGCTTTTTGTCTGTATGGGTGGCAACGAAAAAGGCGTGTTTTCCCTTTGTCCAGCGCATAGCCGTTTCATAGCCTACCCGGTTCGCCTCCTCCGGGGTAATCTCGCCGGGAGCAAAGGACTGGCGGATTTGATAGCAGAGCACGTCCGCCTCCCGTTTCTGTTCCCGGCCCGTGACGGCCTTATACTTTGCCTTGGAGAGCAGGAACTCCGCATCGGCGGTTTGGTGGTCGCACTCGTAGGAAGAAATAAGCTCCCCACCCTGGGTCTTGTCCGGGTTCTGCCCATAGTCAAACCTGTCTTTCAGCGATTGAGCAACTGTTTCCCCTTTGCTGATATGGTGGGTAATAAGCCGGGTTACTGCCATAGATATTCCTCCTCTCGCCATGAAAAAAGACAGCAGGCAAAGCGCCCACTGTCCTTGATAATTCCCGCTTATCTCTTTGCCGGAATTTAATTATCACCTTTATTTTTGAAACATAAAACCAATCCAATAATACTAACGATAACCGACATAACGGGAATTAAGACTCTTCCAACATCGCCGCCGAGTATCGGTAGCCACGGGTCAATTAAAGTAAAAATTGCAAGTTGTATCCCGACTAAAATTAACGCAATCCCCCGGAATTGATTTTTCATACGTCTACCTCCGTCTATATGTTTCTCGCATGGAAATCCAGTATAGCACTTTCTTGTAC
>OFGH01002006.1_pt1 | contig 11945 bp, 8 predicted proteins | sample 1521721 | NCBI WGS metagenome assembly OFGH01 (sample SAMEA3504132, study PRJEB24116) | mouse gut metagenome | biome: mouse gut; feature: mouse-associated habitat; material: faeces | place: Denmark | collected 2011
TTATAATAAGATTGTAAATCAAAGAAATAAACTGTTAAAGGATTTATCCGTAAAACCGGGACTTAAGGAGACTCTTTCGATCTGGGATTCACAGCTTGCCTCTTTTGGAAGTAAACTGATAGAGAGGCGGGAGATATTTATCGAGCAGCTCGGTGATATTATCAGGGAACTGCATACAAAACTGTCCGGCGGAAAAGAGGAGATAAAGATCATCTATGAGAAAAATGTGGAGATAGATGATCTGGAAGAGAAGTTAAAGAAAAATCAGGAAAAAGATATTATATTAAAGCAGACTACGGTTGGTCCTCACAGGGATGATATCCGCTTTATGGTAAATGATGTGGATATCCGGAAATTTGGTTCCCAGGGGCAGCAGCGTACAGCGGCGCTTTCTCTTAAATTATCTGAGATAGAGCTTGTGAAAAAATCAATAAAGGATACGCCGGTCCTTCTGCTGGATGATGTATTATCGGAACTTGACAGCAACAGGCAGAATTATCTGTTAAACAGTATAGGGGATGTTCAGACGATCATTACCTGTACGGGGTTGGATGAATTTGTGAAGAACCGGTTTGAAATTAATAAAGTTTTTAAGGTGGTAAACGGGAATATAGAGAATTGATTTGATATAAATTCTTATTTTGCGGCTGATACAGCGGCTTAAAGTGGATAAAGTTGTTTGTTTGGATAAAAAGAAAGGACATTTTAGATGGGCAATGAAAAAAATCAGGAAGTATACGGCGCAGATCAGATTCAGATTCTGGAAGGACTGGAAGCGGTAAGAAAAAGACCTGGTATGTATATAGGAACCACTTCTTTGAGAGGGCTTCATCATCTTGTCTATGAGATTGTAGACAATTCCGTGGATGAAGCGCTGGCAGGTTTTTGCAGTGTGATCGACGTGTTTATCAATGAGGATAATTCAATTACGGTTATCGATAACGGGCGCGGTATTCCTGTGGGTATCAATCACAAGGCGGGAATACCGGCCGTGGAAGTCGTATTTACGATACTTCATGCCGGCGGTAAGTTCGGCGGAGGAGGATATAAAGTTTCCGGCGGGCTTCACGGCGTGGGAGCTTCCGTTGTGAATGCGCTTTCCGATTGGCTGGAGGTGGAAATTTCCAGTGAAGGAAAGGTTTACAGACAGCGGTATGAGAGAGGTAAGGTATGTTATCCTCTGAAAGTTGTGGGGGAATGTGAACCGGAAAGAACAGGTACAAAAGTAACTTTCAAGCCCGATGGTACTATTTTTGAAGATACAGTCTATGATTTTGATGTTTTAAAGACAAGACTGCGGGAGACTGCTTTTCTGACAAAGGCTTTGAAGATCAGGCTTACGGATAAGAGAGAAGAGCCGGAAAAAACACGAGAATTTCATTATGAGGGCGGTATCAGGGAATTTGTCGAGTATCTGAACAACAGCAAAGATGCTCTCTATCATGATATCATGTATTTTGAGGGAAAAAAGAACGGCGTTTATGTAGAAGTAGCAATGCAGCATAACGACGCCTACAATGAGAGTGTCTATACTTTTGTTAATAATATCAATACGCCGGAAGGCGGAACGCATCTGGTAGGTTTCAGAAATGCCCTGACAAAGACGATGAATGATTATGCCAGAAGCGCAAAGCTTCTGAAAGAATCGGAACAGAATCTCTCAGGAGAGGATATCAGGGAAGGGCTCACAGCTATTATCAGTGTGAAAATTGAAGATCCTCAGTTTGAAGGACAGACAAAACAAAAGCTTGGTAATTCGGAAGCCAGAGGCGCGGTGGACAATATAGTCAGTGAGCAGCTCACCTATTTCCTGGAACAGAATCCTTCCGTGGCGAAGGTGATCTGTGAGAAATCCATTATGGCGCAGCGTGCCAGGGAAGCGGCTAGAAAAGCGAGGGATCTGACAAGGCGTAAAACGGCTCTTGAAGGAAGCACTCTTCCCGGAAAACTGGCGGACTGTTCCGATAAAGATCCGAAAAATTGTGAGATTTATATTGTGGAGGGAGATTCGGCAGGCGGTTCGGCAAAGACGGCAAGAAGTCGTGCCACACAGGCGATTCTGCCTCTTCGTGGAAAAATTCTGAATGTGGAGAAGGCAAGGCTTGACAGGATTTATGGAAATGAAGAGATCAAGTCCATGATCACCGCTTTTGGTACGGGTATCCATGAAGATTTTGATATTACGAAACTCCGCTATGATAAGATTATTATTATGACGGATGCGGATGTGGACGGCGCCCATATTGCCACATTGATGCTGACCTTTATTTATCGGTTTATGCCGGAACTGATCAGGCAGGGACATGTGTATCTGGCAAAGCCGCCTCTTTATAAGCTGGAAAAAGGTAATAAGATATGGTATGCCTACAGTGATGATGAGTTAAATAAAATTCTGAGCGAAGTAGGAAGGGATCAGAGCAATAAGATTCAGCGTTACAAGGGACTTGGTGAGATGGATGCGGATCAGCTTTGGGAAACAACCATGGATCCGGAGAGAAGAATTCTGCTTCGTGTCAATATGGATGAGGAAAACGAGGCGGAGATCGATCTGACCTTTAATACGCTGATGGGCGATAAGGTGGAGCCGAGACGTATCTTCATTGAGGAAAATGCGAAGTTTGTGAAAAATCTGGATATATAATTTTTGAGAGTGTTGTTGTGGATTTTTGATGTCGTTTTTATTGCGGCGGAATGTGAGGAAATATGGATGATAAGATCTTCGATTTTGACAAAATAGAAGAAGTCGATCTGAAGAAAAAAATGGAAGATTCCTACATTGATTATGCGATGAGCGTTATAGCGGCTCGTGCGCTTCCCGATGTAAAGGACGGATTAAAGCCGGTGCAGAGGCGTGTGCTTTATTCCATGATCGAACTGAACAACGGACCTGATAAACCGCACAGAAAAAGTGCCCGTATTGTCGGTGATACGATGGGTAAATATCATCCTCACGGGGACAGTTCTATTTACGGTGCCCTTGTCAATATGGCACAGGAGTGGTCTACAAGGTATCCGCTCGTAGACGGGCATGGAAACTTTGGTTCCATGGACGGAGATGGCGCCGCAGCCATGCGTTATACGGAAGCAAGGCTTTCCAAAATTTCCATGGAACTGCTTGCTGATATTAATAAAAATACCGTGGATTTTGTACCGAACTTTGATAATACGGAAAAAGAACCTGTGGTTCTTCCGAGCCGTTATCCGAATCTTCTGGTGAACGGTACCACCGGTATAGCGGTAGGTATGGCAACAAATATTCCGCCGCATAATCTGCGTGAAGTTATCAGTGCCGTTGTAAAAATTATTGATAATCAGATTTTAGAGGACAGAAAAACCGAAATAGATGAGATACTGCAGCTTGTGAAGGCACCGGATTTTCCTACTGGCGGCATTATTTTAGGGACAAGAGGCAGTGAGGAAGCCTACCGCACAGGAAGAGGTAAAGTACGTGTCCGCGCGGTTACGGATATGGAGACGATGAGCAACGGAAAAACCCGTATTATCGTTACGGAACTCCCCTATATGGTGAATAAGGCAAATCTGGTGTTGAAGATTGCCGATCTTGTAAAGACAAAAAGAGTAGACGGCATTACGGATCTGCGGGATGAGTCCAGCAGGGAAGGCATGCGTATTGTGATTGAGCTGAGAAAAGATGTGAATGCCAACGTGATCTTAAATCAGCTTTATAAGCATACCCAGCTTCAGGATTCTTTTGGCGTAAATATGCTTGCCCTTGTGGATAATCAGCCGAAGGTTATGAACCTTTTGGATATGCTGAACTATTATCTGGATCATCAGAAAGATGTTGTGACGAGAAGGACAAAGTATGATTTAAATAAAGCGGAAGAACGGGATCATATTTTACAGGGACTTTTGAAGGCTCTTGATCATATCGATGAAGTGATCCGCATTATCAGAGCGAGTTCTTCCACGGCAGAAGCCAAATTAAATTTGATAGAGCGGTTTGAGTTTACCGATGTACAGGCGCAGGCTATCGTAGATATGAGACTGCGTGCTCTGACAGGTTTAGAGCGGGAAAAGCTGGAAAATGAACACAAAGAACTGATGGCAAAGATTAAGGAACTGAAAGCGATCCTGGCCGATGAAAAACTGCTTCTCGGAGTGATCAAAACAGAGATTCAGGCAATTGCTGACAAGTACGGCGACGACAGAAGAAGTAAGATCGGGATAGATGTATATGATATCAACATGGAAGATCTGATTCCCAGAGGAAATACTGTGATTGCCATGACAAGTCTTGGTTATATCAAGCGTATGACCGTGGATAATTTTAAGACTCAGAACAGGGGCGGAAAAGGCATTAAGGGAATGACGACCATCGAGGAGGATTATATTGAGGATCTTCTGATGATGGATACCCATCAGTATGTGATGTTCTTTACAAATATGGGCAGAGTTTACCGGATGAAGGCTTACGAGATACCGGAGGCGGGAAGGACGGCGAGAGGTACGGCTATCATCAACCTGCTGCAGCTTAATCCCGGTGAAAAAATTTCCGCCATGATTCCGGTTATGACTTATGATGACGATCAGAATCTGTTTATGGTGACAAAAAAAGGTATTGTCAAAAAGACTTCCATTGTTGAGTACAGCAATGTGCGGAAAAACGGACTGATAGCCATCAATCTGCGGGACGATGATGAACTGATCGAGGTAAAGACCACAAATAAAGATACGGATATTCTTCTTGTGACGAAATTCGGTATGTGTATCCGTTTTAAAGAGACGGATGTCAGAGGAACCGGCAGAAGTTCCATGGGTGTGATTGGTATGAATCTTGCCGATGGAGATGAAGTGGTTGGCATGCAGCTCGATACGCAGGGAGATGAACTTTTGATCGTCTCTGAGAATGGTATGGGAAAACGTACAAATATCAATGAGTTTACCGTACAGCGCCGCGGCGGAAAAGGGATCAAATGCTATAAGATCGTGGAAAAGACCGGAAATGTGGTAGGTGTGAAAGCTGTCAGCGAAGAACATGAAATCATGATGATCACAACGGAAGGTATTATCATTCAGATCAGAATGAGTGATGTTTCCATATTGGGCAGGATTACGTCAGGTGTGAAGCTGATCAATCTGGAAAATGGTGTAAAAGTTGCCAAGATAGCGAAAGTACGTGAGAAGATAGAAGGCGAGGATACTGCGGAGGAAGAAGAGGCAGGGGAAAATCAGGAAGAGTAAATAGAATGATCATATCAGAATCTGTCTGAAAAAAGGAGGGTTACAATGGGAAAAAAGTTTGATGTAATTGCGCTTGGAGAATTATTGATTGATATGACGGACAACGGCATATCCAATCAGGGTAATACGCTGTTTGAGGCAAATCCGGGCGGCGCACCCTGCAATGTACTTGCTATGCTGAATAAGCTGGGACGTAAAGTAGGATTTATCGGCAAAGTCGGAGATGATATCTTCGGAAATAAACTAAAGAAAGTACTGGATGAGGTGGGGATCGATACCGGTAATCTGATCATCGATAAAGAAGCGCGGACAACGCTTGCTTTCGTACAGACTTTTGAGGACGGAGACAGAGATTTTTCTTTCTACAGAAATCCCGGTGCGGATATGATGCTGAAAAGGGAAGAAGTAAGTGTTTCCCTTTTGCAGGATACAAAGATATTCCATTTTGGAACACTCTCCATGACGCACCCTGAAGTGAGGGAGGCTACAAAATTCGGAATCGATGAAGCAAGAAAAGCAGGTGCTCTTATTTCTTTTGATCCGAATCTCAGAGAACCTCTCTGGAACAGCCTGGACGATGCAAAAGAGCAGGTGCTCTGTGGGCTTACGAAATGTGATATTTTAAAAATTTCCGATAATGAGATTCAGTGGCTTACCGGAGAAGAGGATTATACGGCGGGCGGAAAAAAAATCAGGGAAAAGAACGATATACCTCTTATCCTTGTTTCACTCGGAAAAGAAGGCAGCAGGGCGTATTACAAAAAACCCGGCACTGAAGAGGAAGTAATGGTGGAAGTGAAGCCCTTCCTGCAGGAAAATACGATAGAGACAACAGGCGCCGGAGATACTTTCGGCGGATGCGTTCTGAATTACATACTGGAAAAGGGATTGGAAGATCTTTCAGAAAATGATCTGAAAGAAATGCTGGTTTTTGCAAATGCGGCTGCTTCTATTATCACTACCAGAAAAGGAGCACTGAGGGTAATGCCCTGCAGGGAAGAAGTGGAAGAATTGATCCGCAGCAGATAGGATATCTTAAGGCAGTTACCGTTATATAAGTAACTGCCTTGTTTTATTTTAAATCGTTAAAGTGTTATTCCGCTTCCCTCAATCTCTCTACGATAGATTTTCTAGCAAGGAAATGGTAGCTGGTCAGTGGCAGCAGGATACCGAGCAGTACAAAGACCGGTATCATAATAAAGAGAGGCGTTATAATAAAATGGTATTCAAAGAACCAGAACATACTCTCTATTACATTTGCAACAAGCGGACTTGTGATAACTGCCAGGATAAAGGAGATAACGACGGAACCGACAGTATAACAAAGTCCCTCCAGTACCAGCATCTTTTTCAATTGTTTTCCGGTCATTCCGATGGACTGCAGCATGGCAAATTCTCTGTGGCGGGCAATGATACCGGTGAGAACAGCGTTTAAGAAGTTCAGAATGCCGATCAGCCCTACTATCAAACTTAAAATGCTTCCCATCATCATAAACATATTTCGGAAGGATTCAAATTCTCCGGCATAAGTATAACGGCTCTCATAATTCAAAGTGGGATCTACGTTTTCCGTATAGTCCGCGATAAAGTTTTCCATGTTTTCTTTGACAGCCTCGTCATCCACCATATCAAAAGTATAGTACATCGGTACGGAAGTTCCGGTATCTTTGATAAATTGTTCGGAGCTCAGAATAAACTGCTCATTTCTGTAGAAACGGTAATTTAAGCTGATAGGTATGGAAACGATCGCTGCTACTTCATATTCCATATCTTTAGATCCTTTGTCTTTAGGACGCATAGACAGAGAAGCTGTTGCAGATAAGTTTTCGAGATCATTATTTTCGTATATTTCCCCTGTCTTTGCATCATAGTATTCTACTTCTTTGGCGTATCGTATTTTTACGGTATCGCCGACTTTTGCCCAGTTAGTATGTTCTTCGATATTGCCGTAGTCATCTTCAAAATAAACGGCGGCTACCACATCTTCCTCAGTTTTCAGACGGGAAATATCTCCTTCCCATACTTTTAATTTATCGAGACAGAAATCATCCATACCATAGATATCTATATTATTCAAAAGCTGATCGCCCTCTTTCGGCATGCTGCTGACCAATTCTTCCATTATCTCAGAGCTGTAATAATTTGACATGTGACCGTTTCTGATATAGTCTTCCGAAATAAAATCATAGACAAAAAAATCTGCTTCTCCGTAAGTTTTCCCCGCGCCGGTAACACCGTCCATATTTTGAATCAGTTTAATGATATCATCCGATACGGGTATTTTATCTGCCCAGTGCATCCTTAGATTAAAGTAACTGGCATCTGCAACGATAAAATCCGTACTGATTTTCATCTTCAGATATTTTTCCATACTGAAGCCATTTGACAGGGTGACGGTCAATATAAAAAGTACGATGGACATGGACATGGAAAGAACGGTTATAAATGTTTTTTTGTGGTTCCTGCCCATGTTGGCATATGCCATGGAAAAAATGGAAATCCCTTTTTTTGATACTTTTTTTGTTTTTTTCTTATGAGACAGAGGGTTCGATTCCGTATAACGCAGCGCTTCCACAGGCGAAACTTTTCCTGCCATTTTACTCGGCTTTCTGCAGGAGATAAGCACCGTAACAATGGAAAAAAGTGCCGCACCGATAAAGATAGCCGGGTTTGCGGAAGCAAAGGCGTAATAAATGCTGTTGTTGTCTGATACGGTACGGATGACAACAGGTGCAAGCAGTACGCCGGTTCCGTAGCCGAGTAAGAGCCCTATGGGAATGCCGACTGCAGAAAGCAGCAGAGACTGCGTTAATACAATTTTTTTCATCTGTTTTCCGGTTGTTCCGATGGTTTTTAAAAGGCCGTAATGGCGTATGTCTCCTGCCACCGAGATCTGGAAAATATTATAGATAATCAGATATCCGGTGAAAATGATCAGGATGACTGCCGCCATAATGCCCAGGATAACGGAAAAATCCATGGAATCAGAAAACTGTGCTCCCACATAACCCCAGTTGATACCGAGTTTGATATAATTGTCTTTGTCCTGATCATCATTCTGATAACCGTGTTTTTCCAGAACGGTTTTCAGATCGTTTTCGATTGAGGAGGCATCCTGAAATATTACATCAAGGTTGTAGGAGCCGGTTATTTCGTTCTGATTTTGGTTATTACATTTTTGAAGGATTTCATCCAGACGGCTCTGAGCCATGGCTACATGGTTTGCCACCATAACTCCATCATATTCCCAATACCCGCAGAGCGTAAAAGTTTCCGTCGTTTCCGTGCCGTCCACATCGATGGTAATGGTAAATTCATTTCCAAGCTCCGGCTCTACACCGAGCAGAGACAGTACTCTTAAATCCGTTGCCGCCTGGTTGGTACCTTCTTCCGGAAAATCTCCTACGGTGGGAGTGGAAAAAGTAAATTTGGCATAATTTTCATCCATGTAGCTGACTTCTACCTGTGATTTTCGGAATACATCATCTGTCGCAAAACCTGCAAGGCGGCGCAGTCCCCATTCTTTGATTAAGGGATCGTCTTTCAGTTCATCGAACTGTTCTTTGGTCAGTTGTTTAAAAATTCCGTGGGCATAAGTGCCGACCTGTCTGAAATTACTTTGCTGAAAATTTTCCACCATGGACAGGGTTATGGTAAAAAGCGTTGTAAAAAGAATCGTGGTCAGGGCGATGGCAACGATCGTGATCAAATTGCGAAGTTTTGCAGCCTGCAGATTTTTACAGGCAAGCCTGCGGATACATTTTTTGTTTGCTACTCTCATGTCGGCTTCTCCTTTCTCACATTGCCTCTCTTGTTACGATTTTGCCGTCCTCAATCCGGATGATCCGGTCGGCAAGCTGCGCGATCTCCTCATTGTGGGTGATCATAACGATGGTCTGGGAAAATTTCTGGCTGGTCAGCTTTAATAAACCCAGCACATCCTGAGAAGTCTTGCTATCCAGATTGCCGGTGGGTTCATCCGCCAGGATAATGGCAGGTTTGGAGGCGATGGCTCTGGCAATTGCTACTCTTTGCTGTTGACCGCCGGAAAGATTATTCGGAAGATTGGAAAGTTTTTCGGAGAGTCCTAAAGTTTCGATAATATTGTTGATATAAGCGTTATCCGGTTCATTGCCGTCAAGCTGGATCGGCAGAACGATATTTTCATATACATTTAAAACGGGGATCAGATTAAAGTTCTGAAATATAAAACCGATCTTGCGGCGTCTGAAAATTGTCAGAGCTTCATCTTTCAATGAAAATATATCTTTTCCGTCCACGGTAACATTGCCGGAAGTAGGTCTGTCTAAACCTCCCAGCATATGAAGAAGTGTGGATTTACCGCTGCCTGATGTACCGACAACCGCCGCAAATTCTCCAGGTTCAATAGAAAGCGTCACACCGTCAAGGGCATGCACGGCATTTTCTCCGTTTCCGTAAATTTTTTTAAGATTTGATGTTGATAAGATAGCCATAAAAAAATTGTCTCCTTTCAGCCATACCGTTTATTTTTTGTTCCATATCATTTTTTATTTGTCATGCACGGCTTTGTATAGATACTATTTTTTCATAACAATCTTACCAGATTCTTTCCGAAGTGAATGAAATTATGACAGTTTTGTAAGAAAGAAGCTGTTTTGTGTTAGAATCAAAGAGGTAAAAATATGGAAAAAGCGGAGCCTTTTCCCGGTATGGAAGAAACTTTTATATAGCCGCCTTCCAGCATGATAATTTCTCTGGTAAGAAATAAACCGATTCCCACGCCGGGTTTTTCATGTACGGATTCCGAACGGTAAAAACGTGAAAATATTTTTGTATGTTCCTCCTCCGGTATACCGATCCCGGTATCCTTCACCTGAATACAAAGAAACATCTCATAGGATATTACGGAAAGTGTGATGCCGCCTTTTTCCGTATATTTTATGGCGTTATCGATAAGGTTGCCGATAGCTTCCGCAGTCCATTTTTCGTCAAAAATTGCAAAAGAGTTTCTGTTTTGTTCCATTTCCGGCAGGGACAGGGAAAGTCCTTTTTCTTTTGCCAAAGGGGCGTATTGTCTGGCAAGAGTTTCAAGCATCGGAAAAACAGGAGCTTTCCGGGGAGATAAGGTGAGGATTCCGGTTTCCAGACGGGAAAGCTTTACAAGCGAAGTGATCAGAAATTTCAATTTTTCTGTCTGCATGGTCAGAGCAGAGACATATTGTTTTGATTCTTCCGTAAGGTTCTGTTCTGCCAACAGTTCGGAGTACAGGAGAATATTGGATACCGGCGTTTTGGTCTGATGAGAGATATCGGAGATCAGTGTCTTGATCTTGTCTTTTTCCATTGCCGTATTTTTAAAGGAAGTCTCGGATGCGGAGAGATATTTGGCAAAGCGGCTTTCTAAGGCGGAAAGCCTGCTCTCATCAAAAATAATTTACGCCCACGAATCGGGGATTGACATCACCATTGATATTCCCGACAAAGTGGAAAGTTTTCTGATAGATACGGTTGACCTTGCCAGAATACTGGGGATTTTTTTGGACAACGCGATTGAAGCCACATTGGAGACAGAACAGCCGCAAATAGGCTTAAATATCATCCAGAATAAAACTGGCGTATCAATCATCATAAGCAACCGTTTTCGGGATAGCGGTCTAATGCTGCATAAATTAAAGCAAAAAGGCTTTAGCACAAAAATCGGGCATCAAGGAATCGGGCTTGGGAATGCCCAGAAAATCATCAGTTCTTATGACAACGTGCTATTAGAAACAACAATGAAATGCGACTATTTTACACAACATATAGAACTTACTGACAGAAAGGAATGATATCATATGTTAGATATCTTTGTATGCGAAGACAATGCCGCACAGCGGCGGACTGTTGTAAATATCATTCAAAATACTGTTCTGATAGAAGAATTAGATATGCAGCTTACTTTAGATACAGGAGACCCTTATATATTGTTGGAAAAAGTCAAGACCAGCCAGAACACAGGCATTTATTTCCTTGACATTGACTTGAACAGCAGCATGAATGGAATGAAGCTGGCACAGCAAATCAGATTGTATGACCCCCGTGGTTTCATCATATTCATAACAGCACATTCAGAACTGAGCTATATGACTTTTCAGTATCGGGTGGAGGCGATGGACTTTGTATTAAAAGACAACCCTGCCGAAGCAAAAGTGAAACTCAGAGAATGTCTGTTAAATGCAATGGAGCGGCATATGCTCCAAACCAACAAGACACATAAAGTCTATACCCTTGAAGTTGGCGGACGAAAAATCAGCGTGGATTATGAGGATATTTTATTTTTTGAAACTTCCAGCAATATCCATAAAGTCATTCTCCATGCAAAAGACCGCCAGATTGAATTTCCCAGCACCTTAAAAGAACTAACAGGCGTATTGGACAGCAATTTTGTGCGTTGCCATCGGGCATTTTTGGTAAACAAAAATAATATAAAAGAAGTTGACACTAAAAATCGAATCATCCATTTTTCCAACGGAGAAACTTGCCTGATGTCCACACGCATGATGAAAGGGCTTTAAAGCAATTTTCAATACTGTCATCTTCACATTGAAATTGCATTGTTTGACGAAAATAAGGGTGAGGTTTTCCCCACCCTTATCTTTTACATTTGAATAATTTCTTCGTTCACAATCTCCCTTGCACACGCCCTTATGTTGTTGAGCCGTCCTGTCCATTCTAAGGCGTTTTCTTCCTTTAGACGTTCCGTTATACCCTGTGTCTGT
>OFGH01002011.1_pt1 | contig 11917 bp, 10 predicted proteins | sample 1521721 | NCBI WGS metagenome assembly OFGH01 (sample SAMEA3504132, study PRJEB24116) | mouse gut metagenome | biome: mouse gut; feature: mouse-associated habitat; material: faeces | place: Denmark | collected 2011
GTAATCATAGCATACCTCAACGGTACTTCCCACATGATACTCATCGCTTAACACCATGATATAAGTCTCATAGGTATAGCCGTCCTCTTCGCAGTAAAACTCAATAGTCGCCATGCTGTCACTGTCGATATCCGTGATCTCACCATAAGTAGTTACACCTGTCTGTCTGGCATCTTCTATCTCCTGTTCTACCTGAGTTACCGCTTCATCCATAGCGCCGTTCATCGCTCCGAAAAGTCCGCCGATCGCAAGACCGATCACCAGACCAATCGTACCAAAAATAATTAAAATGATTCCACCTATCTTTTTTCCCTTACTCATAAATTCTCTCCTCATAATATTTTGCAAGCGCTTTGCTCTTAGTCGACTCGCAAACGCTTCGCTTTTTGCTCGTATCGCCGCCTGCAATACGGCGGTTCGACTCTCAAACACTTTACGATACGGGGGCTCAGTATTGATACCTCTTTTTGTATTTCAAAAACAGCGCTGTGGATAATATAAGCGCCATCCCTTCCGCTGCGGGCGTTGCCAGCCAGATGCCGTTCACACCCAGCAGCAGGGGCAGGACAATCATAGTTATCAGCATAAATACAAAGGATCTCGAGAACGCCAGCACTGCCGAGACGATTCCGTTGGACAGTGCGGTAAACATCCCGCTGGCAAAAATATTAAAACCGATAAAAAGCAGCGCTATCGTACAGATCCTGTTCCCTGTTACCGCCAGATCATACACCGGATTATCCGCTCTGGCAAAGACCGACACAAGCGGCCTTGTCAGAAGGAAAGAAGCCCCCACCGTGACAAGGGAAATCCCTGCGATCACCTGCAGGCTGAGCGTCACCAGCTTTTTCAGCTTTCCGTGATTCTGCTCTCCATAGTAGAAACTGAGCATGGGCGCGACTCCGTAGGAGTATCCCGTATACAGAGAACTTGCAAACATCAGCACATACATGATAATCGTCACCGCTGCAACGCCGTCCTCCCCCGCATAACGCAGCATGGTCCAATTAAACATCATTGTGATAATCCCGGTGACAAGCGCCGTTGCCATCTCCGAACAGCCGTTTGTCGCCGCATTCCAAAGAACTCTGAACCGGAAAACGGGCTTTGCAAAATGCAGCAGACTCTTTTTCCGGCTAAAGACAACCAGTCCCACAGCGGCCGTTACCGAATACCCCAGCCCCGTGGCGATTGCCGCGCCTCCTATTCCCATGCCAAAGCCGGCGATAAACACATAATCAAGCACCATATTCAATACGCCGCCCGTCACCGAACAGATCAAAGACAATGTCGCCTTCTCACTGGCGATCATATAGAGCGTAAAATTATTCATCAGAAGAATGGGTACGGTAAATACCAGATAACGGCTCAGATATTCCACACAATATCCTTCCACCTCCGCCGAAAGATGCATCCCGGCAAAAATATCTTCCATCAGCACATACCCAAGGACGCACATCATCATTCCCACAAGGACGTTCACCAGAATCAGAAAGGTAAAATCCTCCTTCGCTTCATCCCCCTTCTTCTCTCCCATCTTTTTCATAATCACCGCGCTTCCCCCCGTGGCAAGCATGGTGGATACGGCCGTCACAAGCTGGATGATGGGCGCCGTCAGATTGATCGCCGAGAGCGCGTTCGTACCGATCAGATTCGATACAAACAACCCGTCCACCATGGTATAAAAAGACATAAACACCGTCATCGCAATAGTGGGCACGGCAAATTTTAAAATATTTTTTAAAGTTATTGGTTTTAAATACACATTCTGGTTTTCCATAAAATCACCTGTTCCTCTCCATTTATAAAGTGCGTCTGTTTTTCGTGATTCTCTTGTATTTTCCCTTTGTATCTGATAGTATAAACCGTACAGTAACAGTATGGTCAACCCAAAAATATCAGAATATAAAAATTAAAAGCTCCGGTTTCAGGGAGCATGATCAGGAGAAAACAACATGAACAAAAACAGCAAACTACTTACTATCGGCGAATTTGCCTCCCTCCACGGCATCAATAAAAAAACACTGATGTGGTATGACGAGATCGGCCTCTTCCATCCCGCCTGCATAAACCCGGATAACGGGTACCGCTGCTATAATTACTACCAGAGCCCCATACTCGAAACCATTTTGCTGCTGCGGGAATTAGACGTCTCCATACCGGAAATACAGGATTTCATGAAAAACCGCTCCGCCGAATATATGAAAACTCTTCTAGCGGAAAAACTTTCTGATCTGGATCGGCAGATCAGACACCTGCAGGCAGTCAGAAAAACCCTGCACAACCATTATCAGGACATGGAAACCCTGCTGACAATAGACCTGACTAAAATCAGCATCGTGGAAAAAGAGGAATGCTGCCTTGTGACGGTGGATATTGACAGGGATACCGCCTTTGAAAAAGAAGTGGAACTGATTACGGCTGAAACCGCCAGATACGGGCTCGGCCGCCTCCATGACGCCTCCTACGGCTCCATGATCCCCGTTTCCAGCCTCCAAAGCGGCAATTTTGATGATTACACGAAACTGTTTATAGAGATTCCCTTTCTGAAGCGGAAAAAAGGACTTCATGCACAGCCCCCGGGGACATACCTCCGCGCCTTTCACAAAGGGACATGGGATCAAATGCCCCTGCGCTATCAGGACATTCTGGACTATGCCCGCAGAGAGGGGCTGACGCTTTCCGGTTTTTCCTATGAAAAAGGGATCAATGAGACCGTGATCGACCGGATTGAAGATTATATCGTACAGATAGAAATCCCATGTCATCCGGCTAAACCATCCGCCCGGCCGGGAGAGAACCAAAAGCCCCGGTAACTCCCGCCTCCGACAATCTTACCTTGCTTTTTTTCCGCCGCTGGACTATACTCATGGAAAACAAGGCAGAGCATCCGGCAGGGATACGTCCGGCATCCCCACAGATAACCTTCACAAACCGGCTATGCCCAAACCTGTATACCCAAAGTATTCTCACAAAAGAAAGGCTGACTGACATGAAAGAATTTATGAAACGCAAGAACATTATTTTCTCTTTAAAAAGATATGGTGTGGATTGTCTCGGCGCCATGGCGCAGGGATTGTTCTGCTCTCTTCTGATCGGCACGATCATCAAAACACTGGGACAGCAGACGGGGCTGGAATATTTCGTAACCGTCGGTACATACGCCGCCAATATGGCGGGGCCCCGCCATGGCAATCTCGATTGGTTTTGCCCTGCAGGCACCTCCCCTTGTCCTGTTTTCCCTCGCCGCGGTGGGCGGCGCCGCCAACGAGCTCGGCGGTGCGGGCGGACCGCTTGCGGTTTTGATCATTGCGATTCTCGCTTCCGAATGCGGCAAGCTTATCTCCAAAGAAACGAAAATCGATATCCTGGTTACTCCCTTCGTAACAATTTTCGCAGGTATCCTGCTGTCTCATCTTCTCGCTCCCGGCATCGGCGCCGCCGCCAGCTCCGTGGGACGCCTGATCATGTGGGCTACGGATCTGCAGCCTTTTCTGATGGGCATTATCGTATCCGTGCTTGTGGGTATTGCGCTGACGCTGCCAATCTCTTCCGCAGCAATCTGCGCGGCTCTCTCCCTGACGGGACTTGCCGGAGGCGCTGCCGTTGCCGGGTGCTGTGCCAATATGGTAGGCTTTGCCGTCATGAGTTTTAAGGAAAATAAGTGGGGCGGGCTGATCTCTCAGGGGCTTGGTACCTCCATGCTTCAGATGGGCAATATCGTAAAAAACCCAAAAATCTGGATTCCCCCCATCCTTTCCTCTGCCATCACCGGTCCCATCGCAACCTGTCTGTTTCGCCTGCAGATGAACGGCACCCCCGTATCCGCCGGTATGGGCACCTGCGGACTGGTGGGGCAGATCGGCGTATATACCGGCTGGCTGAACGACATTGCGGCGGGCACAAAGACTTCCGTCACTGCCATGGACTGGATCGGACTGATTCTGGTGTGCTTTGTCCTGCCGGCTGTTATCTCCCTTGTCACGGGAAATCTGCTCAGAAAGATCGGATGGATCAAAGAAAATGATCTGAAACTGGAATAACTCCGCTGATACCGAACGTTTCCTGCATAAATTTCCGGACTCCGGCCATAATAACAGGCATGAAACGAATACCAAAACACATCGGCGTCATCCCGGACGGCAACAGACGCTGGGCAAAACAAAACGGATTGAAAAAAGAAGATGGTTACGCCCACGGGCTCACCCCGGGGCTCAGACTATTAAAAGTGGCGCAAAGCTACGGCGTACAGGAACTGACCTTCTACGGCTTTACGGTGGATAACTGTAAGCGCCCCAAGGAACAGGTCCTTGCGTTCTCCGAAGCCTGCGTCAAAGCCGCCGAATTGATCGCGCAGGAAAACACGGAACTGTTCGTACTCGGCAATACGGACTCCTCCTGTTTTCCCGCAGGCCTCCTTCCCTTCGCAGAGCGCAGGCGTCCCGCCGCTTACACAGGAGATAAACTGCGTGTAAATCTTCTGACCGACTACGGCTGGGAATGGGATATGAAAAACGGATGGGCGTCCCGGGAGATACCGCGGATCGATCTGGTGATCCGCTGGGGCGGTATGTGCCGCCTATCCGGTTTTCTGCCGATCCAGACGGTTTACGCCGACTTTTATATCGTGAAAGAACTCTGGCCCGATTTTCAGGAACAACAGTTTGAGGACGCCCTGCAATGGTATCAGAAGCAGGATGTCACGTTGGGCGGCTAAAACAGCGCCGTAATCAGCAATGTTATGTCGTCGGTTTTCTGAGCGGACAGTCCGACATACTGATCTTGTCTTTCAGCGCATTCATCCCGCAGTCCACCAGGTAATCCTGCAATATCGGCATTGACTGCGAGGATGCCGGACCGATGATGATCTCCCCGATCAGTTCCGACATATGAAGCCCAAGCCTCCCGCACATCCTGTTCAGATCCAGGGGATAATACTTCTTGATCCGCCCGGCAGATACATGATATTTTGGCTCCACTGCAAATTCATTTAATACAAACGGGGAAATGACCAGTCTGCGCTCTTTTTCCCTGGCAAAAGAAGGATGCTTGAATGCCGCCGACTGAATCCACGCATCATTCATGATCTCCCGCATCTCCCGCTGCATTTCCGATAACCGCCTCTCTCCCATGATCACCCGGTAAAACTCTTCCACAAGCCGGTGTTCCCGCATATCTTTCTGGTAGTATACGGTCTGCAATGACACGGCGCCGCCGGTCATCTTCTGCATCAGATTTTCATGAAAGGCAATGCAGACCCCCTGCCCCAGATGCCCGTATCTCTCCCACTGTGCGGCGTCATCCCGGTATTTGGAAAAACATGCCGCATACGCCGAATAGCGAAACTCTTCCTCCAGTTCCCTGTGAAAGAACTTCTCTATCACATGGCTTTTTTCCTCCTCCCCCTCCGCCTTCAATCTCTCCATGACGGCACGGCAAATGCCGTTCATAAAAAAACGCATTTCGGAGGCATCGTTCATATTCAGAATATTATTCAGTCTCAGCTCCGCGCATCGTATAATACCGTCAAAAGCCGCAAAATCCGTGTAATGATACAGCATACCTTTCCTCCCTTATGATTCGGACGTGATTTCTCCTTCCCAGTCATTGATGCCGCCAAACTCCACAATATTTGTATAACCCAGATCCGCCAGTTTTTCAGACGCCTGTTTGCTGCGGTTTCCGCTGCGGCAGTACACAAGGATCAACTGTTCCTTGTCCGGCAGGTCAGGGATTTCTTCCGTGCCGATCGTTTCATTGGGAATATTGACGGCGCCGGGAATATGCTTCTCCCCAAATTCTTCCGGCGTGCGCACATCCAGAATAATATAACCGCTTTCTTCCTCCATCATAACAACGGCCTCTTCCATGCTGATCCGTCGATACCCGGACTCCCCGTCTAAAGCCCCGCACCCCGTCAGTAAAAAAAGAGCAATCCATATGGATATCATTATTTTTTTCATTGTGACTCCTCCGTTTTAAATAAGCTTATCAACCTTTTTATCTTTCCTCTCTTCCATTTGCTTCTCCCGTATCTTCTCTACCAACGCAACATCCGCCGGAAGCCATCCTATTAAGTCAAGTTCCTCATCTGTCAGCCATCTCGCCGCCTTATGCTCCTTCAGTACCCAATCCTCAGAAACAGGTTCCGCCCAAAAACAGTCCATCGACAGATGAAACTTCGGATAATCATATTCCACCGTATCAATCAGATCCCCGACCAGAATTTCCATCTCAAGTTCTTCCCTGATCTCCCGCTTAAGGGCCTGTTTCGGGCTCTCTCCCTCCTCGATTTTCCCGCCCGGAAACTCCCAGCCATCCTTAAATTCTCCATAGCCTCTCTGGGTTGCGAATATGACCGGCTGACCTGCTTCATTCACTGCTTTTATGACTGCCGCAACGACTTTTATTGTTTTCATTTCTTTTATCTCCCATCACTCTCCATGCTGCTTCGCAGATAACGCAACAAATCATCCCGAACCGCCTGATGCATCTTAAATTCAAATTTGGCAATCTTACGTTCCATTCCGCGATTATCTTTTTTCGTTGCCTCTCTCAAATTGATTACATCAAACAATCCCATGTAATAAAAACTGGTTTCATTATCACTCTTTTTCACAAATAAATGCTTTCGAGAAGCCTCCATTACATCCCTGACATAAGAACTCTCTACTCCCCTCCCAATCTGAGAATCCCAGCGGAAAAGCATATTGTCTTCAAACGCATCCGCATAATCCGGCTTTCCTTCCACATAAATTTTTCCCCCATCGACATTTGCCTCTTTATGATATGTGACAAAAATAAATACGTCATCTCCGATTCTCTTCATTCCGTACATTGTGGAAGATAAATCTCTTCCACAATTCATAAGAAGGCTTACATCACGTCTTGAATATTTTTCATACAACACAAACGGATTATCACCTCTTCTTCCGGAAGAATATTTATCCTGATATCTTTTCAATCCTACTTCCACAATATCTCCAAGCTGCTTTAAAAATTCTACATGATCAAGTCTTGCAGAAAAGTCTGCTATCCTGCGAAACATCTTGCCATCTGTATTATTAACAATCTGTGCGAAAGAATATTTTTTATACTCTTCTTCTTTGCTTACAAAAGTTCCTTTCAGAACCCCCACTGCATTCTCAAAAGATGATATTTCAAACTGTAAACCATACTTTTCCTGAAGCTCCCGCCTCATATCATTTACATAAACAGTATCCTTTTCCAAAAAGTATTTTAATATTTCAAGTTCATAAGGACGCACACCGGAGAGAACTGTCTTAGAATAATATTCTAAAATCAATTTTTCCTGCCCGGAAATTTTCCCTGTATAAAGTTCCCTCTCCTCTGACTCAAGGAAAGCCTGATACGTTTTATACTCACGAATAATCACTAAGGGATCAACCTCTCCACTATTATAAAAATCAATCAGATATGGTACTTTTCCGAGCCTGTTCTTCAATGTCCTATAACTCGATCTGATAATCGATCTTATCCCTTTTATCCTATCAATAGAAGAAAAAATCTTATCTTTTGCAACCTCGTCAAAGTGAACCGTTGATGCCCCCGGAATCGTGGCATTACCACTGATCACATATTTTCTGATATTATCCTGATTATATGTGCGGTCTCCTGACAACGCCACAGGAATCATAAAGTTATTAGTATAATTTCCTATAAAATCAAGAATCACAACATACTCCTTGCCCTCTGCTTTTCGCAACCCCCTGCCGAGCTGTTGTATAAACACGATAGGCGACTCTGTAGGCCTCAACATAATAACCTGATTTACCTCTACAATATCAACGCCCTCATTTAAAATTTCGACCGAAAAAATATAATCAAGTGGTTGTATCTCCTCTGTGGAATCCTTTTCGTCCATCGCCAGTCTTTCAAATGCATCACATCGTTCCTCTTCGGAGGCACTTCCGTTTAATGCCAGTGTTCTAAATCCAAGTGCATTGAACTTTGCCGATAATTCCTCTGACTCATCAATTCTGCTGCAAAAGATCAATCCTTTTACTCTGTCTCCGCTATACCCAAAATAATTTGCCTGTTCTATAATATGCCGTACCCTTTCATCACCAACAAGCCGATTAAAATCTCTGTCTGCTAACCTCCTTGCCTTAGCCTGTTTATCGTCTATTACAGAAATATCACTGATTCCAAAATAATGAAAGGGGCAAAGCATATTCTCTTCCATAGCCTGTTGGAGACGAATTTCGTAAGCTATTTGATAATGAAAAATCTCATAAATATTTTTACCTTCCTTACCATCATCTCTTTTGTCCGGTGTCGCAGTCATACCAAGCCACAACTTTGGTTTAAAATAATGCATCACCTTCTGATAGGTATCTGCTGAAGAATGATGTGCTTCATCAAGAATAATACAGTCAAATTCATCTTGCTTGTATCCTAATAAATGTTCCTCTCTGTTTAACGTCTGAACCGTTGCAAATACATAATCTTTATCATATTCATGATACCCACCACCTACCACTCCCATGGAAACCGCTTTTCCAAACACTTTCTCATAAGATTTTTTTGTCTGCCTCGCCAACTGTCCTCTATGCACCAAAAACAATACTTTTTTAAAGCCAAGCTCACGCATCGCAAACGCCGAAGCATACGTTTTTCCTGTACCTGTTGCCGATATAAGAAGTGCATGTTTCTCGCCTGCTGCAATAATATCCTTTAAATTCTTTATAAATCCCACCTGCATGGAATTAGGCTGCAAACAATATTTATCAAATGATATAATTTCTTCCGCTCTGGCAATCTTTCTCTGGTGTCTGATTATTTTATAACGCTCTTTATACTCCTGATAAAACTCATCAAAAGTCAGAGAACATGTCGCGTTCCATAATTCATCAAATTCCTCTACAATCTGCTGTGCCATTTCCCCCAGGTCCGTTGATACAATTCTTGTATTCCATTCACGATTGCAGGTCAATGCAGAACTTGTCATATTGGAACTTCCTATAATGATCCTATAGATTTCTTCTTTTTTAAAAATATATCCTTTGGTATGAAATCCTCCTTTATCCGCTCCCACATCATACATCTTCAACGAAATATTACTGAGACCATTTAATTTTTCCAGTGCTCTGGGCTCACTGAAATTCAGGTAATTAGTGGTAAGAATCTTTCCTGGAATTTTCCTCTTCTCAAGTTCTTTCAGCGTCTGGAGCAGTGGTGTAATGCCACTCATTGTGATAAAAGCCACACTGATCTGAAACTGGTCACACAGAAATAATTCATCTTCAACAGATGATAATACTTTCTTTCCTTCTTTATAATTATTTGATATTAACTGCGGCTTATATGCCAGATTAGATGAGGCCGACGCATCTATATACGCTGTCTCAAATCCATTTCTTAACTCCTCGATCCTGCCTTCTCTCATACCTTTCTCCGCCCTTTAAGATGCCTGCAGCTTTCCCCGTACATATCACACACCCCTTCCTTCCACAGCCCTTTCCACCATAGTTTTCGCCTGTTCAAAAAGACTCCTGCTTTCCTCCCGCAGTCTGATGCTTTCCTCTACCAGCTTCGCTGTCTGCTTCTGTACATCATCCGGCGGAATCGGAACCGGCAGCTCTTCCAGTACTGATTTGTCAAATCCCGTCAGGATCGTCCCCGAACAGCCTCTCTTCAGCATTGCCTGTACCGGCCAGGATTTCATCAGCACCAAAAGCGTCTCCGAATTGATCCTCTCAGAATCGATAACATAAAAACCATTAGAACACAGAGCCTGATCATACTCCTTCGTAACCAACGCGCAGCTTTGCAGAGAACCTTCTATGGAGGACAATATAATATTTCCTTTATGTACGATCCTCCTGGCCCTGTTCGGCAAATCGCTTCCATATCCCATCGTACATCCATTGATCTCCCCCATCGAGCCAATATTGGAAAGTTCTATATAACGATACATCGTATTCTTCTCCGGTGAAAAATTCCCGTCATAAAGACCGCATACCTCCCTGAAGGGCAAATACACAAAGGATTTTAACTTTTCCCTGATATCATCGTATTTCTGCTGATAATATTCGGCATCCATTCTTTCCGCCGCAAATACATCCCTGTATGTTCTGACGGAAACTTTTGTTTCCTCCGGCTTCCAGCCTTCCACTCCAAGTTTTTGCAGCAGAAAAGATTCTGCCTCTTTATATTTTTGCTCCGAAATATTTCGTTTTTTCCGTGCCTCTATCGAGATCTCCTCCACTTGCTTTTGCAGCGCTGTATCAAATTTCGGAATCAAAATTTCTCTGATCTTATACAAAAACAAATTGGGCTGAACATTCCCTGTAGTTTCCCGAAAGGTCTGCATCCTTCCGTACTTTGACAAAAGATAAGCGGAAACAACATAAGGCGAATATTCCTTTTTTACCCGTATAATTCCGACATGCCTGTCAGAATTTGCAGGAAGCACACTCTGATCCACCACCGCACAGTTTCCTATCGTACCAACAGTTGACAAAACAACATCGTGTAACCGCAGCGCCGTCCTTGGATTATCCTTATGTGCCTTCTCCGATATTTTCGCATTTCGCGACAGATCAAAATAATTTTCCCGGGGCGATGTCGCGGATATAAGATTTACACAACTCTCCTCATCATAGTCAATGGATGTATGTATTCCGTCCGTCACATCGCAAAAATCGCCGATCATACGATTTTCTCCTGCCTTCAGCACCTGAAACAGACGCATATTCCGTTTTGAAAAATACTCTGCTTCAAATCTAAGCTCCGCATTCAGTTCCTTATATGGAATAATACTGATCTCCCGCCTCTCCAGCAGCCTTTTATATATCTCATCACCGGAGAGGCCCTCTAAAAAGGGAGTTCATTTGCCGGATGCATAATCTTTTCCAACTCCTCATCCGCAGGCGCAAAACTTAATCCATTATCATACGCAAATTGAGCAAAAGCTTCCGCAATACCATTCTGAGAATATATGTTATCGGGATTCACATTCGAAAGCATCGGATCATGATTAAACAGATCATGCTTTACAAAAATATGACCATGAGTATCTTTGATCCGCTCCGTACTCTCCCTGATATCTTCCGCAATCAGATAAAATTTCCGTTCTTCACCGGTCAGAGCACAGTATTCCTCATTGCTTATCTCCGGATTCGGATTATCCCCTAACACCGGCTTCTTTTTATATAACTGCTTCCCGGAGGCATCTAACATAAGCCATTTATCAATAGATATCTCTGCCTTCTCACCTGGGTTTTTCATTGCGTCTTTGATCACAAACACCGCATTCTCCCGAACCCATTTTATATGACTTTCCGTTGCGCCATACTCCCTGATAAACAAATCCCTGATAAACCGTGGACTTCCGTCCTCCGTTTTATGTTCCTCCACTTTTGTAATGGTTTCCGTTTTTATAACATAATTTGACTTTTTCGTAATTTCCCTGAACTGACTCTCATCAAAGATCTTTCCATCCCTTTTCCGTCTGTATTCATAACTTACCACCTTCTTATAATCCGATTTTTTCTTTGCTCCGCGGTATTCCGCTTCCTCCACCGCCGTCCCATCCGCCTTTTTTATATAGGCAGTATTGAGATATATCTTTTCATACTGCTCCTTATCGGTGATCAGATCAAATTCTTCCTGACTGATATCAGCGCCATCCTCTCTGCGTTTGATCGTTTTTACCGTACTGTACTTATAATGGCACCATCTCACATATTTCTCTGTGACATATATTTTATAGTAAACGACATAAATATTTTCTATTTACTTTTCAGATATCCCTTAGTAAAATAATACTGAGGTGATAGCATGAATGTTAGAAAGTTTAAATCGGACAAAAACGCTTTAATAGCAGAAGGCAATCGGATCGTTTCGTCTTCAGATGATGCCAAATTCATAAGAAAAGTAACTATTGTTAATC
>OFGH01002024.1_pt1 | contig 11833 bp, 10 predicted proteins | sample 1521721 | NCBI WGS metagenome assembly OFGH01 (sample SAMEA3504132, study PRJEB24116) | mouse gut metagenome | biome: mouse gut; feature: mouse-associated habitat; material: faeces | place: Denmark | collected 2011
GGCAGCTTACGATTTTTTTGCAGCAGCCACTGTGCAAAGAGACTTTTTCCATGAAAAGTATCATTTACAATTATATCAATCGTTTCTGGGACGGTAAGAGTTTTCTGCTGAGAGCGAATGCTTCTAAAAATATGAAGTCGGTTTTTGATGTAGACTTTTCGGAATCGTTCAGAAAATATGCCACCGCGGATCATAAGAAGGCGAAGGATATGTGCATTGACTGTGACGGGAAAATAGATGCAAAAGAGAAGGTATCCATCGCATTTATGAAAGATCAGGCGGACGATCTGACCAGGAAGCGGTCGGCGTTCTGGAACTGTAAGGTAGACGCTTATCTGTGTCCGGCGTGTGCGTTTGTCTATTCACTGGCGCCGCTGGGGTTTACACTGGCAGGCAGAACGTTTGTGTTTGTCAATATGAATCAGAATATCGACCTGCTGTTACAGGCTAATTCACCAGATGGTAAAATGGCGGTCGATCTGAAGCGGAAGGAAAAGGATCGATATTCTTCATGGATCGCAGGAACGATCAACCTGCTGCTGCAGGAAAAGGACAGAGAACTGGGAAATATTCAGGTGATCGCCAGAGGCATGGGGGAGAGTGACAGGTATACCTTCGACGTTATCTCCAAAGATATTCTGAAACTTCTGAATGATAAAAGTATTCGCAACGATTTAGAACAGCTTGGCAGATATCCTTACGTAAAAACAGGAAGGGAATATTGGAATGTCCACGAAACGGTGATCCTGAATCTGCTGCGGTATCATAATCAGTATGAAGTGATCGGTAAACTGCTTAAGATGGCGTTGGAAGGAGAAGGATTTCTGTTCAAAGCATCGTTTGTATATGATGTTCAGCTCAGGAGCAGCCTGGCGCGGAAAAAAGATAAGACAATGAATACAGGAGGTGAAGTGATGAATCGTTATGCGGTAAGGGAGAGAGGCTACGAACTGCGGAATGCACTGTTGGGAGCAAATGGAACAAGTGACGACGCCTGTATCAGAGGAACGATCTATCAATTACTGAATGCTCTGTCAGTCGGTAATGTGGAGCATTTTATGGAAGTGATCATGCGTGTTTACTGCTCTACAAGACTACAGGTGCCGGATGCCTTCATTGAGTTTCTGAAAGACAGAGATACTTTTACGGAGTACGGCTATGCTTTTCTGCTGGGATTACAGGGAAGTCATTACGAGAAAAAGGAGGAAAAAGTAAATGGATAGACAGGGATTGACAGTGACGATGATATTTCTTGCGGAGAGTGCAAATTATGGCGAAGGAGTCGGCAATATTTCCACGCTCAAGAAAATGTCCAGAGGCAACTACGAGCAGTATACCTATATATCAAGACAGGCGATGCGCTACAATATCATTCAGCAGCTTGGTTGGGATGATACGCCGGTAGACGGGAAGAGCGGCGTGGTGCAGTTTGCTCCGTCAGCGACGATACTGGAATATCCGGAGATCGATCTGTTTGGCTATATGAAGACCAGCTCCAGAGAAGAAGGAAAGAATGAGAAAGGCGGCGCCTTGACAAGAAGCGCGGTGGTAAGACTCAGCAATGCGATCGCTTTGGAGCCTTATCAGAGCGATCTGGAATTTCTCACCAACATGGGGCTGGCGCGAAGACAGGATCTGGAAAACGGGATTGCGCAGAGTGAGATCCATCGATCCTTCTATACTTACACGATTACGGTCGATCTTGACAGAATCGGAATTGACGGCGAGATTTCTGTATCAAAGGCAGACAGGGCTGAGCGTGTGAAGGCTCTTTTGGATACGATTCAATTTTTGTATCGTGACATCAAAGGACGCAGGGAGAATCTTGCGCCGGTATTTGTGATCGGTGGACGTTATGGGAGAAAGAATCCTTTCTTTGAGAATCGAATCGTTCTGCATAAGGGCAGAATTCAGGTTAATACGCTGACAGAGATCCTCACGGGCAGTGATGATATCAAGGATCATACCATTGCAGGGGCTACCAGCGGAATTTTTGAGAATGATTCTGAAGTGAAAAAGGAACTGGGAGCAGGGACTGTTGCAGAGGCATTCAAGCAGTTGAAGAAAGAAGTGGATGAATATTATGGAGAGAGCGATTAGAGTCGAGTGTTTTCAAAATCTGGTCAATTACAGGAAGCCCAGCAGCTTTATCATTAAAGAATCCTTTCCGCTGCCGCCCTATTCTACCGTGTTGGGGATGATACATACGGCATGCGGCTACACGGAGTTTCATCCGATGAAGATAAGTATTCAGGGGAAAAATGCCGGCTCGATATCTGAATTGTATACGCGATATTCCTTTTCATTTGATACGAAATATGAAAGCGGAAGACACCAGCTGTGTATACAGGACAAAGATAAGACCTACGGTGCTTTTAAGGGAATCGCCCATGTGGAACTGCTCTGCAACAATGAGATGATCCTGCATATCGTTCCGTCGGCGGATGATTTTGACAAAGTATACAGGTCTTTGAACAATCCGCCGGTCTATCTGGCTCTCGGACGGCACGAGGATATATTGGATATCAGAAAGGTGGAGATCGTTGAGCTTCGTGAGGAAGAGGAAGCGACAGCAAATTATGATATTTATATTCCGGTGGATGCGTCATTCGGGATAGGAAGAAGAAGCGTCACACTCTATACGCTTACGAAAGAGTATGAGATCACCAAACAGGGTCTGCGTCGCTGGAAGGCAGAGGGCGGAAAAGTGAGAGCTTACTATTTCCCTTACGGAGAATTTGTCAAAAATGCATTGGTTGATGAATACGGAGACCTTGTGGCGCTGGCGTAGAAGGATGTGAGGAGCGCGACATCTGTCAGCGGAGAGAAGTTTTTACAGGCCGGAATGTACAGGAGGTGCAGTGTGGAATATTATGCAAAATCGCCAATACCTGTTTTGCAGGAAGAAAGCAGACAATGCCTGCTGGAACGACTGGATGAGGCGCTTGTCGTATTTGAAAGCCAGTCGGATCAGGACAGTTATAAGCTGCTGCACAAATACAGGGAAAAACTGTTGACGAAGCAGGCCGTGACGGAACATAAGACTCTGCGGCAGCATTTGGAAGAAACGACAGCCTGTGCGGATAACTTCTTTCGCCTGTATGGAAAGTACTTTAGCGAAAAAGAAAAAAAGCTGATCATGGATGCCTGCAGACTCCATGATGTCGGCAAGGCAAACTATGTGTTCCAGACAAAGGTAAATCCGCTTTTGGAAAAAGTCAAAAAAGAGCAGGTTCCACACGGTTTTCTGAGCGCACTGCTTTTATCAGAAAAGAATTATTTGCGGGATAATCCCCAATGCGACAGGGATGATTTCGACGTTTTGCTCACGGCGGTCTATTATCATCACACACGTCCGGATTGCTGTGATGCGGACGCGCTTAAGGAATATTGCGAAAAATATTATCTGAATCATGTGAGAGAGTTCCTGGGGGATGCTGAGGCGCGGGTATTTTTCAGCAACAGGAATGATTTGCTCTTTTCCGATCGGCATGAAAAAGGCACGGTGGCCATTGATGAAAAATTGTGGTGTGAATACATGCTTGTGAAAGGGATGTTGAATAAATTTGACTGGACGGTCAGCGCCGGGTATGAGAATGCCGAGATCGCACCTGATATATTGGAAAAGAGATTATGTCAAAATATCGTAAAAGTATGGGGAAGAAGTTTCAGGCCGGCGCAGCAATTTATGATCGAAAACAGAGAGCGGAATGTGGTCATGGTTGCGCCGACCGGTTCCGGAAAGACAGAAGCGGCGCTGCTGTGGTTTAACGGCGAAAAGGGATTCTATACACTGCCTCTTAAGGTCTCATCCAATGCCATTTATCAGAGGATCAGAGAAAAATATCAATATGAGGACGTGGCGCTGCTGCACTCTGACAGTATGAACAGTTACCTCAGAGCGGATGGTGAGCTGGCAAATGCTTATAGAAATTATGAGCAGGCGAAATTGTTTTCCTGTCCGCTTACCGTATGCACGGTGGATCAGCTATTTAAATTTGTGTATAAGGCGCTGGGTACAGAAATCTTTGCAGCGACCTTAAAATACTCCAAAGTAGTGATTGATGAAATACAGTCCTATTCGCCGAGAGTCGTTGCGTCGTTGATCTTTGGCTTATCGGAATTGAAACGTATGGGAGGCCGATTTGCGATCATTACAGCTACGTTTCCACCGGTATTGCAGTTTTTTATGAGAAAAAGCAGACTGGTGGAGGGCCGGGATTATGTCCGGCATGATTTTTCAGATACCGCAGTGGTGAACAGACATCGGATCAAATTGGTGGAAGGAGACTTTGATTTTGAAGAAATGGCAGAGACGGCGCAGAACAAGAAGGTACTTGTCATCTGCAATACAGTATTAAAGGCGCAGAATGTTTATCGGGAACTGAAAGACAGAGGCCTGGAAGCTGGACTGCTGCACTCCCATTTTATCAGAGAACATCGAAATATTTTAGAAAAAAGGATTCTGGATTTTTCCGCAGCGGAATCAGAATCAGGTATCTGGGTGACTACGCAGATTGTTGAGGCGAGTTTGGATATTGATTTCGATATTCTGTATACGGAGATGTGCACCGCAGACAGTCTGCTTCAAAGAATGGGAAGATGCAACAGAGCAGGAAAGAAGAATGTCTCTGACCCCAATGTGTATATTTATCATAATGACTCCGGGAGAGGTTCGGTATATGATAAAGATATATATGATCGTTCGGTGGCATTACTGAAAATGTTTGATGATAAGCTACTGTCGGAAGCCGATAAGGTGGGGTATATCAATCAGGTATATGATTTGGAGTATATTAAAGGAACGCAGTATTTCCGGCAGATCGAAAAGTATATAGATCACTTTAAGGCACTTCTTCCTGCAGAATATGATGCCAGAGAGGTTCAGGAAGAATTCAGGGCAATACAAAGCATTACGGTCATGCCGGATACGATCTATGATCAAAACCGTGAAGTGATCCAGAGTATTGCCGGTTTATTGGAAACACCGCATATTGATACCGGTATCAGGAAACTTCTGAAATCCAGGCTGGCAGATATGACATTGAGCCTGAGCATAACATATGGCATTCCTGATGGAATTGATAAAGGTACGATAGGCCTGTTTGATATTCATCGAACTGCATTATGCTATGATTTTGACGGTGAATCAGGATTGGGACTGGTATTAGGGAAGGTAGAAGAGGGGATTAATTTTTTATAGGGATTCCCGGTAGACATACGGATCATAATACTTTTGCAGACCGGATTCCGGCGTGATTTTATCCAATAATGTTAAGCAAGTAGACGGTAGATGGTCCTGGCTATAGCGAGAAATGTATTGTCGACCTTCGATAATGCTAAAAGCAGGTGAGGTTGACAATATTTGAGAAAGGCTGAGTTTCAGCGAGGGCTATAAGGTGTGATATGTAAAATGGATGTTATCACAAGTATAAATTTGTGATAGAATTGATATAAGGAAGGAAGTCGACAAAACAGGGGATGTAATCACTGTATTTGAGAGTGAGAAGATTGGACGGGTAGAAATAGATACATTGTGGAATGTAAAGATTATTGACCAGATATTTGAAGATTCTATCGGATGGGTAGAAATAGATACATTGTGGAATGTAAAGATGATAAAATGTCAAAATTGCGGAGTTTCCGTTTCTGGTAGAAATAGATACATTGTGGAATGTAAAGACCTTTAAAATTATTCCTTAGGCTGAACTGCGCTCCGTAGAAATAGATACATTGTGGAATGTAAAGGGCTGAATTGTCCCGGTGCAATCAGCAGGCGGCTCTTGTAGAAATAGATACATTGTGGAATGTAAAGGCATTTGCACAGTTTCTTTCGTTTGATGATGAAAACGTAGAAATAGATACATTGTGGAATGTAAAGATACTCTCCTTTTATAAGGAAACAAATCCTTCCCGGTAGAAATAGATACATTGTGGAATGTAAAGTAGGATTCCTCGTAGTACAGCCATTTGCCCTTGCTTTTGTAGAAATAGATACATTGTGGAATGTAAAGTCCAATGGAAGTTTTTTCTTTTCATTGCATCCTCGTAGAAATAGATACATTGTGGAATGTAAAGAAGCATTATTGCAAAAGTAGCAGATGCGCAAGAAGTAGAAATAGATACATTGTGGAATGTAAAGGGACAATAAGCATATACATGACAAACTGGCTCTCCGTAGAAATAGATACATTGTGGAATGTAAAGTCATTATCCCTTTCATACTCATATTCTGTTATCTCGTAGAAATAGATACATTGTGGAATGTAAAGGATGCTCCGCATCATCAAAAAACTGCTGTCCCAACCGTAGAAATAGATACATTGTGGAATGTAAAGGATAATACCACTTAGGATAGAATCCCTTATCCGTCAGCGTAGAAATAGATACATTGTGGAATGTAAAGATTCTTTCAATGCGGCTTCGGCTGCTTCTCTGGTAAGTAGAAATAGATACATTGTGGAATGTAAAGGCTTATAGGCATTGTCAAGGTTGGAAGAAGTCAAGCGTAGAAATAGATACATTGTGGAATGTAAAGTAATACAAATACTATTTTTGATGGAATAGTTAATTGTAGAAATAGATACATTGTGGAATGTAAAGGTCCTCCTTCCTCCGCTAATCCGCTTACCGCTGCTCGTAGAAATAGATACATTGTGGAATGTAAAGGAAGCTTTCTTTCCAGGCAAGCCAGACAGCGCAGGTAGAAATAGATACATTGTGGAATGTAAAGTTGAGTACGGTATTGACGTTGTGATTGAGGATTACAGTAGAAATAGATACATTGTGGAATGTAAAGACAACCTGTGCAGAACAGACCATGATTTTATGTGAGTAGAAATAGATACATTGTGGAATGTAAAGATGTTCACCAGCCGGAAGGCGTTGAGATTATCGCTGTAGAAATAGATACATTGTGGAATGTAAAGTTGATAAGCGGAATACCATCCTTGACAGACAATCCCTCGTAGAAATAGATACATTGTGGAATGTAAAGGTGGATAAGTACCGGATTTGCTCCTGCTGCGAAGCACGTAGAAATAGATACATTGTGGAATGTAAAGTAAAACCACCCGTAAAATAAAAAGTGCCACAGACACGTAGAAATAGATACATTGTGGAATGTAAAGAACCTCCGCTAATGATACAAACTTTCAATGAAATTCCGTAGAAATAGATACATTGTGGAATGTAAAGAAAGTCAAGAAAACACTCTAAATCCGGCTGGAAGTTCGGTAGAAATAGATACATTGTGGAATGTAAAGACAGAAAAGCTGATTGTCATTGCAATGTTCGACCAGGTAGAAATAGATACATTGTGGAATGTAAAGCATTAAAGTCAAACCGACCGCCAGAATACAAAAGATGGTAGAAATAGATACATTGTGGAATGTAAAGCAGGATAAAATAAATGAGCTTTTGCATTCCGGCAAGGTGTAGAAATAGATACATTGTGGAATGTAAAGTATGGAATGTGTGCTTGATGAAGCGGTGAATTTGTGGTAGAAATAGATACATTGTGGAATGTAAAGACAGTTGCGAATAGAGATTCCATTACAGACGGAATCCGGTAGAAATAGATACATTGTGGAATGTAAAGATGAGTTAGGAATTATGTCCACATCTGGAAAACCTCGTAGAAATAGATACATTGTGGAATGTAAAGAAGGTAGAGCGGGTCTTAAAGAACTTTGCAAAAGTGTAGAAATAGATACATTGTGGAATGTAAAGTTACTGACAAGGGGGTGCAAACAGATGCAACGGCTGTAGAAATAGATACATTGTGGAATGTAAAGAAAATGTAAAAGTAATTTGTCTTATTTCCCTTGCTGTAGAAATAGATACATTGTGGAATGTAAAGCATGGGACATGCTGACGCCGGAAAACCTATCGTCCGTGTAGAAATAGATACATTGTGGAATGTAAAGTTTCTTTCTGTGACATAATATCTACCTCCTGTATGTGTAGAAATAGATACATTGTGGAATGTAAAGGAAGGAGCCAGACAACACGAAAATTCGTGAAGCAGTAGAAATAGATACATTGTGGAATGTAAAGCTATTTTACGGCGCAGGCAAAGGAAGAAGCGGCGGCGGTAGAAATAGATACATTGTGGAATGTAAAGATGAGGACGATATTGAAGCCGTCCGGCGGTGCGTGTAGAAATAGATACATTGTGGAATGTAAAGATACGGATGTAGCGGATAAATATATAGCCGGTGCCGGGTAGAAATAGATACATTATGGAACAGTGAAAACCTTTTAACAAAACATTTTACACTTTACAAAGGAGAACTCATGGAAACCCGAATCACAGGAGTCATGATCTACTACTATTTTGTCTGCAAAAGAAAACTGTGGTATTTCGTGCACGAGATCAATATGGAGAGTGAGAACGAAAATGTTCTGTTGGGGAAGCTTTTGGATGAAAGCAGTTACCAGCGGGATGATAAGCACATTAATATTGATAATGTCATCAATATTGATTTTATCAAGGAGCATAAGGAACTGCATGAAATTAAGAAAAGTCGATTCATAGAAGAGGCGGGCGTCTGGCAGATGAAATACTATCTGTACTATTTAAAACAGCGTGGTGTGGATGGACTCAAAGGCAGGATAGACTATCCTTTGCTTAAGAAAAATTTGACAGTGGAACTTACGCAGGAAGATGAGAACCGGCTTGAGGAGATCATCCGGGAGATTTGTCTATTGATAGAGGAGGCGTATCCGCCGCATTTTCAGGCAATAAAAATATGTAATAAATGCGCGTATCATGATCTGTGTTTTGTCTGAAAGTACGCAGGGATTTTGCGGTTTTTTATCATATAACAGACAGGATAAGATTGAAATAACATTATAATTACGGGAGAGAATATGGGCCAGAGTTTTTACGTCTATAACAACGGAGATCTGAGAAGAAAAGACAATACCCTGCAGTTTACGAACGCGGAGGGTGAGAAAAAGGACATCCCGATTGAGCGGATTGACGATATCTATGTGATGGCGGAGATGACATTCAACTCGACTTTTCTCAGCTACCTGTCACAGTATGGGATCACGATGCATTTCTTTAATTACTACAATTACTATACGGGCAGTTTTTATCCGAAGGAAAAGCTGCTTGCTGGTCAGCTGCTTGTGAAGCAGGTGGAGCATTACGCCGACCATGGCAGGCGCATGGTTCTTGCCAGAAAATTTATCGAGGCAGCGGCAGACAATATTTACAGGAATCTTCGCTATTACAACGGACGGGGAAAGGATGTTTCCGGGTATATGTCCGAGGTGAACGATCTTCGAAAGAAAATACCGGGCACAGAATCCGTGGAAGAATTGATGGGCATCGAGGGAAATATCAGGAAGCAGTATTATGCGGCGTGGAATGTGATCATAGATCAGGAGATCCATTTTGAGAAGCGTGTGATGCATCCGCCGGATAATATGATCAATTCTTTGATTTCTTTTGTAAATTCCATGATCTATGCGAAAACATTGAGTGAAATTTATCATACACAGTTGAATCCGACGATCAGCTATCTGCATGAACCGGGTGCGCGCAGATTCTCTCTTTGTCTTGATGTGTCCGAGGTGTTTAAGCCGCTTATTGGTGACAGACTGATCTTCTCACTTTTAAACAGGAAGCAGATCACAGAGGACAGCTTTACGAAAGAACTGAATTTCCTGCATTTGAAAAAAGAGGCCTCTGCGTTGATCTCCAGAGAGCTGGAGGAGCGTTTGAAAAAGACGATCATGCATAAGGAGCTGGGCCGCCAGGTCAGCTATCAGTATCTGATACGTCTGGAAGCGTACAAGCTGATCAAGCATCTGATCGGTGAAAAGGAATATGAAGGGTTCAAGATATGGTGGTAGGACATGTATGTAGTACTGGTATATGATATTGCGCAGGATAAAAACGGACAGAAACGGTGGTCGCACGTCTATAAGATCTGTAAAAAATATCTGTCGCACATTCAAAATTCCGTTTTTGAAGGAGAGATATCCAAAGTGCAGATCACGAAAATGCAGCAGGAGTTAAAGCCGTATATTGATAAGGAACTGGATTCCGTGATCATTTTTAAGAGTCGTCAGGAAAGATGGCTGGACAAAGAATTCTGGGGAAAAGAGGATGACGCGACGGATTTTTTCCTATGAAAGGGCATTTGACAAGGTTTGTGACAGAATTCTTAGTAAGAAACGGGTGACAGATGTGCGGCCGCATGATACAATAGGTCGGACTGTCTGACAGGGGAATCCGGGTTGTACGGATGAGCAGTCAGTCCCGGGATTTGTGTCTGTGCGCTGCCTGCCGCAAATCCGTTATGAGCAGTCTGGGCAGGGGTGTGGCAAAGGCAGCGCAGAAATGGGGTATTAAATATGAAATATGATGTTATTATTATCGGTGCAGGGCCGGGTGGAATCTTCACTGCCTATGAACTGGTGCAGCAGGAGAAACAGTTAAAGATCGCGGTATTTGAATCCGGGCACGCGCTTAACATGCGCCGCTGTCCGATCGACGGGGATAAGGTAAAAAGCTGTGTGCACTGCAGCACATGCTCAATTATGAGCGGATTTGGCGGAGCGGGAGCTTTTTCCGACGGCAAATATAATATCACCAATGACTTTGGCGGTACGCTGTATGAATACGTGGGCAGGAAGCAGGCCATCGACCTGATGAAATATGTGGATGAGATCAATATGAAATACGGCGGGGAGGGTACGAAGCTGTACAGCACTACGGGGACACATTTCAAGAAACTGTGTCTGCAGAATAAGCTGAGTCTGCTGGACGCTTCCGTGCGGCATCTGGGAACGGATATCAATTATATCGTGCTGGAAAATTTATATGCCGATCTCAAAGATAAAGTGGACTTTTATTTTGACACGCCGGTCAAAACGGTGGAGAATCAGGGCGGAAGCTATTTCGTGGTCTGTGAGGAAAAGACGTTTGAGTGCGACCGGTGTGTCGTATCCGTCGGCCGCAGCGGCAGCAAGTGGATGGAGCAGGTGTGCAGGGAACTGGAGATTCAGACGAAATCCAACCGGGTGGATATCGGCGTCAGGGTGGAACTGCCGGCGGTGATCTTTTCCCATTTGACAGATGAGTTGTACGAGAGCAAGATCGTCTACCGCACGGAAAAGTTTGAGGACAGGGTGCGGACGTTCTGCATGAATCCGCATGGCATTGTGGTCAATGAAAATACCAACGGGATTGTGACGGTGAATGGGCACAGCTATGAAGGGGTGGATAAGCAGACGGAGAATACAAATTTTGCTCTGCTGGTGGCGAAGCATTTTTCCGAGCCGTTCAAGGACAGTAACGGTTACGGCGAGAGCATCGCCAGACTTTCCAATATGCTGGGCGGCGGCGTGATCGTGCAGCGTTTCGGCGATCTGGTGCGCGGACGGCGCAGCAATGAGAAGCGGATCGAGGAAGGACTGGTGCAGCCAACGCTGGCGGCCACGCCGGGGGATCTGAGTCTGGTGCTGCCGAAGCGCATTCTGGACGGTATTATCGAGATGATCTATGCCCTTGACAAGATCGCGCCGGGGACGGCCAATGACGATACGCTGTTGTATGGAGTGGAAGTGAAATTCTACAATATGGAAGTGGCGATCGACGAACATCTGGAGACGAGACATAAAGGGCTGTATATCATCGGCGACGGAAGCGGCGTGACCCATTCGCTGTCCCATGCCTCCGCCAGCGGTGTGTATGTGGCACGAAATATCGCTGAAGTGGTGTAAGGTGAGGGCGCATGCCTGGTACCGGAATGCCTGCCTGTTTGCTCATGTGAGATAAAGAAGTAAAAGAAGTGTAAAAAATTTTGCCGTTCCC